>Ga0307377_10001452_pt1 | contig 29914 bp, 24 predicted proteins | sample TR3MG_FD_202535 | JGI IMG/M metagenome (GOLD analysis project Ga0307377, IMG submission 202535) | Soil microbial communities from Risofladan, Vaasa, Finland - TR-3 | ecosystem: Environmental > Terrestrial > Soil > Coastal area > Acid sulfate soil | place: Finland: Risofladan, Vaasa | collected... | reverse complement strand
GCCCTCGTCGCCGCGAGCAGCGTCGCCGCGCCGCGCGACTGCGTGAATCCCTACCTGTTGCGCGAACCGCTGGCGCCGCACATCGCCGCGCGCCGCGACGGCGTGGCCATCGACATCGCGCACATCGCGCGGTGCTTCGGGGAACTGCGCGGGCTGGCCGATTTCCTCGTCGTCGAAGGCGTCGGCGGCTTTCGCGTGCCGCTCGACGATTCGCGCGACAGCGCCGACCTTGCCGTCTCGCTCGGGCTCCCGGTAATCCTGGTGGTGGGATTGCGCCTGGGCTGCATCAATCACACCCTGCTGACAGCCGAAGCCGTCCGTGCGCGCGGTCTACCCCTGGCCGGCTGGATCGCCAACCAAGTGGATGCCACAATGGCCTGCGTCCAGGAAAACATCGCCGCGCTGCGCACTCGCCTGGACGCGCCCCTATTGGGTAGCGTGCCACATCTGGCGATGCCGGATGCCGCACGGGTCGCCGAGATGCTGACCTTGCCGGACGATTAGCCATCCCTGCATGGAAGGGAGCCCGCTAATCCAATAGCCTGGCACATTTTGTCCTGAACAAAAAAACTGCGATATTTCCCGGAACATTCCCCATTTGGGGAACATGCCTTGCCATGCGCATCGAGCAAAGTCCGGTTGCCGTTTTCGGTAAGGACCGAACCGTCGGCAAGAGCACAGCTTGAAGGCATCGCCAGTTACATTTGAAACAACTGAAACACACTGTTACCCGCCTCGGATCAACGGGACGCCTCCTTCGGGCTTATCATCGGCGTGAGTCCAAAACGAAGGAGTGAAGACCATGAGCGCAAACAGACTCCGCACGCTGTCGGTAACCGGCGTCATCGCCTGTCTGATGATCGCTGCAAGCCCCGCTTGGGCACAGCACGAACGCTATGAACGCCACTATGAACACCGCTATGAACATCGCGATGAACATCGCTATGAACACCGCTATGAACACCGCTATGTCCATGCGCCGCGCTATGTGCGCGCGTATCGGCCCGTGGTGATGGTGCCTCCGGTGCTTACCTATGTGCCTGCTCCCGCGTACTACGCACCGCCGCCCGTGTATGTGCCGCCTCCCGCGTACTATGCTCCGCCACCGGCATATGTACCGAGCCGCGCCTACTACAGGCCGTACGCGCTGGGCTATGACCCCATGGGCGCAGTCGTTGGCGCGGTGGCCGGTGCCGCGATCGGGAACGGTTTGGCACAAGGCAGCGATCGCACCGCCGCGATGGCCTTTGGCGGCGTCGTCGGCGCCATGATCGGGGGTCAGCTGGCGGCCGGGCGATAGCGCGCGAGTGCGGGAACGAAGCGCCCTGCCGTCGCCAAACAGGTCGTGCTCCCCTCGATCAGCTTCACCGGGTGGCCGTGGTCGAAGTCGGCCTTGTAGTCGCCGACCTTGTCTTCGGACGGACGGGCGGTGTTGCCCGATCCTCAGCGGATGCGGTTCAGCGCTTCGTCGAAGGATTGCACGGTGCGATCGACGTTGCGGAGTTTGTCGATGCCGAACAAACCGATGCGGAAGCTGCGGAAATCGGCCGGCTCGTCGCATTGCAGGGAAACGCCGGCGGCGATCTGCAGGCCTTCGGCGAGGAATTTCCGGCCCGACTGGATGTCCGGATCGTCGGTATAGCAAACGACGACGCCGGGAGCCTGGAAACCTTCCGCCGCGACGCTGCGGAAACCCTTCGCGCTCAGCGAGGCCCGCACCCTGTCTCCGATCGCCTGCTGGGCGGCACGGGCATTGTCGAAGCCGAAATTCTCGGTCTCGCGCATGGCGTCGCGACAGCGTGCCAGCGCGTCGGTGGGCATGGTGGCATGGTAGGCGTGGCCGCCTTTCTCATAGGCCTCCATGATCTGCATCCACTTGCGCAGATCGCAGGCGAAGCTGCTGCTGGTGGTCGAGTCAATCAGCGATCGGGCCCGCGCGCCGAGCATCACCAGCCCGCAACACGGCGATCCGCTCCAGCCCTTTTGCGGCGCGCTGATCAGCACGTCCACGCCGATCGCGACCATGTCGACCCAAATCGTGCCGGAGGCAATGCAGTCGAGCACGAACAAGCCGCCGACGCCGTGCACCGCATCGGCCACGGCCCGCAGGTAGGCGTCCGGCAGAATCATGCCGGAGGCAGTCTCGACGTGCGGGGCAAACACGACATCGGGCCGTGTCTCGCGGATAGTCTTCACGACCTCCTCGATCGGCGCCGGCGCGAACGGCGCCTGCCGCTCGTTGCCGACGGGGCGCGCCTTCAGGACCGTGGCTTCGGCGGCGATCCGCCCCATGTCGAGAATCTGGGTCCAGCGGTAACTGAACCAGCCGTTGCGGATGATCAGGCACTTGCGGTCCGTGGCGAATTGGCGCGCCACCGCTTCCATGCCAAAGGTACCGCTGCCGGGGACGACGATCGCCGTCTGTGCCCGATACGCCCGTTTGAGCGTCCCGGCGATGTCTGTCATGACGCCCTGGAACGTGGCTGACATGTGGTTGATCGCCCGGTCGGTATATACGACCGAATATTCGAGCAGCCCCTCGGGGTCGAGGTCCGGCAATAGGCTAGGCACGGTTGGTTCCAGCGGAGTGAAGTAGAGCTTCTATTATCGCACCGACCACGGCGGAACCGAAGGAAAATCCAGATCGGCTGCGGGCGGCCGGAGCAGCATTCTTTCGGTCGCCATCGCACAGGCCTCGCGGCGGGACTTCGGCGAATCCTTTCCAATGCAATTCTCACCGGGCTGTCTCTTCCCGGTGCAACAGCTTACCCCGACACCGCCGAACAGCCGACTCCGGCAGCTATCGGTTTTCAGCAGAGCCGTGCGCGAGCTCAAACCGACCCGGCTTGCCGCAACAGGACCCATATCGAAAACGTAATTGCCAGCACCGGAACGCAGAGGCAGAACGCGGTATAAAGGCAGGCCGCGAGCGTAGGTGCCGCGAATACCGTTTCACTAACGGTGCCGAGAGCAAACATCGCAGCCGAGAGTACCGTCCAGCGCAGCATGTATATGGGCAGCCAGCGGCTCACGTCCTGGTTGTGCCGCAAAGCCGCATTGCGCTCGAACGGATTCTGCGCGTGAGAGACATCGTGCAGCAGCCACCCGAAAAAAAAGTAGCGGTAGAGCACGCTTGGCAAGAGCTCGGTAGGTGCTTCCGCGTCTGGAGATAAGCTAGACATCTGGAACCTTTCATGGAAAGGCGAAGCTACGTGCGTTGCCCGACAAATCTGCGACCAACACTGCTGCGATCTGAACGGTGGCAGCTAAATTATCAGCGACCCGGTATCCATGTTTCCATTGGTCCCTTGGAGGGAGTCTCGAATCGAACTCAATAAGTTCTCTATCGCCACCGGCTTGGTGAGGAAATCGGCAGCACCAAGCTGCTTCGCTTTCAACACAGTTGCATCGTCACCTTGACAGGAAAGCAATATTACCGGAACGGAAACGGTATGCTTGTCCGTACTCATCAGCGATAGAAGCTCAACGCCGTTTAGGAAAGGCATGTTGATGTCGGACAGCACCAGATCAGGCGGGCGTTCGAGCATTGCCTTGCCTCCTGCCAATCCATCTTCGGCCATCTCTACGGCGTACCCGGCTAACGATAGATGCATGCGCAGCAGATTGCGGAAATCAACATCATCGTCGATGACAAGTATCTTCTTCTGGCGCTCCATTATCCGATGCCTCCAGCCAGGCTGTACTGGTGAGTGCTTTCCATGCCAGATTGCCTCGTAACTTGTTGAAGGCTATCACACTTGTCGGGCAGCAGCGATATTTGACCCTGAGTACCGCCCGCTTTTCACCACCCTGATAGACTCGCGTTTCCGCGTGCGCACGCTTGGTCCAAGGGAAGTTTGAATCGATGACAGCACTGATCGAGGATTTGGCAGCAATCGTGGGCGAGGAGGCGGGAATCGGCATTACGCACGACATCGCGGTTCCCGTGTCGAAAATACCGGAGTTCGTGCGCCGCGTCAGCCCGGCGCTGGAGCGGCGCTTTCCCGGCATACGCATCGTGATCGTCGGCCACTTCGGCGACGGCAACCTGCATTTCATTGCGCAGTTCGGCTTCGGCGCCTGGGACGCGTTCCCGGACCAGGAGGCGATCGTGGCTGAAGTGCATCGCCTGACCTACGACATCGCCGCGGAACTCGGCGGCACCTTCAGCGCCGAGCACGGGATCGGCCAGTATCTGGTCGCGGAAATGCGGCAATACAAGTCCGAAGTCGAACGCTCCCTGATGCGCAGCGTCAAGCGCGCGCTCGACCCCAAGGGGCTGTTCAACCCGGCTAAGGTCCTTCCGCAATACACACTGCGCGCGGGCGGGAAATCCGCGCCACGGCGGCCCGCCTGCATAGCCGTTCAGCGCACGGCAAGCGACAGCTGCACCTCGACCTGCTTGGCTTCGGCATCCGCAGTCGGTTTCGCGACGCTCCGGGAGATGCGCGATGCGTCCACGCCCGCAGCGGTCAGCGCCGCTTCGATGGCGAGCCCGCGCTGATTGGCAAGCGCGGCCAGCGCGTCCGGCGGCAGCGGCTGTTCCTCGCGCAGACGGCGCAGAAGCGTGCGATAGAACGCGCGCGCATCGACGATCTGCGGCTCGCCGCTGGCCCAGTTGCGCACCTTCTCGACCATAGACGGTTCGGGCTGCTTGGCGGCGCGCGCCTTCGCTTCCGCCTCGGCGCGCAGTTTATCGAACTCGCCCTTCCCGAAGCGCTCGGCAAACAGCGATCTAAGCGCGGCCTTGGTCTTCTTGTCCTCGAGATTGACGCGCCCCGGGGCTTCGTCAGCAGCCTGCGCGAAGCCGGCGCGGCGGCCGATCTCGCGCTCGAGCGCGGCACGCTTCAGCGCGCGCGCGTCGGCCGCGCTGTCGTAGTGCGCCGGAATCTCCAGTTTCAGCTCCGGCCGCTTGGCGAGCGCCTCGGCGATGCGCGCGATCTTTTCCCGCTCGGGCGGCAGCAGCCGGCTGCTTCCAGGATCGAAGGCGATCGCCCCGCCCTGCTCTTCGGACCCGCCCCCGAGCAGATTTGCGAGCGCGCGAAACGGCGCAGCGACGATATTGCCGATCAGATTCCCGAACGCTTTCCAGATCAGCGGCGCCAGGCTGAACTCGGGATCGTCGAGGTTGCCCTTGACCGGCACCTGCAGCGAAATCGTGCCGTCCGGATCCTTGAGCAAAGCGATGGCGAGTTTGAACGGCAGTTTGAGCGCTTCCGGGCTGTCGACGCGCTCGCCGAGGGTAATCTTTTCCAGGGTAATCTTGTTGTCACCCTCGATCAGGCTATCGCGCACCCGGTAATGCAGGTCCAGCGTCATATGGCCGCTCGCTATGCGATAGCCGGCAAAGCGCATCGAATAAGGCGACACCGTGGCCAGATCGATGTTGCGCAACAGCACGCGAAAGGCGCTGCGGTCGCGCGGCGCGAAAGGATTGACCGACCCGGACAGCTGCGCGTAGCCGAATTCATCTACGCGGCCTTCGAGCGCGAACTGGCTGCGCGTGTCGCGATCGCTCGATAGGCCGTTCGCCGTGCCGTCGAGTTCATAGATTTTCGCGACGTAGGCCGGACTCAGGCTGTCGTCGGAAAACTCCAGCGCACCCTGGTCCACGCGCACGCGCCGCACCGCGACGGCGAAAGCACTGTCTTTGCCTGCCTTCGCCGCAGCCGGGCTCGACGCGGGCGCAGCTGCGGCCTTGGCGGCGTCGGCCGCGCCTTTCCCGCTTGCCGCATGCTTGCTCGCGAATGCCCGCGAGAGGTTGCTGGTGCCGTCTTTTGCGATCGCGAATCGGCCCGCCGGAGCCGACAGCCGCAACTCGTCGATGTCGATGCGATCCGGGGACAGGCTGGCCTTGAGCGTATCGGTCGCGAGCGATTTCCAGCCGAACAGGCGCACCCCGGTCAGGTCCTCCAGCGCGAGATCGGTGACAGACGCGCTGCCCGAATAGGCGAACTTCGCCCGCTTGCCGCCGACACGCAGCGTGCCGGAGAGCGCAGCCTTGCCCGAGTGCAGCTTTACGCTCGCCAAATGCGCCAGCAGGGGCTGGATCGGCGCGAGTGCCACGCCGCTCGCCTTGATTTTCGCGGTAGCCCTGCCCTGCGCAGGCACCGCCTGACCGCGCAGTGCGATGTGCCCGCCGCTTTTCACGTCGGCGCTCGCTTCGAATGCGAGCGGCCGCGCCGGATCGGTCGAGACGTCTGTGAGTTTCGCCTTCAGGCGCTGCAGCACCAATGCGAGGTCGCTGGCGCGATCGGCCACGCTCACGACGCCATCCTTCAATTCGACGGTCTTCACCCGCGCCGTCAGCGGCTTGGCCGATTTGGACGCCTCCATGGCGGGCAGAAGATCGAGCAGCGCTACGCGGCCCTTGTCGAGCACCGTGTCCACGCCCAGGCTGCCGATGCGCACCGCGTCGGCAGCCAGCGAATTCCCGGCGCTGTCGTAGCGCGTGCCTGCCAGCGACAAGCCGGCAAGTCGCAGCGCCGCCGGCCGGGTGCGCGCGGACGCCCCGGAGGCGGCGCTTGCCTCGAAGCGCGCCAGCGCCAGATTGCCATCGCCCAGGTGCACGCGTATGCCCTGCGCGCCGGACGCCGCTTCGAAGGCAAAGCTCCCGCTCAGCCCGTCCGCGCTGAGCGCAAGCGGTGTCCTCGCGGTGCGATCGGCATAACGCGCCGAGGCGCTGCCTATGTTTACCGTGCCCAGGCTCAGCTGCCACTTGGCCGGCTTGGCGGCGCCGGCCGAACCGCTTGCGCCGCCGGCGAACAGCTGCAGCAGATCCAGCTCGCCCTTGGCGTCGCGCGCGAGCGCCAGCCGGAGATCGGCGACGCGCAAGGCCTTGGCCGAAGCGCTCTGCGCGCCAAAATCGAAGGCGATACCGTTCAGGGCGAGCTGCCGCACGGCTGCCGAGGGTCCGGCTCCACCGGCTGATCCGATGCCGGCGCTGGCCAGCGCGAGCGCATCCGCGGAACCGCGGCGCGTGCCGAATTCGAATTTCACGCCGTCGAGCGCGATCGCGCCGATTTTTGCGAGAGGCCGTCCGTCCTTTCCCGCGACCAGGCTAGGCTCGCCGACGCGCATGGCCTTGACAGCGGCCTGCTGTGCCGCCGAGTCGAAATCGATGCCGGCGACGGAGATCGCGCCGAAGCGGGCCTGCAACGCCCTTTTGCCTGCGCCGCCCAGCGCCAGTCCGTGCACATCCAACTTTGCGCCTTTCACGCTGAACCGGGGTTTGCCTTGGACCAGGGCCAGTTCATACGGCAGTTCCAGGTCCGCATCCCCGGCAAGGATGCGCACCGCGGTATAGGCATCCAGATAAGGCATCATTTCCTTCAGCGCCAGCTTGTCGAGGGCTAGCGTCCCGCTCGCGCGCAGCGGCGTAAGCGAGAGCGTTCCCTTCCAGCGCAGCTTCACCCCTTGCGGTGTCTGCCCCTCCAGCGCATACGAACCCGGCTCGGCAGCGAGTGTCGACAGCGACGACACTTCGATGGACAAATGCTCCAGCTGATTGCTGTAGCCCTGCCGCCGGTCCTCGAAGGCTATGCTGCCCTTGGTCACGGCAAAATGGCCGATGGCGAAACGCGGCGGCGGCCCCGCGGCCGCGCCGCCCGCATTCGGCGCCAGCGCGGCCAGGTTGAGCCGCCCGTCCTTCGCGATGTCCACGTTCAGCGCCGGAGCGGTGAGCCGCACTTCGTCCAGTATCCATGCGCGGTGCAGCAGCGAGCGCCATTCGAGATCGGCCACGGCATCGGCGAAGCCGAACAGCGGCTTTCCCGTCGTGGTCTCGAGTGCAAATTCGCGCGCGTGCAGCCTGAGGGTGAAGGGATTGAAGCTGATTGCGCCGATGTGCGCGCGTTGATGCAGCTGCTGCTCGACCAGACGCGGCAACTCGCGCTGTGCGACCCAGGGCGCAAGCAGGAATCCGGCAAGCGCGTAGAGCGCAAGCAGTACCACCGCGACAAGAGCGACCGGCAGCAGCTTGCGCATGGCTGCCTTCGGTGTTTTCTGCTGGTTCATGGCCGGCGCAGGATCAGAGAAGAGCTATCGCTGCGTCCAAGGGCAAATCGACGCTAGTCGCTGACGTAGAGCGCCGGAAACTGGCGCTTCAGATTGGCGATTTTCGGCAGGTCGTTGATTACAATATAGGGCTCGTTCGGATGCAGCGCAAGATAGTGTTGATGGTAGGCTTCCGCTGCGTAAAATCCCTTCAGCGGCGTTACCTCGGTGACGATAGGGCGCGCAAAGGCATGCGCCGCGCCCAATTGCGCGATATAGGCTTCGGCGACGCGTTTCTGTTCGCTGTTGGCATAGAAAATGGCCGAGCGATATTGGGTGCCCTCGTCCGGACCCTGCCTGTCGCGTTCGGTCGGATCGTGCGCGACGGAAAAGAACACTTGCAACAACTGACCGTAGGAAATGCGCGCGGGGTCGTAAGAAATACGCACCGACTCGGCGTGGCCGGTGGTGCCGGTGCTCACCATCTCATAGTGGGCCGTCGCCGCGCTGCCCCCGGCGAAGCCGGACACGACCTGCGTGACGCCTTTGACGTGCTCGAACACGCCTTCCATGCCCCAGAAACAGCCGCCGGCGAAAACGGCGCTCTGCGTGCCCTTTGCCGCAGCCAAGGGCGTATCGATTTTCGGGTTCGGCAACGGTCCTGCGGCACGAGACGGAACAAAGACGAAAAGCAGCACGGCCGCGAGCGCTATCCCCGCCAACCCGATGAACCCGTCTCTGGATATACGCGACATGGCATGTTCTCCTTGGACCTGGGTGCGCGCGCCGCTTATGGTGTGCCCGGACGAACCCTGCTCCAGCGCGTATCATAACCAAGTAAGGGCATGGGTGAATGCCTTTTGCGGTCCTAAACCAGACTAGCCGGAACTAAGCAAAGTGCCTTCGGCGGCGAAAAAACCTTTATCCGACGAACAAGGGGGGATGCATCCCCCCTTGTATATCCCCCCGCGCACGCGTCCTTGCCATTTATCAAAATCTTTGTCCTGTCCGTCAACTCCTGACCGATAAGAGACTAATACCGGTTCCGACACAGCTTGAAATCCGATCCCCTTTATCTCGCCATAGACCAGGGCACCCACGCCAGCCGCGCGGTGGTGCTGGATGGCCGCGGCAAGCTGCTCGCGAGCGGCGCGCGGGAGGTCGGCCTCGCGCGGCCGCAGCCCGACTGGGCCGAGCAGGATGGAGACGAGGTGGTCGCATCGGTATTCGCCGCCGCCGCCCAGGCCCTGTCGTCCCTGGGCGCACGCCGACGCGACGTGGCGGCGGCGGGCCTCGCCAGCCAGCGCTCAAGCTGCATCTGCTGGGATCGCAGGACCGGCCAGGCGCTGTCGCCGCTGTTCAGCTGGCAGGACCGGCGCGCGCACCAGTGGCTGCGCCAGTTCGAGCCGCAGGGCGAGCTGGTGCACCGCAAGTCCGGATTGTTCTTGTCGGCGCATTACGGCGCCAGCAAGCTGCGCTGGGCGCTGGACCATCTTGCGCCGGTGCGCGACGCGCGCGCGGCGGGCACGCTCTGCTGGGGCCCGCAGGCGAGCTTTCTCACATTTCGCCTGCTGGACGAGCGTCCGTTCGTCGCCGATCCGCAATGCGCCGCGCGCACCCAGCTATGGAACCTGGCGACGCGCGACTGGGACCCCGAACTGCTCGCGCTGTTCGGCCTGCCGCAGGGCTTCCTGCCGAAGAGCGTGCCCACCTGCCACCCGTTCGGCACGCTGACGGTGGGAGAAACGGCGATTCCCCTCAAGGCGGTAAACGGCGACCAGTCCGCGGCGGTATTCGCCTTCGGCTGGCCGGAAGAGGATTCGGCCTACGTCAACATCGGCACCAGCGCCTTCGTGCAGCGCGCGCTCACGCGCGACCCCGGTTACGTTCCGCGCCAGCTTAGCGGCATCATCCTCGACGACGGCACGAGCACCGTGTACACGGTCGAGGGCAACGTCAACGGCGCCGGCACTGCGCTCGAGTGGCTGCGACGGGAATTGGGGATGGAGGACTTGGACGCCCTGCTGCCGCAATGGCTCGCCGCGCCCGGTGAACCGCCGCTGTTTCTCAACGGCATCGCCGGACTGGGCGGCCCGTTCTGGCAGCCCGACTTCGCCTCGCGTTTCGTCGGCACGGGCGAGCCCTGGCAAAAAGCCGTGGCGGTGGTCGAGAGCATGGCCTTCCTGTTGCAGGCGAATATCGACGAAATGGCGAAGTATGTGCCGCCGGCCTCGCGCATCCGCGTCAGCGGCGGGGTGTCGCAGATCGACGGCCTGTGCCGCAGGCTCGCCGCGCTGAGCCGGCTTGCCGTGCACCGGCGCGATGATCCCGAAGCGACCGCCCGCGGCATCGCCTACCTCGCCGCCGGACGGCCTGCGTCCTGGAACCACGCCATTGCCGAACAGGTTTTTGCGCCGAACGAAGACGCCGGAATACGCGCACGCTACAGGCGCTGGCGCGCATTGATGGCCGAGGCGACCGGCGTCTGAACTGCGCCCACAGTGCGTACGCCGCGCCGGCTTCAAGTGAGCTTCATGATGACCATGCCGAACACATTCGCCGCCGAGTCGGCGCGATCCGACATATTGGATATGTGGCGGTAGACCTCGCGCCGGTAGAACAAGCCGGGCAAGCGCTCCGGATCGGTGGCGCGCGCGAACAGATCCTTGATCGCCGTCCGGTACAAGCGTTCGACTTTGCGTTCCAGCTTGCGCACTTCACGTGCGTGATCGAGGGCGACGCGCGGGTTCTGCGCCAGGCGCAGAATCGCGAGCTCGAGCTGCTCCGCTTCTTTGCTTACCAGCTTCATCATCTCGCGGATGTAATCGTCCGCGTCGACCTTGAGGATGTTCATCTCTTCCACCGTCGTCAATGCGTAGGTCACCATGTCCTCGAAGCAGTGCGACAGGTTGAAAATGTCCTCGCGGTCCAGCGGTGTGATGAATGTCTTGTGCAGTTCGTCGATGAGAACGCGCCGCAACTCGCTCGCCTCCTCTGCCAGCGTGTGCACGGCCTTGATCGCATCCAGGTCGACCTGCTCCAGTGTATGCACCAGATAATGGATTGCCTCCACCGATTTGGCCGCCTGCCCGATCAGCATGTCGATGAATTTGTTCTTGCGTTTCAGGTTTCCGTCGAACCAGCCCATTACCCGCCCCCGCCTTGCGGCATCAATTGAACGAGGTAGTAGATCGGCACCGCCAGCAGCGCTGTCGCCGGGAGCGTCAATAACCAGGCGACGGCGATGTCGTTCAGCACCGCCCAATGCACCTTGGATTTGCGCTCGGCCGCCCCGGCGCCGAGTATGGACATGCTCACGACCTGGGTCGTGCTTACGGGACCGCCCGCGAGCGAGGCGCCCAGGATCACCGCTGCCGAAGCGAACTGCGAAGTGAAGCCGTGGATGGGCTGAATGCGGTAGAAGCGCGTCCCCAGCGTGCGTATGATGCGCCAGCCGCCGACTGCCGTGCCCAGCGCGATGGCCGAAGCGCTCAGCACGATGACCCACCAGGGCACGTAGAACATCGGGATGAATCCGAGCGTGAGCAGGCCCATGGCGATCACGCCCATGGTTTTCTGCGCGTCGTTCGCGCCGTGGCTCAAGGCCAGCGCCGTCGAGGTCAGGACCTGTGCGCGCGACAGCGTAACATTGGCTTTCGGCGTCGCATCGCGCAGCAGCCACAAAGTCGCCTGCATGATCGCCAGCGCCGCGAGAAAGCCGGCGAGCGGCGAGACCAGCAGCGCGATCGCGATTTTCCACAAGCCGGCCGCCTGGATCGCGGCAAAGCCGGACCCGGTCGTGGCGGCGCCGACGATGCCGCCGATCAGGGCATGCGACGAGCTCACCGGAATGCCGAAATACCAGGTCGCCACATCCCACGCACTCGCGGCGAGGAGGGCCGCCAGCACCACCGTGATGCTGAGCGCCTGCGCCTGCACCACCTCGGCGCCTACGGTCTCGGCCACCGCAACGCCGAGCAGGAAGGGCCCGGCCAGATTCGCCAGCGCCGCCAGCGTCAGCGCCCCGCGCGCGCTCATCGCGCGCGAGGCGATGATCGTGGCGACGACGTTGGCGCTGTCGTGAAAGCCGTTGAGAAAATCGAACAGCAGCGCCACGGCGATCAGAACGAGAAGCAGGCCGATGGCGGACATGATCCTGATCAGACAGGCTCGGCGTCAGCCCGACCGGCCGCCGCGCGCGAGGAAACCCGTGGCATAGAACATACGCGGCCGTACGCCGGCTATTTCGCGGTTTGCATCGCGATACCCTCGGTGAAGCTCTTGCGAAACACAATCAGCACAACCAGTGGAGGAAGCATAGCGACAATGGTGCCGGCCATGATGACGTTCCACGCCGGGGAAATCGCATCCGTGGCGATCAGCATCTTGAGCCCGATCTGCACCACGCGCATGTCGGCGGTGTTGGTCACGATCAGGGGCCACAGGTACTGGCTCCACATGAAGATGAACTCGATGACGAACAGCGCTGCGATGTTGGTACGCGAGAGGGGGACGAGAATGTCGAGGAAGTAGCGCAGCGGCCCCGCGCCGTCCATGCGCGCCGCATCCGTCATGTCGCGCGGCACGGTCAGAAAGAACTGCCGGAACAGCAGAATCCCGGTGGTGCTGGCGAAAAAGGGAAACATCAGCCCCGAATACGTGTTGATCCAGTGGAAATCCGCCATCATCTGGTAGGTCGGCAGGATCCGCACCGGCAGCGGCAGCATCTGCGTGATCATGGTCATCGGGAACAGCAGTGCGCGGCCGCGAAACCTGAAGTGCGTGTAGGCGAACGCCGCCAAGAGCGACAGGATGATCTTCACCACCGCCGCGCCCACCGAGATGACGGAAGTGACGAAAAACAGGCGCCCCATGTGCACGCGGTCCCAAGCCTCGGCGACGTTGCGCCACAGCTCGGTGCCGGGAATCAGCCGGGGGGGATACTCGTAGGTCTGCTGGAAGCTCAGCGTGCTCACGATCAGCGCATAGATCACCGGAAAGGCGATGGTCAGCACCAGTGCGATCAGGGCGGCATGGGCCGCGCCCACTTTCCACTGGCGGGGAGTCATGTCGATTCCTCTCTAGCGGGCATAGATCGCCTTGCGCGTGGCGTAGTGCAGTTGTATCACGGCCGCGATCGAGATGACGACGAAGACGATGCACGACTCGGCGGATGCCGCACCGGTGTTGAGGTAGAGGAATGCATCCCGGTACAGCTTGTAGATCAGGATGTTGGTGGCGTCCCCCGGCCCGCCATGGGTCATGATGTCGATCAGGCCGAAGACCTGGAAGAAGGCGTAGATCATGTTCACGAACAGGAGGAACGTCGTCGTGGGTGAGAGCATGGGAAAAGTGATGTCCCAGAACGTGCGCCAGGGCCCTGCACCGTCCACTCTCGCGGCGTCGAGGAATTCATCCGGAATGTTCTGCAGACCGGCGAGAAAGAACACGATGTTGTAGCCGAGCATCTTCCAGGTCGCGGCAGCAGATACGACCAGCAGCGCGAGCGAGCCGTCCATCATCCAGTTGAGAAGATAGCCGTGGAAAAGCTTGGCGACGACGAAGGGTACGATCCCGGTGGACGGCGCGAACATCAGCGCCCAGATCGCCCCCGCCACCGCAGGCGAAAGCGCATAAGTCCAGATCAGCGCGATCTGGTAGAAGCCCTGCCCGCGCAGCTTTTGGTTCAGCAGGTGCGCCACCGCAAGCGAGACGCTCAAGCCGACCACCATTACGAATGTGGCGAACACCAGCGTGGCGAAAGCGCTGTTGCGGAATTCGGATGACTCGAACAGCCGGGCGTAGTTGCGCAGCCCGACATAGATGGTCTTGGTGCCGAATGCGGTGGAAGCGAAGAAGGAATCGTGCACGCTCTGCAGGAAAGGGCCCAGCAGAAATACGGCGATCACCGCCACCGACGGCAGGATCAGCAGATAAGGCAGAAGAGGATGCCCCGGGAACCGCTCCTCCTCAATGACATTTGCCATCGGCGCTAGTGTGCGGTGTCCTTGCGGGGAGCGGATCCGCCCGTCCCCGCAGGACGCACTTCTATCGGTTCAATTGCGCGAAGTCTGTCAGCAGCTGATTGGCTTTGCGCGCTGCTTCGTCGAGGGCGGCCTTGGGCGATAGCTGGCCCGATACGGACTTCTCGATCGCAGTGCGTTCGAGCTCGCGGATCTGCACGAACGGACCCATCCGAACCCCGGTCGCTGCGGCTGTGTCGCGCCGGCCCGAGAGGATCTGCAGGAAAGCGGTGAGGTAGTTCTGGTCCTTGCTGAACCAGCCTTCGCCCAGAAGGTCCTGCACCGCGGCGTTGACGCTCGGGAAATAGCCGGTTCCCTTGTGCCACTCCACAGCGACCTTGGGCTGCGCCAGATACTTGAAGAAGGCCCAAACCGCGCGCAACTGCTCCTTGCTCTGGCCCTTGCTCACCCACAGGCTGGCACCGCCGATGACCGAGTTGCCGCGCGGATAGCCTTCGAAGCGAGGCAGAAAGCCGGTCCCGACCTTGAATTTCGAACCTTTTTCGATCCCCGCCAGGGAAGAGGTGGATTGGATCAGGATCGCGATCTGCCCGGCCTGGAACGCCGAGTTGGCCGAATATTCCGGCCCGCCATAGATGAAGATGTTGTCCTTGGCCAGTTGCGTCCAGGTGTCGAGGACCTTCACGCCGAAGTGGTCGTTGAACAGCACTTTGGTGGCAAGGCCGTTGCGGCCGTTGTCATGGTCCGCGAAAAGTTGGTTGTGAACGGCGAACATCTGCTCCAGCGTCCAGCCCGGCCAGCCGAAGGACAGTACGTGCTTCACCGCACCGCTTGCCAGCAGCTTCTTGCCGTCGGCCTCCAGTTCGTCCCAGGTCGCGGGCGGCCGGTTCGGATCGAGCCCCGCCTTGGCGAACAGGTCTTTGTTGTAATAGAGAATCTCGCTCGAGGAGTTGAACGGCAGCGACCACAGGTTGCCGCCGGCCTCGTAATAGTGCGTGATCGGGATCACGTACTGGGCCCAGTCCCACTTTTCGCCGACCATTCCGGGTATTTGGTACACGGGGACGATCGCGCCGCTGGAGAGCATCTGCTGCGTCCCGACTTCGTAGGACTGCACGATGCTGGGTGCCGTGTGCGAGCGATACGCCGCAATGTACTTGGTCAGGGTCTCGTCGTAGTTGCCGGTGTAGAGCGCTTTCAATTCGATATTGGGATTCGCTGCGTTGAAATCCTTCACGATCGCGTCCACCACCTTGCCGTTGTTGCCGCTCATCGCATGCCACCAGGTGATCTCGACCTTGCCGGCGGCGAGAGCGGCCTGCGGCACGAGACATACGCTCAGTGCAAATGCCAAACCCGTTAACAGCCAATTTTTTGAACTCATTGACGTTCCCCTTCATCCGTTGGCCCGCACCCGAGCGCGGACATGCCCGCTGGCCGTCAGAAGCATCCTCTCGGTCAACATGGTCTTTTTAGTCCAGTTCGAAATCAGGCCATTGAGAAAAATCAACAAAGGACAGGAATCTCAATCGTGCCGGCTTTCACACGCGCGTTTCGAGGCCCGCAGCCGAACCGGACGACCCGCTCCGAGGGCTACAGCCCCAGTGATTTCGCGGGCAGGCCCATCGCCAGCCCGAGAAGCTGCGTATAGAGCAGCGTGCGAATCGAAGGCTCGGGGCTGCCCGCCTGAAGTGCGTCGAAGCGCAGGTGGCAGTGCGGGCAAGCCGAGCAGATTACTTCTGCACCGGACTCGAGCGCATCGGCGATCTTCGCTTGCGTCATACGCTCGGACAATGCGGTGTTCGCCTCGTGCAGCGGATCACCGCAGCAGTCCAGCCGGCGTGGCCAGTCGACCGGGGTCGCACCGGTCACGCCGATCAGCGTTTCGAACAGCGTCGGCGCCATGGCGTTGTCGATCCCGGTCACGTCGCTGGGGCGCAGCGCGTGGCAGCCGTATTGAGCGGCCACACGCAGCCCCGCGTGCGGGATGCGCACCGCGGCCGCAAGAGCGTCGACGCCGACGGTGCGCGCCAACACCGGCAGCAAGTGCTCGACCGCGGTCTTTCCAGACCAGGCGAGGCCCTCGGCGGCCAGCGCCTGGCCAACGCGCGCGCGCAGCTGCGCGTCCTCGTTCAGGAACCGGATCGCGTGACGCAGGGTGCCGAAGCAACAACTGCAGGGCGTCAGCAGGTCGAGGCCCGCGCGCTCGGCCAGTGCCAGGTTGTGCGCGGCTGCCGCCACGAAGGCCTCATGACTGTAATTCCGCGCCGGGTAGCCGCAGCAGTTGAACTCCAGATCGACCAGGGTGACACCGAGGTGCCCGAGCACGGCGCGCATCGACGCCTCGTAGGCCGGCAGCTGTGCAGGGATCTTGCAGCCGAGGAACAGCGCGTACTTCATGAGGGCTCCTTCCAGTCGCGAACGGAGCCCAGCCGCCGTACCGCCAGGCCGCGCAGCTCGCACATGATGTCGGCCACACGTATGCCTTCCGGGCAGCTCTCCTGGCACTGATAGCAGCTCGCACAGTCCCACACCATGCGCGAACCCAGCGTGAGGTCGCGCAGGCCCAGCCGCAGCAGGTTCATCACCTTCTGCGGCGTCAGGTCGATGCCGTGTTCGGCGTCGATGCTGTGCGCCACTACCGGGCATACATTGGTGCAGGTCTGGCACTGAACGCAGCGGGAGAATGTGCTGCGGTCGGCCGAGAGCGGTGCCCTGGAGGCGTCCGTATCGCGAAGGGTGTGCAGTCCAGGATGCGCTTGCAGAAACTCGCCCCACTCGAGTGCCGGGCGTGCCTGCACCCACTGTGCCGGCGTCGGAAGTCCTGCTGCGGCCAAATCGCTGCGTCCGGCCTCCCACAGGTCCGCCAGGTCGATACCCACCGGGCAGCGGCTGGTGCAGCGTCCGCAGTCGGTGCACAGGAAGGCACCATCGGCGGCCCGCAACGCTTCGCCTTCGTGACCAGCACGCAACAGCCGGCCGCCGGCCAGGGCGCCGATGGCGAGCAGCTTGTGCGAGGGCAGCAGACCCGCGTTGCCCAGGTAACGCGCCAGCGGCGCCACCGAGCAGCGCAGATCGCAGATGCCGCAGCGCACGCAGGCGTCGAGCGCCAGCGCCCGCCGCGCAGCGCGACCGGCCGTCGAGAACCTTTGGGCCGGGAGCGCCCGATCCTGCGTCGCAGCGTTGATCAGCAGGCTGAGCGGAGCTGCCACCACGTGGAAGAGACCGGTGAACGGCAGGCTCGCCAGGCCGAGGAAGCAGGCGAACACATGAAGATAGAGTAGCCAGACATCCGCGTGTCCTTCGTCCAGAAGGCTGGTCACGGACGCCACCATCCGTGCCAGCTGATAGGAGACGAAAGCGGACGCCGGCTTCGCGTGACAGGCGGCACAGGATTCGCTGTTCAGTTTGCGCCCCTGCTCCACCAGGCTCGGGTCGATCGGCTGCTTCATGTCGGCGAACGCCACCCCGAACTCGCTCGCCCAGAGGGCGCGCAGCGGCGCGAGTGTCTGGGGATCGGTCGTGCCCATGAACTGGTCCGTCATGCGGTAGAAGGCGCGCGGCGATGCGATCTTGCTGGCTTCGAGCAGGAATCCGGAGACGAGGACGAACGCGAGGAGGGCCATGAAAACAGTGTTGCGCCGACCGCGCGTTTGCGCCAGCTCCCTGCGCGCAGGCCGCCGTCCGAGCAATAGCAGAGCCGCGCCGGCCAGGACCATCACCCCGAAGAGATCGCGCAGAAACAGGTAGGGATCGAGCGTGGGCTGGTAGCCCTGAAACAGCTTCGCGCTCACGATCGGCGCGAGGGCGTGCACCAGCAGGAGCAGCGTGAAGCCGACCACGATGAGCAGGTGCGCGAACCAGCGCAGCTTCTCGTTCGTGTACAGCCTGCGCAGCAGCAGCACATCGAGAAACAAGGCGCCGAGCACGGCGAACAGGCGCCGGCTGAACAAAACCCAGGTGGTGCCGCGAAACACCGCAGCCATCCGCCCGGACCACGTGACAGCGCGCGCATCGGTACCGATCCGGACCCTGAACCAGGCAGAGGCGCGCCAGATGAGCCCCAGGCCGCACAGCGCGAGCGATGCGTAAAGTGCGGTCTGGAAAAGCCCAGGCGACATGGCTAGCTACCCTGCCCCATTGCCGCGGAGTTGGCGCGTCACTTGATCCACCGCCGCCCAGGCCGTGGCGATGGACAGGCCCGAGCCGCACTTGGCGCGCATCCAATCCTGGTGCGCGAGGATGGAGCCGACGGCATAGAGCCCCGGCCACACCGGCTTTCCATCCACGCCCAGGGGCCGCCAGGCCGCGTCGACGGACAGGCCGGCGCGGTTGATCGCGTGGCCGCCTGGGTCGAGGAAGTCGCGCTGGTGCCAGGCCTCGCGCGAGTTGGGCTGAGCCACGGGCAGGCCGAGGATACTCTCGCGGACGCGGCCGCGATCGGCGGTGAGGCCGCGGCCGCTGAATCGCCCCGTGGCCAGCACCACCGCGCGGGCGAGCACGCGCTCGCCGCCCGGAATAGCGTCGAGTTCGAGCGTGGCCGTGCCTCCGTCCGCTTCGAAAGACAAGGCGCGTACCCTTGCCTGCTGGCGCCGATGCACGCCGCGCGCCGACACGGCCGCTTCCAGCGCACCCTGCAGACGCAGCCCGGGCACCGATGTCGGCATGGTCGGAATCTCGAACACCGGTATTCGGAAAGCAGCCTCGAACGCGGCGTGGACCGCGCCCGCGCGCGCGAGGCCGAGGACCGCCGGGAATCCGACCACGCGCGCGTCGCCGAGCAGCGGCTTCACCAGGGCGATTGTCCGCCCGCGCGTCTCGCCGCTTTCGAGGGCACGCGCGAGGTGCGCGGCATAGAGTTCGGGCACGGCTTCATAACCGGGGAACGCGACCTGCTGATGGCGCAGACCGGGCCAACGGTCGCCCAGCGTCGCTGCGATCTGCGCTGCGCTGAACTCGCGCAGTCCGCGGAAGTCCACCAACAGGCAAGGTGGTCGTGCCTCCAGCGCATAGCTGCCCGCGACCATCGATCGCGGCACGCCGAATGTGGTCTTGACCGTCCCGATGGACGTGAGCACCTTGCGATTCCAGTCGGTCAGAGGCGCATAGGCAAGCCCGGCATTGCCGAGCGCGGCGACGAAGGTCTCGAACGCGTTGCGGATGGAGGCGGCGTCGACGCGCGCCAGAGGATGGTCGGGCTGGTCCCGGACGAGCGCCGCGAGGCCTTCATAAGGCGATTGCCACAGGCGCCCCTCGGCCACGGGGTGTACGCCGAGAAGGTCGAGCAAGCCACTGGCGAACAGGAGGCCGCCGCTGTTGCCGATTTGGATGCACGAAAGTCCACGCTCCGCGGCGAACAGGGCCGCTGCCATGCCTGCCATTCCGGCGCCGATCACGGCAAGGTCGCAGCTTACCTGCCTCGCGCCCGTCACCGCGACGCCTCACCCGCCGGGTCCGCGTTCGGCGCGGCGCGCGGCGCGTCGTCCATGCGGGCGTCGCGCAACTCTTCTCCGCGCAGTTCCTCCCCGAAAGTGCCGCAGTGCAGCGCTTCCATCAACTCGGCCTGGGCGAGTTGCTCGCCCCACAGCACCGCGCGCTGGCCGCGCCAGCGCTCACCGAAGAAATCGACAATCTCGTCGATGCCGCGCCGCGCCTGGAAGTCGCCGCGGTTGTAGAGATGCGCCACAGCGCGCGGCGCGCAAAAGGCCCCCTGGCAGGCACCTTTGCCGACGCGGCTGCGCAAACCGATGTCCGTTAGCGTCGGCGTGTCGCCCGCCGCCCGCAGCGCGTCGTAGATGGCGTCGACGGCGCGGCCCGGTACCAACTCGCACTCGCACAGCAGCGTATCGTCCCGCGCGTGGGAACGCATCCACGCGCGCGGGGAACGTCCCGGCTCCGTCCACGCGCATTCCGCGGCCACGGGCAGCGGCATCGTCGCGGTGATGCATGGGCGCGTCACGCCCAGGCGCAGGCAGACGAGATCGGCGGCGCGTTCGGCCATTAACCGGCAGGTGGTGAGTTTGCCCCCGGTGATCGTCGCAAAATTGTCCAGACCCTGGTCCTCGTGGTCGAACAGGGCGTAGCCGCGCGAAATGGCACGGCCGTCGGCAAAACCTGCCGAACCGACAAGCGGTCGCACTCCCGCAAACGCGCGGATATAGCGCATGGTCTCCAGCGCCGGAAGCATGCGCGCGGCCTCCGCCACGATCAGGTCGGCTTCGGCCGTCGTCGGCTGGACGTCGTCCAGGGTATCAATGGAGGTCGAAGTCGTGCCGACGATGGAGACCGTGCCGCCCGGCATCAGAATGTCGGCGTCGGCCGGCGGCCGCAGGCGGGTCAGCGCGCGCTCGGCCAGACGCGTGTGCGTGACCAGCAGCGTTCCCTTGGAGTACGTCATCTCGATCGGCGCTCCGGCGAGCAGCGCCAGCTCTCGTGCCCAGGCGCCCGCTGCGTTGACGATCTGTGCGGCCTCGATGCGCAAGTCCTCGCCGCCGTTCAGTGACCGAAGCCGCACTGCGCGGATGCGCCGGCCCTCGCGCTCGAAGCCCAGCACCCGGGTGCGGCGCATCAGGCGCGCGCCCAGGCTGCGCGCATGGGCCATGGTTTCCAGGGAGAGCCGGAACGGGTCGATCGATGCGTCGGGCACCTCGAACACCGCAATCGTGCGTTCCGAGAGCGCCGGCTCCTGCGCGCGCGCCGCGGCGACGTCCACTGCGCGCGCAGCGATTCCCGCGCGCGCGCAAAGCGAAGGGAAGTCGGCGATGTAACGTTCGTCGTCGCCTTGCACCGCGACGAAATAGCCGCCGGTATCCTGGATTGTCTGGGCCACCATGCGCTTGAGGATGGCGCCCTCGATGCGACACTCGATCGCCGCCTCGGAGTCGCCGGCGACGTAGCGGGCGCCGCTGTGGAGCAGGCCATGATTGCGCCCCGAGGCGCCGGCGTTGATGTCGTCCTTCTCGACCAGGATGCAGTCGACGCCGCGCAAGGCGAGGTCCCGCGCCAGCGTCGTGCCCGTGGCGCCGCCGCCGATGATCAGGACCTGGGTCTCGAGATGCGATGGGGAATTCAATGCTGTCTCTTTTCTCGCGCCATACCGATCGCCGTCGGTGCGCCGCCGCCCGAATGGAAAAGGCGCCGCTTTTTGCTGCGCAAGCGCGGTTTTGTCTTCTCGTTGCCGCGCCGCTCCTGCTTCAAACTTGAGTGCGCTGCCGCAGCGCCTGTTCCAGATAGTCCACGCAGGCATCGATCGTGCCGAGTTTTCCCGCGTCGGACTCGGGCACGTCCACACCGAATTCCTGGTGCAGGGCGATCAGGAAATTGAGGAAATCCATGGAATCGACGTCGAGCTGATCGCGCAGGCTCACGGCGGGCTTGAGATTGCGCGGATCGAGTTCGGGCACGATCCCGGACAGGGTCTTGATCACGCGCGTGCGGATTTCGTCTTTGCTCATAAAGCCTCCGGTTGTTGCAGCAGGCGATCCACCGCTGTCAGAAAAAGCGCACCGCGGTGGCCGTCGGTGGCGCGGTGGTCCCCGGAAAGCGTCGCGCTCAGCAGCGGGCGCGCGATCACCTTGCCGTCCACCACCCAGGGCCGCTCCAGCGGCGTGCCGAAGCCGACCAGCGCGAGTTGCGGCGGCGTGATGATGCCGAACAGCGACTCCACCCCGCGTTCGCCCAGGCTGGTGATGGTCACGGTGGGATCGGTGACCTCCGAACTCTTGAGCGAACCTGCGCGCGCGCGCTTGACGAGGTCCTGGAATCCGCGCATCAGCTCGTCCAGCGACTGCCGATCCGCGTGGTGCAGCGCCGGCGCTACCAGCCCGCCGCCGCGCAGGGAAATTGCGATGCCGGCATGGATCGCCTCGCTTTGCTGGGCATGCTTGTCGATCCAGAACCCGTTCAGTTCCGGCACCTCGCGCAATGCCAGTGCCGACGCCTTGATCAGCAGCACGGCATAGATCAGGCGCTCGGTCACGGCACGGCCCGCATTGCGCTCGGCGAGCCAGGCCAGCGCGCGCCCGAAGTCGATGGTGCAGGCGAGGTAATAATGGGGGATTTCGCGCTTGGAACGTGCCATGGCCGTGGCGATGGCTTCGCGCATGCGCATTTGGCGTGCCACCGCGGTATCGGCCGCGCCGGCTTGCTTCTTGACGCCCTGCGCGGCGCGCTCGACATCGGCGAGCGTCACGCGTCCCTGCGGACCCGTGCCCGCCAGCGTTGCCGGATCCAGCTGCAATTCCTGTGCGCGCTTGCGTGCTGCCGGCGAGATGCGTGCGCGCTCGCCCGCGCCAGCGGGTCGCAATGCCGCCGGCGCTGCCGGCGTCGGAGCCGTCTCCGGCGCGACCGCTACGGATGGAAGCGGCGCCGGGGCGGCAGCCGCCGGTGTGACGATCGCGCGCGGCGCTGCGGGGGCCGGCGCAGGCGCCGCGGTGGCCGGCGCAGGCGCCGGAGCTTCCGCGCTGGCCTCGCCCCGAATCAGCGCAAGCGGCGTGCCGACCGGGAGCCGTTCGTCGCTGGGCTCGACCAAAATTTTATCCAGCACGCCGTCGACGAAAGACTCGACATCGACGTTGGCTTTGTCGGTTTCGACGACCGCGATGATGTCGCCGCGTTTGATGCGCTCCCCCGGCCGTTTGAGCCAGGCCACCACTTTGCCGGCGGTCATGTCGGCACCCAGGCGCGGCATGAGGAACTCCGCCATAACTAGAGCAACTCCCGCACCGCTTTGACTATGGTCTCCGGCTGCGGCAAAGCGGCCTGCTCCAGGGCTTGCGCGTAGGGCATGGGCACTTCCGCCCCGCACACGCGGGCGACCGGCGCGTCGAGCGCGTCGAACGCGCCTTCCATGATGCGCGCACTGACCTCGGCCCCGAAGCCGCAAGCTTTCCAGGCCTCCTCCACGATCACCGCCCTGTGGGTATGCGCCAGCGAGGCGAAAATGGTCTCGGTATCCAGCGGACGCAGACTGCGCAGGTCGATGACCTCGGCATCCACACCCTGCTCGGCCAGCTGCGCTGCGGCCTGCAGCGTCTTGCCCAGCGCGCCGCCGTAAGTGATCAGGCTCACGTCGCGGCCGGCGCGCCGCAGCGCTGCGCGACCGAATTCCATCGGCGTATCGTCCTCGCTCTCGCCTTCCAGCGGATACAAGGTCGCATGTTCGAACAGCATTACCGGGTCGGGCTCCTTCAGCGCGGCGAGCAGCAGACCCTTGGCATCGGCCACGGTCGCCGGCGCCGCGGCCTTGATCCCGGGGATGTGCGCATACCAGCCTTCGAGGCTGTGCGAGTGCTGCGCGGCGAGCTGCCGACCGCCGCCGGTCGCCATGCGTATCACCAGCGGGACGCCAAGCTGGCCGCCAGACATGTAGCGCAGGATGGCGGCATTGTTGACGATCTGATCGAGCGCGAGCAGGCTGAAATTGATGGTCATGATCTCGACGATCGGGCGCATGCCGCCCAGCGCCGCACCGATGCCGGCGCCGACGAAAGTCGACTCGGACAAGGGCGTGTCGCGTATGCGCTTCGGGCCGAACTCTTCCAGCAGTCCATGGGTCACCGCGAAACAGCCGCCGTACTTGCCCACGTCCTCGCCCATGAGAAATACGCGCGGGTCCGCGCGCAGTGCTTCGCGCATCGCTTCGCGCACTGCGACTCGGTAGGTCATCTTGGCCATTGCGGCTCCAATGCTTTCATAGGGAAGCGCTAGGCGCCGGCGCCGGCATAGACGTCGCGCTCCAGGTCGGAGACCGGCTCCCATGCGCCCTTCTCCGCTTCGTCCACGGCCCAATCGACATCCTTGGCGACGTCGGTTTCGAGCGTCTTCAGTTCGGCGTCGTCGAGCATGCCATTTCCTCTGAGGTAGGCGTCGAACAGCGATATCGGATCGCGGCCGCGCCACTGCGCGACCTCTTCCTTGCTGCGGTAGAGTTCCGGATCGGACATGGAATGCGCGCGATAGCGATACGTGCGCAGCTCGAGAAAGTAAGGGCCTTCGCCGCGGCGCAGCTGGGCGACGGCGCGTTGCACCGCAGACTCCACCGCCAGCACATCCATGCCGTCGACCGCCTCGGCGACGATGTTGTAGTTCTGCGCCTTCAGGTGGATATCCGTTTGCGATTCCGAGCGCTCCAGCGCGGTGCCCATCGCGTAGAGATTGTTTTCGCAAAGGAACAAGACCGGCAGCCGCCACAGCGCCGCCAGATTGAGCGATTCGTGGAATTCGCCCTCCGCGGCCGCGCCTTCGCCGAAAAAACACGCCGTCACCGCCTGCCGCTCCTGCAGCTTGTCGGCGAGCGCGAGGCCCACCGCAACCGGCAGACCGCCGGCGACGATGGCATAGCCACCATAAAAGCGGCGTCCGACATCGAACAGGTGCATCGAGCCGCCGCGGCCGCGGCTGCAACCGTTCGCCTTGCCATACATTTCCGCCATGATCGCGCCGGCAGGCAGGCCGCGCGCCAGCGCGTGGCCGTGCTCGCGGTAGGTCGCGACCACCGCATCCTGCGCGCCGAGCGCCTGCATCGCGCCCACCGCGATCGCCTCTTCGCCTATATACAGATGCAGAAAGCCGCGGATTTTTCCCGCGCTGTAGAGTTCGGCTGCTTTTTCCTCGAAGCGGCGGATCAGCAGCATCTGCCGCAGCAGCGAGAGCGCATGCTCGCGCTCGCTGCCTGGCGTCGCCGCGGTCTTGTGGATGCTCATTGCGGCCTCGCGCTCACATGCTTTCCAGGGTCGAGACGTCGCCTTCCGGCAGTCCCAGTTCGCGCGCCTTCAGCAGGCGGCGCATGATCTTGCCGCTGCGCGTCTTGGGCAGGCTCTGCTGAAACTCGATTTCCTTCGGCGCCACCACCGCGCCCAGGCGCTTCCTCGCATGCGCCAGGATGTCTTTGCGCAATCCTTCGCTCGGCGTATAGCCGGTCCTGAGCGCGACGAAAGCCTTGACCACTTCCATGGCGACCGGGTCGGGTTTGCCGATGACGCCGGCCTCAGCCACCGCAGGATGCTCCATCAGCACGCTTTCGACTTCGAATGGTCCGATCAGATGGCCCGAGGTTTTGATCACATCGTCCTTGCGTCCGACGAACCAGAAGTAGCCGTCGGCATCGCGGCGCGCCAGATCGCCCGTCAGATACCAGCCGCCGGCGAAGCACTTGGCGTAACGCTCCGGCTCATTGAGATATTCGCGGAACATCGACGGCCACCCCGGACGCAGCGCGAGTTCGCCTTCGACGCCGGCCGCATCCAACTCGCTGACGCTGCCGTCCGCATTGTGGTGCACGATGGCCGCATCGATGCCGGGCACGGGCATGCCCATGGAGCCGGGGCGCACGCCCAGCGCGGGGAAGTTGGCGATCATGATGCCGCCGGTCTCGGTCTGCCACCAGTTGTCGTGGAACGGCAGGCCGAAGGCGGTGACGCCCCAGCGCACCGCTTCTGGGTTGAGCGGCTCGCCCACGCTGGCGAGGTAGCGCAGCGCCGGCAGCTTGCGCCCGGCGAGCGGCTCGAGGCCGGTTTTCATCATCATGCGGATCGCGGTCGGCGCGGTATACCAGACGCTTACCTTGTGCTGCTCCAGGATCCGATACCAGCGATCGGCGTCGAAATCGGCTTCGTCGACAATGCTGGTCACGCCGTTGGTGAGCGGGGCGATGATGCCGTAGGAAGTGCCCGTCACCCAGCCGGGGTCGGCGGTGCACCAGAAAATGTCCTCGGGATGCAGGTCGAGCACCAGCCTGCCCGTCACATGATGGGTAAGCACGGCCTCGTGCACGTGCACCGCGCCCTTGGGCGTGCCGGTGGTCCCGCTGGTGAAATGCAGCAGCGCCGGCTCCTCGGGATCGGTAGCTGCGATGCTGAAGTGCGCATCCGCCTGATTCAGCAATTGAGCGAAATCGAGCGTGCCCGCGATACCGGTTTCCTCATCCGGCCCGGACACCAGCAGCACATGGCGCAAACCGGGCAGCTGGCCCAGGATCGGTAAGATCTTTCTCTGGTAAAGCATAGGCGTAGTGATCAGCATGCGCGCATCGCCGATCGCCATGCGCGCGCGGATCGGCTCCGGGCCGAAGGCGGAGAACAGAGTGCACACCACGCTGCGGTTTTTCCACGCACCCAGGGCCGCGACATAGAGTTCTGGAATGCGCCCGGTGAGAATGTATATGCGCTCCCCCGCGCCAACGCCCAAGCCCTTCAGCACGTTGGCGAAGCGGTTGGAAAGCCGGCTTAACCTGGCGTAGGAAAAATCCTGATCGGCGCCGTTCTTGCCCAGCCAGCGCAGGGCGACTTGATTCGCGCGCGCACCCGCCGCGTGGCGATCGACCGCCTCGTGCGCAATGTTGAGCCCGCCAGCGGGCAGCCCATCGAGCTCGCCCCGGGCGGCATCCCAGGAAAATCCGGATCGGAAGGCGGCGTAATCGCCCATGTTGGGCGTCACCGGGTGGCCTGCGGGATATCCGACGATGACCTCAACACTCGCCGTGGATGCATCGTCCCGCGTTTCGATCATCTGACTCAAGCTCCACGCGGCATGCCCCAGGTCTTGCTCGCATCGGCCAGCGGCCGCGACGCCGGCTTATGCCTGAGGTTATCGCCGTGCCCTTCTTCGGTCTTGACGAAAATCATAGCCGGCTCACAACTGCACCTCTACGTGCACGATGTCGGCTTCACCCGGTTTGCGATGACACCTGAAGCCGAGTTGCCTGCAGAACTTGAGCATTTTGTAATTCTCCGCGAGCACGATGCCTTCCATCTTCTTGAACCCCTGCTCGCAGGCCGCGCTTTCCAGGGAAAACATCAGCATCCCCGCAACGCCGCTACCTTGCCAGGCATCGTCGACCACGATGGCGAATTCACAGCTTGCGGGTTCTTCGGTGGCGACGTAGCGCGCTGCCCCGATCTCCAGTTCCTTTCCCTCCTGCGTGATGACGGCGACAAAGGCCATGTGCTGCCGGTAATCGATTTCGGTGAAAGATTTCAGCTTTTTCGACGGCAGTTCCCGCAACGAGCCCATGAAGCGAAAGTAACGGCTATCGTCCGAAAGATGGCGCACGAACTCCTGTTCCATGCCGGAGTCCTCCGGGCGGATCGGCCGTATGGTCACGGGCGTGCCATCGCGCAATACGCGCTGGCGTACCAGCTGTGTTGGATACTCTGCCATGGATGCGCGCTCGCAAGCTCCGATCCGGCGCTGTCCGGCGCCTGCAAGCAATGTTAGGCTAGGCCTCGCGGCAGCCATTGACCGCGATCAATGCTTATTCTGATATCTATAATGCACTTTAATGTAATGATATATGTATTTGATTATATGTTTATCTCTATTTTCCTATATTGTGCTAAAGCCTGTCCGCAAGCCGCGCCAAACAAAAATAGGCGTTTGACCTGAGACAAGCCGTGCAAGGGAAAACCATGGGATCATCCACACAGATGTTTGGGGGCTCTCCTGCCCGCGAAAAACATCTGCCAGGAAGTATTTCGGCCCGGTGGCGACCAGTGCGTCCCGGGTCCTTTCTTTTTTAGGCGCCCGCGCAAGTCCATGAGCAAACCATTCTTCAAAATCGCCGTCCTGCAGGGCGACGGCATCGGTTCCGAGGTAATGGCTGTCTGCATCGACGTGCTGGAACGCCTTCTGGCAGACCAGCCGCGCTTCGGCCTCAGCTACCTTCACCGTCCGGGCGGCGCGCAGCACTATGCCGATACCGGCGTCGCGCTGCCAGACAGCACGCTGCGCGCCTGCGAGACTGCGGATGCGGTCCTTTTCGGCGCGATGGGACTGCCCCACATCCGCTACCCGGACGGCACTGAAGTAAATCCGCAACTCGATCTGCGCAAGCAATTCGATCTGTACGCCGGAGTCCGTCCCATCCGCGCCATCCCCGGCGTGCCTTCGGTGCTGGCCGACCCGCGCGCCGCGCAGATAGACTTCGTGCTGGTTCGCGAACAGTCGGAAGGCTTGTTTTATGGCCGCCTGTACCCGGACAGACAGCCGAAAGCCACCAACGACGAAGCCTTCGATCTCGGGCGCGTATCGCGCAAAGCTTCCGAACGGCTGTTCGATTTCGCCTTTAAGCTGGCGCGCCGGCGGCGCGCCGCGAATCCGGCGAAGGGGCAGGTCAGCTGCGTGGACAAGGCCAATGTACTGAGCAGCATGGCCTTCTTCCACAAGATCTTTTGGGAGCGCGCCCGGCTCAATCCGGATATCAGCGCAAACCACTGCTACGTCGACGCGATGGCCCTGAACCTGGTGAAGCGGCCCTGGGATTACGACGTCATTCCCACCGAAAACCAGTTTGGCGACATTCTTTCGGACCTGGCCGCAGGATTGATCGGTGGCCTGGGCATGGCGCCGTCCGCCGACGTCGGCGACAAGCATGGGCTGTTTCAGCCCAGTCACGGCAGCGCGCCGGATATTGCCGGACAGGGCAAGGCGAATCCGACGGCCATGATACTTTCCGCGGGCCTGATGCTCGAGTGGCTGGGTGAAATGCATGGCCTGCCCGAGGCCGCTACGGAGGCGGCCCGCCTCAGGCAGGCGGTCGACGCGGCCTTCGCCTCGAATGGCATTCAGTCGATGGAGTTGGGTGGCAAGGACGGCACGCAAGCAATCGGCGCGGCCATCACGGCCGCCCTCGCCCCACGGCGAGCCTCGGCATGAAGGGGGCGAAGCCGGTCAGTCCGTCGAGCATGCAGGCGAAAAGCCTATGCCCATGAGGCGTAATACTCGTCAATTGTCGGCGTAGCGCCGACGATGCGCCTCCAGCAATTTCCACCGCACGACCGGAATATCGGCTATGGTTTTCAGCGGGAAGCGGTAGGCCTCCGATAATTCGAGAAATCGAAGCTGCGCGCCTTTCGACTCGTCCCGGGAAATTGCCGTGGCGCCGACGTATCTGTTGGTGATGAGACGTTCCTCGTACCCGGACCGCGCGGTCAGCAAGGCTGCGCCCGAGCGCAGCACCAACAGATCTTCGGCCGGAGGCGGAATAACCCTGTCTTTTTCGAAAACAGCCGACTCGACCGAGCGGATCAGCCGGCTGAGCGTCACGCAGGACACGCCATCCGCGAACAGCCAGTTGCCCCTCAGAAAATCGAGCTTTTCACGCGTTTGAACCAGATTCAGGCGCATCTCTCCGCGGCTGACAAAATCGAGGTACAGGTCCCGAGGCAAGCGCAGCGCCTGCACGAAGCCGACCGCGCGGCACGTTTCGTTAGCCGTCTTCTCAAGCAGCGCAGGCGTCTCGCCCAGAAATGAACCGGCAGTGACCAGGCTTCTGCTGCGGTGGCCCGTACGCAGCAATTCCGCCGATCCGCTGAGGATAAGGTAGACGGCATCGATCGGCGCCTGTTCCTTGAACAGGAGCACCTCCGGATTGAATACGAGAATCTTGCCGTTCAGCAGGTGACGAATGCGATGCAAGGGCGCGTCGGGAAAGTAGCTGCGCAGGTACTCAAACGCCCGGCGGCGCAGCACGTCCGAGGTACCTTCGATAAGCACGTCCACGGTTCCAAAAGGCGCGCCCGATCCAATAGCGCGCTCATCCTCGGTCAGCCGCCGCGCCGTGTGCGCAAGTATCAGCTTGCCCGAGCTGTCCTCGCGGAAATCCTGTGCCACGCCGTGTATCATGCCGCCGCCGATATCGATCTTCTTGACATTGGCTCTGAGCGCGTAGGCATTCGCAGTCCTGTCGAAAAGCGTCTGGCTGACGCCGGCCGCCGCGCTTTCAGGTGCGATCATGTTGCGCAGAACGTCGAGCGATACGATATCCGCGAGGTGGGCATAGCTGCGATAGCCGCCCTCCCACAGCACGCGGAAATAAAAGATCGTCGTCTCGACCGGATGCGGCGAGAGGATGGGCCTGACCTCCAGCCCTTCTATATCGTTCCATTCGTCCGGCACCAGATCGTGCACGTCGAACAGCCGGCCGAATTCGGCTTCCT
>Ga0307377_10001450_pt1 | contig 29920 bp, 9 predicted proteins | sample TR3MG_FD_202535 | JGI IMG/M metagenome (GOLD analysis project Ga0307377, IMG submission 202535) | Soil microbial communities from Risofladan, Vaasa, Finland - TR-3 | ecosystem: Environmental > Terrestrial > Soil > Coastal area > Acid sulfate soil | place: Finland: Risofladan, Vaasa | collected... | reverse complement strand
TTCTCAAAGTTTGGAATGCCCAGTTAAAGTTTGGGTATATGATTTATTTGTTTATCTTGAGATGGAAGATGGCAGTAAACTTTTACTTTTTCGTGGTAAAAAAGAATTTCCAATCGGTGAGGCTGAATTCCCATTTGAGGGCAGTCTAGAATTCACAAATGAATTGCTTGGTAGTCAAAAAATGGGTGAACCTTATGTGTTTAATAATGAAGATTTGAGAGAGTTATGTAGTGTGTATTGGTCATATAAAATGTTGTTGCCATTTGAAAACACAATTTTTGTTGCCGGGAAGGGTGGTACTATTACAGTTACTCCTTCTATTATAGAACCAACTAAATTATCAGAAACAACATTGACTGATTCATTTGGATTTGGAGGTGCTCCGAATAAGGATTATGCAGGATATTTTTCACATGGTTTCGATAATCCTGCGTTCCAATTTTTGAATGATCATAACCAATGGGACCCAACAAAAACCGTAGATTCTATGGACAAAACATATAAAGATGCTGAAAAAAACAAATATAACAAACAGTTTTCTCCGGCAACTATATCCCATAGTTGTTTCACTTTGCATCCATCAGACAGAAGGGTATTCGATGGAGAATTGGAGACTAGCGTATTTAACGCTAAAGTAATTGATAAAGATCAATTTATTATCCAAATCCCTGGCATAGCTGCCATGACCCCAGAATCTATGGCATATGAAGTTGGAAGCCTATTTATTGACGGCGTAATTCTTATGGACCCAAAATGCGAAAATGAATTAGCACGGTTGCCGGAAACGGGTGAAAGAATTTACCATGACAACTCAACAAGGTATTTGGGTGGTGACAGATTCTGTGAAGAGGCGGCAGGAAAATGTGTTGGTGGACCTCCTAATAGAGTGGCAATGGTTGATCCTAATAATAGGACTACTAAATTCTTAGGGACATATTGCGGGGTCCATTTCACGGTTGGAGATCCGGATGTCTATGATATGATTAATGTTGGAGGGCCTGCTGGTGGTGGTGTTGGTTTTACTGATATAGTAAATGACCCTGAAACAGATCATGACGTTTTGTCTCATGCCGGTGAGTTGGGTTTGTCTCGCAGTGGGAGGGCAACTGTTTTTGGTAATAGCGGTGAAGCAGATAATCCCTATTGGCGTCGTCTAGATTTGTCTTCTGACATGTATAGACTGGATGCTCTGCCGGAAGAGGCTATAATCCCAGGCAGTAACGATCAAGTTAAGGTTAAAATAAGGGGGGAGTTTGCTATTCGAAGATTTATGAGACAATTAGTCCAATCTCATATCTCCGTGTCTAATGACAGATCACGATCTTACAAGTATTATAATTGGGATGATAATATATATAGCTTTGATACTGCTGATAAATATAATTGTATCATGGCTCAATCAAAAATCGAAGCATTGAATTTTGCATTGACGTGTTACTCCGGAAAATATGGAGTTTGGAGATTATCTGAATTATTAACAGATGCTTCTATTATTTACAGAAAAATGTTAAAGCAATACCCTAATGATGCTACTCATTTTTATTTTACCGATGTTCATAGACCAACTTCTCCTGTTATAGACCCTCTTAAAATGGACGGAGAGGAAGAGTGGCCTTTCTGCTACGCCGCAGATTCTGATGGCATTAAAATGTTAAAGATCAAGAGGAATGGGACTTTCACATCTCAGTTATTAATGAACAGGGATATGATTGCTGCCGGTGGTGCTAACAAATGGTATACCTCATATTTGGCCGCTACAGAATTAGTCCATAAGACTCCAATTGAAAGTCATTTGAATGCAGTTGACGATGATTTTACGCGAAAATTTACGAGCGGTATGTTGTTCGATGTAAGCCCTGGAACATGTAATTTAATGTCAGACCATTTTAAACTTCCATATATTAGAAGTTTTGCTTTGGCAATTAAAAGATTATATGAAATAAATAAATTTCGTGCAAGAATACATAATGAGGAAGATGGTAAATTTAAACCACTGAAAGTTGGTATAAGACCTCTCGATTTGTATCCTAAATTTGTCCCAGATGCGGCTAGTGTTGAGAAATTAGCTAAAATAGATGCAAGATTGGCTGTTATAGAAAAAGAATTAGGCAAACTGGACAAAAAGGAGGAAGCCATAGAAGCCACTAGAGTGTCTTCTCCTGCTGTTCCTGGTTCAGGGGTTGGTGTGGGCGGTATTTTTGGGGGAGTAAGAGGTATAAGGCCAATATTCGGAATTGGCGGTGGGGTTGCTCCAGATGTTCCGCCTGATGTAGCTTTGGCAGATGTAAATAAAGAAAGATTTAAATTCAATAAAGAAAAAGATGCCCTGTTATTAGAAAGAGCGAAAGTATCAGAAGACGAAAGAGATTTGTATCAAGCATGGTTTCAACCAAGCGGATGTTCTTCTACTAAAGATGAGACATATAAAACCAATTTGGCATATCAATTTAGCGGATATGAAGCATATTTGTGTGGATACCATCGTGAATTGAAGGTTGTAAATATCGACGATGCTATTTCTGTAGTGACTGCACAAATGGAGGCAACAGGTGATTGGAAAAAAATGTTTGGAGTCTTGGTTGGTGCTTATAATCCTAATACTCAGACTGTAAGAAACCCCGGATTGCCCGGTATACAATTCTTCTATGACGATGTACAGCCTAAAACCACAAGTCCGTGGTTACCACCTGGGATTTGGCAAATTGAACACACTCAGATATCTGACTTAGGAGCCAAAGTGAGTAGTGCCGTAACGTGGCCAGGAGCAGCGGGATATAGCATCCATGACCCCTTTAATCTATGCGAAGGTTCTAGATTTTTCTATACTTTTGCTCCACCGTGTAATACTATATTTTGGCAAGAAGCCCAGGATAGAGATATTACTGGTTGGCCCAGGTTGACTCCGGGTGACATTCGATATACTGATAGCCCGTGTACAAGGCAAACATTTAGTAATCCAGATGATTTGGCGAATGCTATATATAGTCAGGGTGGTTGTAAATACTTCCATCATTTTGGAGGTCCAGTCTCGATAGGTGTCCCACCAACAGCTTCTCCAGACGAGTTGTCATATCTAATTGTTCCTCATTCAGAATTGAAATCGAGTTTTATCAAACAATGTATTTTGCCAGATAGAACGGCAATGAAATTTACGATTATAACCAGTGGGATTAATTTGTTTGGGGTAACGAAGGGGATAAGGATTTTTGTTGAATCAATGTCTGTCGATAGAAGTGGCCAAGATATAAATTTATCTGTTGAAGATGAATGTCTTAACATGTATACCAAGAGACCTATAGAGTGGTTGGGGATACAGGCTACGACTGAGGAGACGCAGACTTTTGAGGTCGCTGCTTGTCCTGATGGGTTCGATCCTATTCGCGTCTGGGGAACGAATTACTGTCCGAAGGGAAATCTTTCTGTACACTCAAACCCATTTAGAATCTCTTCGTTTTTGGTCGGTTCTGAATTTTGTAATAGGGCTATTAGCTTTCATCAGATTCCAGAACTTGCTAATACACAAGGGTCGTATAGCGAGTATGGCATTGATAAAGAAGGAGTAGATTCTATATTCGCAGATCTGAAGAGAAGTGATGATTGGAATGGTGGGCTTGAAGAAATACTTAATCATAGAAGAGAAGAGGGATTAATCGAAGGAGTAGATGAGTTGGCCGTTGATCTAGTTAATGGTAATATTATAAGATTCAGAGATTTTGATAATACCACATTAACAACTGGTACTGATACTCCTCGTAAAGTTTTGGAGAGAATAACATGTAATGGATATATCAAGTCAACTCTGAAGTATGACGAAGACGGATGGTGGGATCTACCTAGTTCTAGCTCGTCATCATCTGAGATAATAAGTTCGGAATCTTCAGCGTCATCTGAATCATCTGAGGAAAATCTCTGTTTACCTAATCGTGCTGATCACATTAAAGGAGAATTGAGCATAGAACCATTTTCCTTCAAAAGAGGCAGAATAATAAGTGTCGAAGAAGGTGCCATGTATATAAAAAATCATGGGATTAGGGATGTCACAGTACCCAATATGCTTGAAAAGGCATTGGGGTTTGTATCTAAAGTGGATATCACTGGGACTAAAGCTTACGCCGAAGCCTATATCTCCCCGAATTATTATGAATGGGAAGTGATTAAACAACTTGTTTTAGAATATAACCCAAAGAAAAATTCATTACAAAAATTATTAATTGCCACTCTTGGTGAATCAATGAATACTATAGATGAAATTCCTTTGTATACCAAAGATAATCTGCCTGAATTTTATGTAGATGGGAATATTAAGAAACGCATTGATATGCGGATGTCCAACGCAGGTTTAGTTGCGATGTATGGCGGTGGAGGTGCTGGTGCCATGGGATTTGCTGCAAGGGGAGTAACGACCCTTGGTATGGATCATGATGATTTTCTTGATTATAAAATAGGAGGTCCTTATTCTAGTGTCGCTCACGACGCGAAGGGGAATGTTTACGCATTTTATGAGAGAGAGTATGAACCGGAGGAAAGTAGCGAGAGTAGCGAAGACGACCCTTGTCCTCCTGTAGACCCGTGGGCTATTGGAGTCGCGGATGAGTACCCCGATGATTGGGAAATACAAGCCAATACTGACCTTGTGAAGGAAACCAATATTTGTGTTGCAGTTTCTCACAATAATGGACAAACATGGTTTGAATTTAACGATTTGGTTTGGCTAAAGAAAGATGAGAGTGCATCTCAGCCATACGCTGTTTCTGATATGATTAACGGCAGGATTTTCTTATACTTTATTTTTGTTAAACACTATCTCGCAGTCAAGATTCTTGATTGTTCCCTGTTCGATATGAAGGACTCTTATGTAAGTACTAAGCGATTAAGCGAATTTGAAGCTGATACCCCTAATGATACTCGTTTATCTGGTTTTACTGCTGGAGGTCAGGCATTAAGGCATAGCCCCATTAATATTATAGATGGTGGTCCTCCTGTTTTCTCTGATGATACTATGGAAGATTTATTGAAGAGAGATCCGTGTATTATAGATAGTTTGATCAATGGAGACGAAGATGAGGACGGGGATTTGTATCTAAAGAAATTCAAAGATATCAAAAGAGAAATAGAAACGGTGAACCCAATCAGACTTACTAGATGGCCTCCACACGGTAGTGGAAATGCTTATTTACCAAGACTAGCCTGGGGCCGAGATATAGAATTTAACCAGCTGTATGATAGTCAGGAATATGACGATTTGGAGAAAAGAGAAAAGATCAGGTCTTACGATAAAACATTATTCTGTTCTTACCTCGATAATAAGGGGATTCCTATGGTTTTCTATACTGACCAGAGGACTGGACTTGGTGGCATTCTGGCTGGATATGCGATGAATGATTGGGCCATAGTTATAAAAGATGTTTGTTTTCACGCGTTGAATCCGTATAAAATCGAAGACGAAGAAGATAAAGATACCTGGGAATATAGAATGAAATATGAAATAATAAAACAAACATTTATGTGTGATACATATTTTCTAGGTAGTTTTGGGTCTGTAACTCCGTGTGGAGTAAGAAGCGATGAGTTCGGTACTAACTACGATGAAAGTGAGCCAAAATTTTGCAAAAGTAGAAGAGAAAAAATAGATACTTTAGAAAAAGAATTAGCATCTTTGGAAAAACAGATAAATGAGTTTGGTACTCCGCAGAGTGAGAAACAAAGGAGAAAAAAAGCAGCATTAGTTAAACAATTTGTTGATAAACAGAAAGAATTGAATATATTATTAGCTAAAGATGAGGCCGGTATACAACCTGATAATGTTATGCCAATTATGTACGCGGCCAAAGTTAAACAAATACAAGTTGCCTATGATGAAATGACAGATCAGGTAGGATTTATATTTATTTACGATACTAGTTATGATGAATATAATAATTATGATACCAGTGATACTAATTTCGGATTGTTCGTAAGATCGTTTGACAATAGTATTATTAATCTATTAGGTAGGAAAAAAGTTAAAAAAGCGGAAGTTATTAAATGGTTCGAATTACAGCCTGATTCGCCCAATAAACCTATGTTTATAGTAGGGCACGATACACCCGGAAGGGATATTGAGTTGTATACAGTTATGTCTTTCTCGAAAAAGGATGACATTGCGACTTATGTGCAGCCTGCGGCTTATTATGGCAGGAAAGGATTATTAAAAGTGTTTTATTGTGACAGCGAGTATAGTATATGGGTTGCGAGTTTGTATCCCAATTTAGTACCTTACGTAGAGAAAAACGACCAAAAAGGGCAACCTTTGGTTTTTTTTCAATAAAAGGAGAAAATAACTTATAATGGCAACGGCTCCTTTTTCTCTTCCTATAACAGGCATTCCACGCAACAAACATTGGCGTGGTAGTGATGGCAACTATAATCTAGGAGTTGTGAAGCTTAAATGCTTTATCAACAGACGATGCCCATTCGAAAAGACAGAGTTCGCTGATCATAATTTGGTATTCAATGATAAAACTATTAAAATTATGCCGAGGACGATCAGAGAAACTTTGAATAAAGTTAACGGTGAATTTGGTATATTCTTAAAGCAATTACATTTTTATCATTCTCAATTTGTGTTTACCGATGGTCCTGATGAAATTGATCCTTGGGTCGGTGTTATTGCGAATCCTAAAATGGACCCTTTACAAAAAAAGGAATTTTCGTGGAGAGTAACACCTCATGTTTTCCTTAAAGCAAACCATAAAATACCGCGTTTTAGTCAATATACTACAGATTTGGTAAACACAGACGTTATATATGACCGAGGAAGATGGTCCATGAAAAGGGCAAACGAAGTTCTTCGCAATCCTGACGGGAACGGGGATTTAAACGAGTCGGCTGATGGTCATGTTGCTACTCCTATGATTTCTCTTATCGACCCTGGGAGGGCTACTAGCTCTAAAGGAGGACACTGGAGATTAGAGAAAACAACCCCAATATTTAGGGGAGAGGATTTTTTCGTTCAATTTGGCAAAATTAATTTTTCCACCGATATCCCAAATAGAAAAGGAAAATCAACATTTGAGAGATATAAATTAGATGGATCTAAAATTAGTTATGAAGGTCTAGATATCACTCAAACTAATGCTAAGAGAAACGAAGGTGTTATGAATTTTGATCTTGAGAATAACCCTATTGAAAAAACGGGGGAAAGATTTGATTTCACTAGACAAGCATATTTTATCATAGAAATGGGGATAGATTTAAACTATCATTATTTTATTATTATCCCTCAAAAATCACATCCTCGTTTTGTTAAAATACTATATAGTAAACTATATAGTCCGTCAGGTCTTAGCGAAAAAATAGAAAAAGCAGTACACGATATAGGGGATTCCGTAGGAGGTTTGTTGTTGGCTGATGCTGTTTCTATTGATATTATTGCTGCTGCCGCTGGTGTTGTTGATAACGCTGTTTCTGATGTTACAAATCCGGCTGCTTATCGTTCTTTCTTTGTTAGTGAATACTCCGCTGCAACTGGAGAGCAATTGATACGAAACCAGAATTTGAAAGTTGCTGTTCGTAGTCATCTCGGTAAAATCATTGTTGTATTTAATGATAACGAAGATATTCCTTGGATTATTGAAAATACTGTACTTCCTGCGGAAATGGGTAATGTCGGTGCCAACCCTCCCAATAATGGCGGTGGCGGTGGCGGTTCTGGGATGGATGTACAGGGGACATTAGCTGATTCTGGTCAGATCAACTCGTCATCGACTGTTCGACTAGATAGTCAGGGGAATGTGGTCGCAAATACTTTAGAACGCAAAGGAAACATTAATATTAATCTTGCTGCCGGTGCCGCTCAACCTGCCCTGCCAGTGCCTGTTGTTGGCCACGAACCAGGAGAGGAAGAAAATCCAGGGCCATTATTCGTTGTTCCTCCTGGTAGGATAGCTATATGGGGCGGGAACGCAAATACTGCTGTTACTTTTAGTCCTATAGAATACATAAAAAAATCAACGATATTATTACCGTTACCATCTGATGATGAAATACGTAATAAAAAAGCAGCAAATCCTTTTGTTTTACCTGGAGATATACAAATATTATTTAGTGTCAGGGACATGGGGTTAGACAAATCTGCTACTAAAGGTTCAGATGATGATTTCAAGGGAGATGGTAGGGTTAGGGGACAGAATAAAAAACCATACTATATTAATGACGCACAACAAATGGTAGAAAAACGTAGTTGGCTACGTGGCAATAATAAAAAAACAAACTTTATGCATTTTGGGAAGCCAATTAAAACTTATAATATTAAAGCTCCAAGTAAATTAAATATTAAGTATAGGAATAAAGGTAGGGAAAAGGGTTATACTCTTTTTTATTTTGATATTGATTTAATAGTTGGGGACCATACTTTCCAAAGCGGTTATACTTTAAAAAATTGTGTGACTCCTGTTTTGGCTAATTGTAAATTAGTTGGGATTTCCGATGTTGAGGATGCGTGGACTCCTAAATCCAGAGACATCAGTAGTCATGTTCTACAGTATTCTGAGACATGGGGTGCTCAAGATTATAATAAGATGGAACATACGGGTAGTATGACATTACTGATTAATAAAGGTGGAGACAATTTAGGATATTCTCATATTGAAGATCTGAAAGACAAAGCTTTCTATGTTGAAATTTGGGCAGGATATGAAGGATGTAATTATAGTCTGATGGGCAACCAAAACGAACGAGATTTGCTTGGTATCAGAGATCATGTTGCCGGGTTATTCAATTTGAGTACTAATGCTGGGTTCTTTAAATTAATGACAGGAATTTGTTATGGTGGTTCAGTTGTTGAATCACCTGGAAAAAGGGTTATGGAGTGTAAAATTCATGATTATAGCAAAGTTTTGCGTGATTATTTGATATTCAATTCTCCTTTCTTCGATGGGGTAAGAGATATCAACGCAATTTATGAGTTGTTAAAAATAGCAAAATTCGGAGAGAGAGCTTGGCAACCTGCCAGTTTATTACAGAGATTTGTTAATTCAGATCCTGCGTGGGGTGGAGGAAATGGCGATTTTGACGGGGGTAGAAATGTTACTAAATCTAAAGTTTATGCGTTGCCTAACTCATATAATAAATTACAAGGAGGAGCAGAATTTAGATTCAAGGATGGAGATAATGTTATGTCGTGTATTGAAAAAATAGCCGAACGTTCTGGGAAGGTGATATTCTTCGATTGTGATGGTTTATTCCATTATGAATCATTCCCAATTGCCGATATTATTTTCTCCCCAGAAGATACAAGAGCGGGAGGTGGCGGCGGGAATATTCCAACACGTTGGTGGTTTAGTGCTTCTAATACGTCAAGTGCTCAATTAATTTTTGATACAGTGACACATGAAATCGTCGTAGAAGATGTTTATAATAATATCCATATTATATCTACTACGCCAGATTTTGAGTATATAATGGCAGACCAGATGAATTTTCCAAGTGTTGAAAATCCAAATTTAGAAGGATTTTTAGGGTATAGAAAAACTTTTTTGCAGATGGATGGTATATTTAGTAGTAAGGAAGCCACTGATAAATATTCACAACATTTATCAAAATTCTTTAGACCTCCTGTTGTTTATAAATTCAAAACAGCAGGATTACCTATGAGATGTTTTGATATTGCTGATATAGATGGGCAAAAACTTATTGTAATTAATGTGTCACAAACCATTGTAGCTAGTGAGAATAAGTGGGAAACAGAGATAGAAGGTGAGTGGTTGCTCGGACAAACCGGACATCTATTAACTTAAATTGCCGATTAATAATGAAAAGGAATTAAAATATGGAAATGGACCCAGAGATTCAGGTTGCGAGAATGCAAAAAAGAAGAAATGTGGCTATCGATAGCCAAATATCAAATAGCAATAGTATTGATAATGTTAAGGATACGACTATATCTGGCTACAGAAGTATGCACTTAACTCAATTGTTCAGATATGGGCTTGGGTCTAAACTCCAGTATAGGATTGGAGATCCAGGTCCTCCGATTGTTACGGCGTAATTACGGGGAATAATAATGGCTGGATTTACTCCAAATTATAATATGGCTTACTTTGACTTCGGAGATGTTCTGAATGACCCTATTAACACCGCAAGGGAAGTGGATAGATTTTTATTCATAGATAAACAAATCTATGGACTATATAGTATATTTGGCAACGGAGTGATCAGTGGTTGGGAAGTTACGGACGCCACACACAGCCACGGTAATGGCATTTCTGTTTCAATATCGTCTGGAACCGGCATTGTGTCTCTTAGAGCATCTGAAACGGTTGTGCCAACTGTTTTGGATTATTTTCCTTCGAATTCTATATTATATATTTACGCTACACATAGTAACCCTGATATGACAACAAAAAACTTCGTTAATTTCTCTTATTCTAGTGATTCTAATCTGACAACATCTGTTAAATTAGCAAAAATAGTCACTGGTGATAATGCAATTACTTCAATAGATAATACGGACAGAGATTATGTTATTGTTGATCAACAAATTAGCAGTCTAATTCTGTCGCATAGGCACCGAGGATATCCTACTAAAATAAATTTAGATACTAATACGAAAAATAGAGTATCAGGTGCTAAAATAGAATCGTTTGACGCTAATAAAATAAATTCTGGAAGATTTGGTCTCGATAGAATCCCTCTTTTAAACCATAACACGCTAATAAATAGAGGCGTTTTGACACACGCCCAATTAGATACATATGTGCAGAATTTTGATTCAACTAATTTATTAGGTGAAGTTGCAGCTGCTAACAGAATGTTACAAAGCATATATCTGAAAAAGTTATACCCAAATATTGATGAATTTTTCATAAACGAATTGATATTTATTGCTGGAATTTCTCCTACTTCATTTTATGATCCAATTAATTCTACCGCTACAGTTGATAGTGAAGCATCTACTATTGCCGGATTCCCGTTTGGGGGTACTACAGCCTATTTTTTCACTAAGTCATTTACACTTCCTGGTCCAATTGTTAAATGCTTTGTCGCTGCTGATAGCGATGTTGTGTCAGACGGAAGCATATCGTTCGGGTTGACGCTTAGTAATTCTACGGTTTTTTCAGAATATACAGCTTTAACTGTAAATTCCGTTAATACTATTAATGAGGATGGTACATCGATGCGTATCGGAGTAGAACTGACTTCTCCAACCAATTTATACACACATGATCCATACGCTACGGCTTTTATAGATTATGTTGATTTCGAATTCACGAATGATGATGACGAATCACACAATTTCCACTTTAGGATTAGATTTTACACAGACGACGATATGACGATTCTTTACCAAACCGCCTTTAGCGAAGATGATCAAGAAGGTTGGATTATTAATGATGATGCTACTATTCCTGTGGCTGGATTTCCCGTTCCATCCGGGGAAGAAGCCCAAATAACATATTATCCTGATGCGTCTGATTTTACGACTGGTATAACGTATTATATGGTAATAGACATATGGGATGGTGAGAGTTTCACAGCTGGTGGTAGTGGATTTACATTTGTTTCTAGTGGGCCTGATTCTGATGAAAAATACGAAAGCATACCGAGGGTAAATGGGTTCTCTTTTATCTTTGAATTAGAGGACGGTCAAAAAGTGATGCTTAATTCTTAATAATGCCAACATATAGCAAATATTATAATTTACAAGCCTTTGTAGAAGGAGAACCTTATAGTTCTAGTGTCGATAAAAACAGATTTACGATCATAGATACACAAATAGGTTTCATATCTTCTGTTCTTGGTAATGGGCGTATTACTGGTTGGGCTACTACCGATGTTACGGTAGGTGGAATCCCACGGGTGCAAGTTTCATACGGTCAAGGTCTGATCGACAAATATGTGGCAAGAACATTTGGGAATATGACTATAGAAACAACCCCTAGTTCGACTTCTTATATCTATATTCAGAGAAAGCCTGGATTATTCGGCCTTGTTGGGCCGTTTTGTTCTCCTATTTCGCTGGCTTGGGCTGATGCTGTTGCCCCTGCTGTACCTGCTGGTTTGGTGTTGTCAGATGTCACTAAAAACTCGTTGACCGTTGATTGGAACGATAATGCCGAAGCTGATTTTGATCATTATATTCTTGAGAGAACTGACGACGGAGGTGTTACTTGGTCTACAATTACCAGTCCAACTGTATCTACATATGCAGATACAGTTCTAACACAAAATACGGCTTATTCTTATAGAGTCTCTGCTATTGATGCTTCTGGTAATAATAGCGGTCCAGGGGTAGTCGTTGGTACTACTACACTACAAGAATTAGTTCCAGCGTCTTTACCATCATATTTTACAGGTTTTCCTGGAGACGGAGAAATATCGTTTATTTGGGGAGAGAATAAAACACCATTTCCCGATAACTATATTTTGCGTATCCAGGAATTAGATTACGAGGGAGAACCTACTGGTTCATTCACTGATTATGATTTGGATATAGACGACCACAATTTTACTATTGACGGCCTGACTAACACCGTTCTGTATTCTTGTACTTTATATTCTGTAAATGCTAATGGCGTTTTGTCTGATGGTTTCAATTCGAGATTGTCTCCTCAAGTTAATTTAGGTCCAGCAGAAGTAGAAAATGTTTCCATATCATCATCTCCGAGCGATAGAAATCCCAATTCTTTGATGTTTGATTTAGAGTGGACGGAGGGCATAGATGTATATAAGCCTCCTGCTATTAAATACGCTATCACTCTTATTGAGAATGGATATAGGGAGTCGGACCTAGTTTATGTCTATGAAAATATACAGGATTTTTCGATTGATACATTTGTTTCAGAAGGGATCTGTTATCCTATATTATCTAAAACAGATTACATCGTTATCATACAGGGGGTTGACGAAGATGGGGATATTAGCAACGGTATAGTCCAGAGAATATACACAGGTATTTCCGCTTCGCCATCTGCTCCTTCATCTATAAATGTGAACTTGGACAATAATGGACTTGAATTCACATGGAATAATAACGCACCTTATTTGGACCATAATCTAGTCACAGTTACTGATCGTGACTTGGACGCAGAAAGCGATACTGATATTGTTACTTCAATCGATAATGGCCCTGCAAAAAGTTATGTTGTTCCCTATACAAGTTTGACTCCTAACCATAGATATACAATTAAAATAACGGCTGTTGATATAGATGGGAATACGAGTGGAGAGGTTACTTATTATTATACCATTTTGCCTATAGACTATAGCGATGTTTGGGGAGGGGCTTTTGAGGGGGATAGACCTCCACAGGTTGATGAAGTCAGTGCATTTGGTGGTGATGGTGCAATTTTGTTGATATGGGAACATGTCGCAGGTGTTTCCGTAGATGAATACCATATCTGGAGAGCGGATTTTATAAGAGACGAATATTATGTTGCGTCTGATTTTTCGTTAGTAGCCAGCGTTGGAAGCGATACAAGGTCGTTCGTTGATTATTCTGTCACAAATGGCACAAGGTATGCGTACTTCATGACAGTGACAGACACATTCGGCAATACTACTCTGAATCCCGTAGATGACGATTATGTCAATCACTTAATGGTTCACGCTCTCCCAATTGACGGGAAATCAGGTCTTGCTGCTCCAAGCAACGCAACTTTGACTAATCCTGTCGGGTTCAATGCTTTACTAACTTGGACGGCTGTGAGTGGCGATTATGATTGTTATGAGATATATGTATCTATTGGAGACTTAGTGTCATGGACCAAAGTTGCATCAGTCGGCATCGGGGTTGTCACATATACTCATAATGATGCCTTTATCCAGGGAGATGGCAATTACTTCTACATGGTTCGAGCGGCTAGAAATGAAGGAAGACTTTTAATTAGGTCATCAACGATAAATTCTCCTATCCATTCTTTGTTATTGGCAGAGGTTGTGTCCACCGGTGATTCTGTTTCCAGTATAGAAGATGAAGCTCGTGAATTATATCAGATGGAAAGTTATATTTCTGAAAAGATTACTCCCTGGGTGAACGATCATGTGCATAACATTACAAATGCGTATGATAAGAGAATAGATTTGTCAGCCAATGTCATTATAACAGACTGGCAAACTGATGACCAACAAACATATGTTACTCTGGAACAGATCGTCGGGACTTCTGAATCCGGTGGTTCTTTGATTACAGTAGATCCGTCATATTATATCGTAAAAATAGACGGTGTAATAACCAATATCCCGTATACTGTGATTCCATTGGCTAGAACAATAGTTTTTGATTATTCTACTGGTTCTAGTAATTTATCGGTAGAATTAGGTGGTATTAATGAGACCTCTGGCACTATTGTCGAGAAACGATTGGTATCTTTTGATGCTTCTCAATCGGAATCTGGCAGGCTGTACCAGGGTACTCTTCCTGGTATCCCCCATGATTCCAGAAGATATGAAAGGTTAATCCCATTACAACTTCCTACTGAAACTGTGAATGGTTACACTTACAGTTTTTACCAAAACAACCACACTGCCAATGAACAGAGTATTGGAGACTCTATTACATTCTATGATTTTATAGAGACGACAGGTGGAGATCTAATTTCTGCAACAAGCCGTGGTCTTTTAATTAGTGAGGATGAAGGAGAAAGTTGGGACGACTTGAGAACAACTAATAATGTGATTCATACCCTTTTTTATGATTCTGTTGTTGGGAAATACCTTGGGTTAGCTAATGGAGTCGTATATATAAGTGACACCGGTGATAGTTGGGCAACTACAGGTGGTCTTGATAATGTGTCTATTGTCCGTGGTGCTGCTAGTGATGGTGACTATTTATATATCACCACGGACTTGGGAGTGTTTGTATTGAGGAATGATTCTCTCGGTAATCTACTGACATGGGAGGAGGTCCCATTTTACAGCGGACAGACAACAGACACATATGGGATATTGTATGATTCATTTGAAAGCAGATTAGTAATTAGTAGTGAAGTTGGCATTTTTCAGAGTACAGACGATGGTGATTCATGGCATTTGACTCAGGAAATACAAGAACCTGCACCTGTGTGGGTATTCGTTGAAAGTGGGGGATACTTTTTTGCATTGACTGATTATGGGATATGGAGAAAGCATCATTCGGCTGTTAATTTCACTAAAATAGCCTATTTTGATGCTGATATTGCTCGCAAAATGGAAGTGTTTGAAGGCAGACTTGTTATTTCAACTGATGAAGGTATAATGGTATCCAATGATAATTACAATATCTATTTTGATACTGATATCTCTTTTGAGACTGATTCATTCTATCTAATTAATTTTTCCGCGAAAATTACACCAGTCACCGCGATGAAAGAAATCGGTTCTATTCTTTACATAGGAACTGACGAGAGAGTATATGCCGGAGAAGATTTTGATGAATTCGAATTGTCGTACAAGCAAAGCAGTACTATAATTCCTACGGTGTATATAAATGGAGTGGAACAGGTTATAGGGTTCTATTACAATATAGTTAAAAATACTGTGTATTTTGACAGAAGAATTAGCTCTTTGGCCTCTGTTACAATAGCCAATCAGTATTCTAATTTTAAAGCGGCAAATGGAAAATGGATAGATGAAAATTACAATGCGGATGTCCAAATATACGGGAGAGAAGGATTGATAGCCTTTTTGGTAAATGGGTATCCTCCTATTAACGAATTGAACTCCGTGTCGTTTGATACTTTTACCGATGACAACTCTAACGCCGCTATCGCCGATAATTATGTTGTAGAATATAACAGTGCTGTTACTCGTTTGTCAGAAATCCTGGGTGGTGCAACTCTTGCTACAGGGGAAACTACTAAAACAGCCGTAGAAAATTGTGTTTATTTGTATCACAAAACTTATTCACAAGCTTATGGAAATGTTATATACGGAGATCTAAAAACTATTGATTCTCACAGTTATTTGGTCGTTGATAATATCATGTATCTTTCTGATATCGCAGAAGACTTTCTTAGAGATTTTGTAGTTGTAGAAACGATACCAGATTTTGCCTTTACATCTAGTCTTACCCCGGATATTACTTCAAATGCTTCTGATGGTTCTTTTTCCTTTGTTAACACGACATATAGGTATAACAAGTATGATACAATGTATGTCCATATAAGCGGTGCTGGAATCACAGCCGCAACCACATATACCCACAAGGAGTTGGAAGATATTCTTGAGACATATAACTCTGGTATGCCTTATCTATTATCCGAGGTTAATCAGGTTAATTCATTGAAAGTTGGGTTGTTTTTAGAAAGGAATGCCATTTTAGATCCTGTCCCTGTTTTCCAGACAAAATATCATATTCCTTTTGACAGAAGCTGGTATAGCGTAATAGACTCTACCGTTGATTATTCCGAGCAAATCAATTGTGTTAATTTGGGAGTCAGTTTATTCTATCCGACTGCTGTAAATTATTATGTTGCATCTGGGAAAGTCTTTGTTGGATATAATAGGGGGCTGATTTCCATAGATGTCTACACTTTAGATATTACATCAATTAACTTTAATGATAATCAAAACGAATATGTTAACGATATATTTGTTTATTCTGGCACGCTTTATGTATTAACGGATATAAGGTTGTACGCAAGCAGTGACTATGGCACAACATGGACCGAACAGGAAGTCTATGGGGTTAGTGGACTGTTTAGAAGGATGTGGTCTTTTAATAATATGTTATTGTTAGCTACCGATCAGGGTATTTTCTGGAAGTACGATAGTGATAATAACTGGGAACAGGTTTCTTCTGTGTCTGATGTTGAACAATTTATTACAGATAAGGGAGTTTTCGCTTTAGCAGGGAATAAATTGTATTACAGTGAGAATGGGTATAATTGGGCAGAAAAAGGTAGTTTTGGCAGTGTTACTGTATCCCAGGTGAAAATACTAAAAACCTTGGCATTTTTGCCAACTAATAAGGGGCTGAGACACGATGGTACAAGCAGATTTGGTAACTCACTTGGAACAACTTTAATTGACTTAGAAGGTGATACCGATGTTTCAATCGAATTGAAGATAAATAGTATCGCTATAAATTCTGATAATAATCAATATATTGCTGGCGGAAAAAATGGGTATTACTATACATGGAATTTAGGCTCAGGGACAATAACGAAGACTGCTTCTGGTATGGATTCTATTTATAAAATAATTTATGTAAACGGAAAATATTGGATGTTTGGTAATGATAGTTTATTGCGTGTTTCTAATCTTCCAATGCCGATAAAGATAAGTACGGGTGTTCCCTTTTAACAAAAAACAATATGTCAGATTATAGCGTAAAATTATCACAAGCGTTTAATGTATTCGACGCTTTTACTCCAACAAAAGCTTCTGTCTATTTGAAGCCTTTTTCTGGAGGTTCAAGTATTGACTATTTTGATGTTTCTACCTATGACTCATCTGCTGATATTTGGGGAGCAACAATTGATTCTTTAAATTTCTCCACTTTGGTTCAAGACGAGAATGCACTAATGGCATTGGAGGATGTGTTAGATTATACCGGGGCTGGGTATTTAGAGTCAATTGGATCAGGGGATGATTCTCAAGTTAATTATCCAATTCGATCTGATACTTCACACACGGGAGTATATGTTGTGTATATCCGTGCTCGTAGTATTACTGGAAGATTTAATGTGAAATTGTTCCTCGATGATACATTTGAGGTTGAGATTGATGACGCGGCTGTTCCAGATACGTCGTGGAGATGGTATAACACCACAATCACAATTAGCGATACAGACACAAAATTGTTAGGTATAAGATTCTTTCAGCAAGGTTCTTCTATTGATAAGATTTATATTTCTCCTAATACATTAGAAACAGTACCTGTTGGCCAGGGACATAGTTATACTGATGCTCCCTATATTACTCTCCATGCCGAAGTGTATACAGTGGACAACAATGATAGACCAGTTAGTCCTTTGATGATATATGATTACAAGACGACATTGACTGATGTTTTGACAGAGGGATGGTACAATTTTGATCTAAACTTTTTAGAACCCGGTTTCGCCGTTTCGTTCCCTAACAGTTACGCTATAGTGTTATTTGCTGCTGGTTCAAACAATGATAGATATATTCTATGGGAATTACAAAATTTTGATGAATATATTTGTGGATCGTCTGCGATAAAAGTCACGAGTAAGGGAACCGCTTATTATCCTCCTCAGCATACAATTCCTCATTATGGATATTACTATATGTTTAGGGGCATAGCGGAAATAATTCTTGATTATTGGTATATCCGTAGTGATAAAAATTTCGCATTAAGAATATACAGCAACTATGATGCGTTAGATGAATATAACGAAAAGATAGTAATACCACCTGCAAGCGAAATAGCTACCACCGTGAATGAGTTCACTACTGGCATTAGTAATTTAATGAATATGGATATAGTCGCAGATGAGGCTGGCGGACAAGACATACAATTAGAGTTGAACCCAAAGATTATCAATATGATATTTGATAAGAGTGGGAGTATGTCTTGGAATGATTCTGATAATACTAGATATGATATTGCTGAAAGATTCATAAGAAAACTGAGTGCTGTTTATCCCGGAAGCGTGAGGTATAGCATATTCATATTTGGAGGTCAACCTTTCGCAATGGTATTTGCTGCTGGATCTGAAGAAGACATAGATACTCCGTCTCTGATATGTAGTGCCGATGCCTATGGGGATAGTGCTAGCCATTTTTATGGTGTTAGAGTTGTTAGAAACACAGACCACTACCCTTTGAACCCAATTGATGGAGATATAATCTTTGATGGCATTTCTGAGAGTATGTATGATAATGACCTATTACATGGAACTACCTATTATTATAAGGTGTTTACTTTTGATAATAATGGGAACTTTAGTACTGGTAAAGATTTACAAATCACTCATAATGGAACCACCGTTCCACCTGGATTATCTTTACTACAAACTAATGTTCTTAAAGGGTCTGGTCCGACGGTGGATGAACACGTAGAAAGTGCGTGGCATTTCGACGAACATTACCAAATAGAGTACAATAATAGAAGGGTCTACGACTTCACAGAGAATGTTGATTTACTTTGTACTGAGACTACTCCGAGATGGTTAAATCAAAGCGATGTTCCCTCTGGTTCATCGGGGTTACATTTTAACGGTGTAAGCACGGCCTTATCTTCTGATGAGGTTGCACAATGTATATATCAAAGAGGGTTTACCATAATGGGATGGATTAAACCCTTAAACTTTGATACCCAAAGACCTGTTATCGCAAGACAAAGTGCTGCGGTCAATGAGTGGATGATTTCTATACAAAATGCGACAGGGTTTGTTTTGTTAATAGTCAAAGGTATCACGGTTGGTACTTCTACTATTCCAGTGTCTCGTGCTGAATGGAACCATATTGCTGTTGTTATAGACTCATCTGGAGTTGGGACATTCTATGTTAATGGGATTACGGCAGGTACATTTATTTCGCCACAATCAGATGTATCTTCTCTGAAGTTTGTAGATATAGGTTATGATAGGATCGGCGGCGTATATTTCTGGGGTAAAATATGCGAAATGAGTGTACATAATACTGCCAGAGATATCGATTATATCTCCGATTATGCTCCGATGGATACCAAATTGGACAGAGACAACGGAGATAGGCTTGTTGTTGTTAGTGGGACAATTCCCACTAATCCTGGTTATAATGCATTAAGAATAGTGTCTAGACCATTCGTCGCACCATCTAATGAGAATGATGGAGAAATAGTATATGATCGGGTTGTATCTCCTGGCATTTTTTACACTACATATAAGGATGAATTCGTTACTGGTGCTACATACAATATAAGAATATTCACTCAAAACTCATACGGCAATTATAGCAATATCTATGATTCCCACAATATCCCGACTGTAATTCCTTCGATGTCTGATGAGACTCGTGATTCACTTGGTTTTGTGTCCTCTACGACACTACCAACGCCATCTATTGCTACTGTCCTTGAGGGAAATCAGCAGATATATTTGGCATGGGAGGAAGTTGATGAAGCTACTTATCGAGACGCTGTTTCTGTCAGAATTTATGCATCTAATGATGGGTTCCCAACATCTGGTGATTATTGTTATGATGGCGAATTAATTTTCGAGGGAGATATAAGTGAAACTTTTTATGTACATCATGATGTTGTATCAGATCAGGATTACTATTACACAATTGTATTCATTGACCAGTATGGTAGAAGATCGGAATCCGCTCAGGTGAAAGCAACTGGGAACGGTACTGACAGCATGTCCAGTTTTCCTTTATTAGATGTTGAGAGTACATCTTATGAAATAACAGATTCTAATTCTGTAAAGATTTTTTGGAATAATGTTTTGCCGTCTAGAACTATTGAAGTATTTTTTCCGGACAAGGTTGCCTTATATGCGAAAATAATTGATGATAATGGGGATATTATCGAGAGGGATGATTTGGAAATCTCGTTGTCAGTCGATGCATCCTATGGATACGGAGAAGATGCTGGTATTGATTACTTCGCTGGTAATACTGAAATGTCTGTTCCTGTTTTAACTGAGATGTATAATTATGCAATAGAGAAGATGGTTGATGGAGAAGTAAAGGGTAGCATTTATATCAATAATCGAAATGAAGAGTTGCGTTCTGATATTGAATTTGTAGATTTACGAGTTCGTATGATTGCATCTATTAAAGACCCGAATAATGATACCGTTGATCTATTTAGATATATTTCATCTCCTATATACATAAGATTTAAAAATACATTTTCCATGTATATGGTTAATAAAGATAGAAAATATGTCACCATAAGATGCTCAAAATCATTAGAGTCGTTACAACAAGCAACTTATGATTATCCTAGATACAACGGTTTATATCTCGGTGCTAGTTCTGATTATACCGTAAGGGTTTATTTAAGTCTTAGAGATAGGCAAATATCTGGTGGAACCATAGATGTCCAAATACGTGAGGCTTCATTTGATTGGTGTAATAGGGATGCCACACCAACCGATTCAGGTATTAGTAACGTTGTGTTACTCCCTGATACAACACTGGTGATAACAAATACTATTGAGGATGTCTTGGACAGCGACGGTGTTCCCACAGGAGGAAAGAAGGCCGTTTCTTATGTTGATTTACCTATTCCTGTGCCAGATTCTCGTAAAACCATATATGTGTATGTCAAATATACATTGGGTGGATATAGTCTTGTTAAAAGACATATTATTCTGTTCAATTCTCCTTTACAACTCGATGTCGTTCCAAATATACCAATTGCTGATGGGATACAAACATCTGAACAATTTGCAACAGTATATTTAATTGACCCGGATAATCCTGATGATAACACTACAACTACCGCTGTAGATGATATATTGGTGAAGTGGGAATTGACCCCAATAGGAGTCGGCAGCAAAAAAACTCTAAGTTATAATGGCACTCATAGTATAGATGTGCCACCTCCCCAAAATGGCATTTATTCGTATGTCAGCAATGGTGTAACACATAGCGTTTTAATAGGTCCTGTACAAGAAGTAATATTCGAGACATCGAGTGATGCTTATACTTATGAAACACACGAGTTGAAAGTTAGTTGCTCTTACGGTAATTATTCTGTTGAGAAAAAACATAATTTGGAATTTTTGCCATTAAGCGTTGATAAGAGTGCTACAACTGGATCGTATTTATTGATGGAGTTCGATGATTATAAACAGGAGTTTTGGACCGATGGTAGAGGGTATGGGAAAATGACCATATCTCACGATCCGAGTTCTTCCACCACAAAATACTCTAATGCTTTTCGAAGTTGTTTAAGTGCTTCGGGAAAAGAACTGATTGAATTGCAGCCAGGGCAATCAGTGTTTATTAATACGGATAACCCCGATCTTGAGATCATTTGGGGTGATGTTTTAGAATATGTAGATCCGTATGTGGGTGATTGGGTTTTAGATACTACTAACGCGACGATTGGTAGAGGTAGTGCGTTTATAAGGTTGTCAAACAACGATGAGACTTATGTCTTCTTTAGAAAAGCATCAGTTACAACTAATAGTCAAATTGGATTTGAAAGACCTGAAAATAGTCCGTGTTCTGATTTTCTAGGTGTTACATCTGTTATTAAGTACCAGAATGAAATCACGGTAACTGGTTCGGCTGTATCTTTACACGATGGTCCAGATGGGACTGTTTCAATATCATTATTTGGTGGAGGGAATGTCAATAGGGGCATTATCCCAACTGTATTGGCACCAAAAGAACCATTATTAATCAGACCAATTGATAGAAGGGTTTCTGGATCATCTGTAGATGGTTTCGTTATGGATGGTACTAGTATTAATGAAATACTTTTAGATGTGTCATTTGCTGGACATATTGTGCCAGCTGGCACCGAAATCACCGTAACAGTAGTGAACAATGGTAAAGATGTTATAAGTGTGTCAGATTCTATTGTTGACACATATAATGATATAGACGGTAGTATCAGTAGTAATTTAAGGAGTTATGCAAGTGTTGTATTGCGTCCAATCCCATCTGGCGTAACTTTTAATTCTGATGTGTATTTTACTATTACATATGATCTAGAAGGGGATATTTTAAGGACTCAAACATTCTGTATAAACATCTCCGCTGATGCTGAAGATTATTTGGCAGATACAAGTAATGTGAGAAGCATCTTTACAAGAAAGACAGAGATACGTGATCAGGCTGTTGATGTTGGTTGGACAAATGTTGCCGACATGAATACAAGTAGAGCTTTTCATCAGTTAAGAAGAAACCCAACCGTTGGACAGCCGGTTTATGCATGTGGAGGGATAAATGGTAGTAGAGTTTTGAATAGTGTAGATGCCTACGATGGTGATGCTGACACCTGGACTGGTAGTGCTGCTATGAGATATCCTCGCATGATGGCTCAGTCTGTTGATGTCGGTGATGGCGAATCTGCAATATATATATTCGGCGGGATAGATTATGATGTAGAGAATCATAATCTATATATTACCGACAGGGTTGAGAGATACGACACTGCCACTGGTTTGTGGAATGAATTAGAACCTATGCCTACCATTGATTTAGGAGGTCCGGATAGGGCACCCTATGCCATAGCTTGTGGGACAGCCATACGTGATACTGCAAACAATAAGATTTATATATATAGCGGTATTCGAAAAATAACAGATGATGGTTCATCGGTAGAATATAACGATAGAATCTTAGTTTATGACATAGCCCTAGATAGTTGGTCATATTCTGACCCTATAACAGATGACGAATTACCAGAATATAAAAGAGCTTTTCCTGTACCTATTTGGGATGCCATTGATAAGTTCGTCATAGTTAGCGGTGTGTATAGTGACGATGATACTTTCGAATATAAAACAGATGGGTATATGCACAGAATAACTCCTGATATTATTTCTTCTATGGACGATGAAGCTACATATTCAGAAATGCCTCGTTTCTGTTCTCAAACATCTATTGTTTACGGTATTGTAACACACTATTTTATTGGCGGTAGAGATGGGACAATTAACAATATGAAAAAGGTAGAAGAATTAGAGAGCCATCCTCTCGATGAAATAAAATGGCAGATAAATCCGCAAACTAATATGAATTTTGGACGTAGTGGGTTAGACGCTGAATATTTGTCTATGATTGCTGGTGAATATATGATGGTGTCTGGTGGTATTTTAAGCGGCAAAGGAAATAATTTTCTCAAAATATCCACTGATGTTTTTCAGTCTAATATGTATTTAGACAGGGGGCAATCTGTTGAGGTTTTGATAGAAGTTGCAGACTATCACCGAGACGCTCCGTCTGAAGAAATTCAAGCATCAGTGAAAGGATATTTGCAATTGGCAGATGTGGCGGAAGGGTCTGAACATATAATCCCAGAAGAACTTCTAAGCCATAAGGTTCAATTATCTGAACAGATGGTTACTCTTGTTAATGGTCAAGCAATTACTAAACTGCAACCAAGATATGACGATTATCTTTATGGACTTATGAACAATGTCACATTCACGCAAAATGTTGATACGCTAAGGTATAAAATAGTTGTACAAGTCACTATTGAAGATACTGTGTACTATGGTCAAACATTTGTTAATACTTCTGGTGATTCTGTTTCTGTACCTAACTCTGTAGCTGGTATTCCGTGTCTTGACGGTTCTTCTAATCTTGCGATAGAGGCACTACAAAATCCGGCAGCGGTAGGGAATTTTGAGTTATTGGCGAGTAAGATAAGACAAGGGGATGTTGCTATTGTTAATTGCTATAGTAATTACCCATGGATTCCCAGCGTAGATAATGTCACATCTGATGGTATAGTCTCGGCTTCTAGTGCTATAGATTTAATTGATGATTTGAGAGACGACGCTGATATTGGAGGTTCACCCCTGTGGGATTGCCTTGTTGGCAGTAGTGCCTTTTTGTCTCAACAATCATATTGGACGACAGAAAAATCAACTTACGCATTTACTGATTCTGGTCCCTGTTGTTCCGTCTATTCCATGGAACAAGCCGCCGTTGAAGTTAATGGTATTGACGGGTATGAAGAGAATCCTGTTATGATTCTTAATATGTCAATAGGTAGCAATATAGCGTTACCAACTTTATATAGGTATACTAATTATCCTCCATATGAAACATTTGTTTCTCAAACTAATGGCCAGGGGATTTCTATATCTGATTCTGATATGGTAGATGATTTAGTATTAATGATGTCAGGTGCCGCGAAAGGGTCTTTAGGGTATGGTAGTTCAAATTATGTTTACGATTTTGAAGATGTAGTTAATTTAAAATCTGTTTTAGTCAATTATTTGTTATATGCTAATACAAATGGTCGATGGAGATTTAGTGTTAGCGAAAACAATTATAGTTACTCTGATTATAGTGCTTATTTCGAGCCTAACTACACTGCTTATTTTGATGGGTTATTGTGTAGATATGTGAAATTTGATTTTGAACTTTATAGTGGATTAAGCACCTCGAATGAAGAAGGATATGAGGATGTTCCAACGGCTGGTGTCCCAAGAATTACAGATATTGATTTTGGATATGCACCTCAAAAAGTTGATTATATGTATATAGACACGACTACGACTACAAGTACTGTGGATCAGGTTATTGTTGCCGTAGACTCTAACGATCAATATAACGACAACAAAAGTATTGAAATTGGGTGTGCTTCTGGGCAATACACTCATCATTGGAATGACTTTGCCGTTGATGGGCAGCCAGCCGTTGAGAATAGCGGGAAAATAGTTGTTCCGTTGAGAAATGGAGAGGCTGAAGATATGAAGATAGAACCGTTGATAAACATAGATGGATACTCATATAAAACTGCGAATATTGCATGGAGTCCGGAGGCTGTTGTGTCTGTTACAGTTGGTTCTACAACTGTATCTCCCTCTAGTTATTCTCTGTTGCCGAGAGATGGTTTGGTTGTTTTTAATGAGAACAGAAGCGGGGAAGGGCAACATTACATTTCTATCCAAAATCTTGATCTGTACCGAGTTGGTCTAAAAATTATCAATAATGACGAAGATAATGTAGAAATACACGGCGTTGCCGAGATATACAACGAACAGGATTGAGGAGAAAAAAATGGGTGATGTCAATAAGACATCTCGTATTATACAAGAATGTCACGAACAATGTGATATTGATTTGGTAGTTTTATCTTGTAACGGAAGCGATACTACTCGTGACTTTATACAATTCTTTTCAGAGAACACTCCAGAAGGTATGGTTCATCTTTTATGGGTTGACAACGGTTCTACTGATGATTCTGTTGATGTCTTGTCTGGCTTTGCCACTGAATATAAATACATGACATTGATGATTAATTCTGAAAACCTTGGTGTTATTGGTGGCAGGAATATTGGTTATGCTTTTGCTAAAGCAAATAAACCTAAATCAAAATATATGATGTTTTTGGATAATGACCAGTATGTGAAAAAAGGATGGATAGAACAGCATTTGAATTTTCTGGAGACTGGTTATGGTGTAGTCGGTGTTGAGGCATGGCAAATGAATAATAGATTTTTGCCCATAAAAAGAATTGATAATATAAAAGAATTTTTCACATATGTTGGTTGTGGAGGGATGTTAATAAAAAGGGAAATTGTTGATAAAATTGGTATGTTTGATATGAGATTTAATCCTTCATATTTTGAAGATCCAGATTATAATTTCCGGGTTCACAATGCCGATTATAAGATTGGCTGGAACTATAAAGCAGGTATTGTCCATATGCCACATCAAACATTGGGTAAATTGAGTCATCAAGAAAAGGCCCTTAGATTTGGAAGAAGTTTGCGGTTGTTTAGAGAAAAATGGAAGGGATATAAACCTCCAAGATTTTACCAATAGTGAACTACCCCACGCTAAAGCGTGGGGGCTTCCTGGCTCAGCGACCAAACTTACAATACTATTATATATTCGGAAGAACAAGAAGTTTTTCTAAACTTTTTTTGAAAAAATTGGAAAAATATTTTCAAAAGTTGTCAACTTCGATTCATTTGCGTGCTAAAGCACGCAGTTTTCTCGAAATGTCGATAACTAAATAAACGGAAAAAACTAACTATATGTAAATAAAAAGTGAAATGAGATATTAGATAGATACCCGTATATTGATGGGTCTAGGGGAAAAAATTTAATAATGTTTTTTGATGAACATCATCCCTTTTATTGTATTGATATTGAAATGTGCGATGTTTGTGGTAGATTTTTTTCACCGGATAGGGCACAACATTCGATGCCAGAAAATAAATACTACGATTATCTTGATTTACTATATTGGTGGCAAAATTCAAGGACAAGTATTGCTGTGTGTCCATACTGTTATAAAAAGTGTTCTAAAAAATTTCTTAAATTTATTTTTGGCAAAAAGTGAAACATATTTATCCACATCAAGTGAGATGTGATATATGTGGAAACATTAAAGTCCTCCATCAAGTCTGCCGATGGTATATAGTGAAGTCTGTTGGTTTTTTGAGTATTTGCGATAATTGCCAGAAAAAAATTAGTAAGAGATTGTTGGAATTTTTGTGTAAACGAAATTATTACGGGAAGAAAATATGATTATAAGGAATAGTGGTAAAATTTTGATGAGATCATGGTATATGCGGACGTTAAGGTGTGCTATTTGTGGTAGTGGCTTGAAAGAGGGTAGGTTTGGTTCTGCGTATTGGACAACAGCGAAAAACCGTAGCCATTTGAGAAGCGAGAACGTAGGTCCGCCTATATACATATGCAGCGTTTGCGAAAAGGGATATGATAAAAAATTGGTTGAACGTTTGTGTAAAAAAATATATCTTAAATGGAAGCAAGGGTGAAACTCACAATTTGTGCAAATCACTCTTGGCCTCACACTGGAGGCAGTGAGTTCGTTATTCAGCAGATAGCGGAGAACATGGTTCAGAGGGGATTCGAATGTGATATATTGAGTAAAAGTTGTAAAAATGATATTGTACATAATGGTGTGACAATAAAATCTTGTGGGAGTGGTCCAACCCAGTTCATCAATCAACTTCGTGTATCAGATCCCGATATTGTCCTTGTTTATAGCGATTTTTTCAAATATTGGTCAATTGTTCTGGATAGGATGGATAAAACGAAATTTAAAGTTGTTTTAATTCCCGTTGGCTTCAACGCTTCACTATCGGACCCATCTTTGTTGAATTTGTTTTTGAATAAAGAAAAAAATATTCAGGTTATCACTCATTCTAATAATTATCAAGATTATAAATTATGTGAAGATTATGATATCCCTGTAGAAGTTATTCCGAACGGAATAAATCTCAATGAATTCAAAAAACAGAATTTTTCTTTTCGCAAAAAATATAGAATTGAAACAGAAAAAGTAATTTTGTGTGTATCAAACTTTTTTCCAGGGAAAGGACAAGAATTTACGCCAAAGATTTTTGACACAGTATATCAGGACATCAAAGATTTCACCGTAGTATTTATATCTTCTACTGTTGAATTCAGGCATGCACAGCAGTTGAGACAAAGATTTAAAATGCAGATTAAAAAACATAATTTTAAATATAAAATGCTTTCCGATATACCGAGAGAAGATGTTATTCAGTCGTATTTTGAATCCGATGTTTTTGTTTTGCCGTCACAGAAGGAGGTTGCACCGATAGTTATACTTGAATCTATGGCGGCTGGTTTACCGTGGATTGCCATGGAGGTTGGTAACGTAAATACTTTGTCAGGGGGCTTCGCAATAACAGATTACAATAATGATATAAATGGCAATTTGACATACACATCTGGGACATTCAAAAATTTTGTCGAAGCCATCAAAGAAATACTGTTGTCCCATGATACTGCTGCCGAACTATCTTGTGCAGGCATTAGGAGAATAGAAAATGACCTTAATTGGAATAAAATTTCCAATAAATACTACGAAGTATTTACGAGGATACTATAATGGGTGACCCTGTTGTTTCAGTTATAATGACAATATATAATTGTCAAAGATATGTGAAGAAAGCGATCCAGTCCATTTTAGATCAGACATTTCAGGATTTTGAATTTATAATAGTCGATGATGGTTCAAAGGATCATACTTGGGAAGTTGTTCAGGAGTTTAATGATAAACGGATACAAAGGTATTACAACTTTAATAATAGAAAAATACCATTCAGAAGAAACCAAGCTATTTCTAATGCAAAAGGAAAATATCTTGCTATCCAGGATGGAGATGATATCAGTTTTCCCTATAGACTTCAGAGACAAGTTGATTTCCTGGATGAATTTGAAAAAGTGTTTTGCGTTGGGGGTCAAGCCATAAAAATAGATTCCGGTGGGAAAGAAATCGGTAAGATGTTTTATCCTCCACCTGGGCATGTTGCGATATTACACCAATACAGGAACGGTCCTCTAAATCCCATGATAGATCCAACCACTATGTTTAGAAGAAAAGATTTTAATGAAATAGGGAAATATTCGGAAGACGAAAAAATTTATCTGGTTCCAGACTTTGAGTTATGGGGTAGAGCGATTATAGCGAAGAAAGAATTTGCTAATATACCTCTCCCGCTAATTTATTATAGAGAAAATCCTTTAGGAGTTACGAATCTCAATAAACAAAAAATGATTCGTGCCCATATGATCGCATTAGCGATGTACTTAAATAAGAGGAAGGGAAACAAATGTCAAAAAAACAGAGTACCACGGTTCAGAAAAAAGTGACCAATCAATACGAGACTCGGACAGGAGAAGACTGGAAACCAGAAGAAGAAGCACTTCTTTTTGAATTGAAGGCGATACAAGGGTTACCATACAGCATAATATCTCTTGAACTTAAACGTACTAGTGAGTCATGTAAATCTAAATGGAGACGAACGACTTGGGAAACAAAGCCGTTTTATGATAATACCAGGGTTCGTATCAAACAGAATATGAAGGTGGCATTGGCTCAGAGAATATCAGATGCTAACGATAGAAGAATTAGCGTTCGTCATATGGCTACAGAAATTTTGGCGGATAGAATAGAAGATGCAGTAGTGGCATTGCCAAATGTCAAAAAAGAAGTATACAAATTCTCTAAGAAAAGTGCCCAACAGAAGCACCTTCCAGAAGATGTTGGGTTGGTTTTAAGTGATGCCCATATCGGCCATCATCACAGTCTGTCAGAAACCGGGGGAATATCTGAGTATAATTTTGAGATATTTAAGAAGAGAGTAGAGTTTTTAAAGACAGCTATAACTGATATTGTTGAATTACATTCTCAGTTGTACAGTTTGCCTAATTTACATATATTCTGCCCTGGAGATATAGTAGCCGGTATGAACGCGGCAGGCAATTGGTCGAGTACGTATATCAATATGCCAATTGTAGATCAGGCAGTAGCTGGTACTGATGCTATCTCGGATATGATTTATTATTGGTTGGGGTTGTTTGA
>Ga0307377_10001449_pt1 | contig 29957 bp, 17 predicted proteins | sample TR3MG_FD_202535 | JGI IMG/M metagenome (GOLD analysis project Ga0307377, IMG submission 202535) | Soil microbial communities from Risofladan, Vaasa, Finland - TR-3 | ecosystem: Environmental > Terrestrial > Soil > Coastal area > Acid sulfate soil | place: Finland: Risofladan, Vaasa | collected... | reverse complement strand
GTGTCTCAACTGCCCCTGATTTTTCCCGGGAATTCCCGGTGGCGAAATCAGGGAACACCTCGCGGTGTTTTCAGGGAATTTCAGCTTGCATCAAACACTCAAGCTCCGCCACCGAATGGGCAAAGAAGACAAAGCGGCTCGGAGTCCCCGCGGGCCGCGGCGAACCCGCGATGGCGAGGAGGCAGAACTTCATGCGCGAGTCGACAGCCGGGAAAAGCTTCTCGCGGTTCTCGAAATCAAAGAGGCAGACAAGGACCCTCTTCTCCACAAGGTCGGCGAAGAAATCCTTCGTCGTATCGTCCGTCGCAATTCCCGACGGCACGATGATGCCGAGCCGCCCCTCCGGCGCGAGGAGGGAGCGGGCGAGCTCGGTGAAGACCGAGAAGAGATTGACGTCCCCCTTCCCGCAGAGGGGATAGAGCCCGCTCTGCCTGATGAAAGCGCTCGCCGCCTCGGCCACATGGAGAGCAGCCTGGTACTCGCCAAAGAGGGGATCGCCGTCCTTCTCGAGCTTGGCGATCATCTTCTTCCGCGCGTCCGCATTGGGCGCCTGCGCGATGGCGGGATTGCGCTCGGCGAACCACTCGGTCTCCTGGAGCTTGATGCGCTCCCATGGCGGATTCCCCAGCACCACATCAAAGCCGCCCGCCTTCCCTCCGGCCGGCCTGAAGACCTCGGGAAAGGCCAGCTCCCAGTGGAAGAAGCTCGCCTGGCTGGCAAGCATCTCGGCGATCTCGCGGAGGGGCCTGGCCACCTTGCTCGGATCGCGGAGCCAGGTCGAGAAGCGCCCTTGGGTGATGGGCTCAGGAGAACCCGGTCGCTTGGGCTGGAAGAAGGCGGTGCACCAGGCATTGGCCGCGGAGAGCTCGGCCAGGTACTCGGGTGCCTCGACGATGCTCCGGTAGCGCGTGGCGAGGAGCCGCACCCCCTCGAGGGTCGACTCCTCGAGATCACCTAATTGAGAGAAACGATCCGCGATCTTCCCGTAGTTGGGGAAGAGCTCATCATCATCGTCGAAGAGGCCCTTCGCCCCGCCGAGCTCTTCGCTGTTCCGCTTCTTGGCCGCCCTAACTGTCGCCTTGTCGTCCCCGGTGAGCTCGGTGAAGGCGCCCTCGGGGATGCCCTTCTGCATGAGCTCCCGCGTCGCCCCCACCAGGCTGTTGCCGCACTTGAGGTGATGGTCGAGGAAGGAGAGGGGCCGTCCAGGCTCGAGTGCCTCCATCCAGAGGCTGATCTTGCAGAGCTCCACGGCAAGGGGATTCAGGTCCACGCCGTAGATGCAGTTCTGGACCACCTCGGCCATCGCGTGGCGGAAGGGCTCGGCTCCCGGCTCGGGATCTTCCGTCCGCGCCGAGGCGAGGGCCTTGGCCAGTCGCCGCGCCGCACCGGCCAGGAAGTGGCCCGAGCCCATGGCAGGATCGCAGACCTTTAGGGCGAGGAGGGCCGCCTCGGGGTTCTTCTCCTTGGCCGCCCGCGCGATGACGGGATCGAGGGCCTCGTCGAGGAGGCGCTCCACGAGATCGGTCGGCGTGTAATAGGAGCCCGAGGTCTTCCGCTCGTGCCCCGCCGCGGTCGCCAGCGTGAAGCTCCCCCCCTCGAGGTTGAGCTCGGTATGAAGCTCGAGAAGGCTCTCGTAGACCGAGCCAAGCTCCTCGCTCCCGAGGTTGCGGAAGTCCGTGGGCCAGAGGGCATCGCTGCGCCGCGTGAAGGCGAGGTCGCGAAGGGCGCCGAGGAAGTCGCGGTTGGCGAGCTCCGCGCCGGCGAGGTGGGCGATCGAAGGGCGCTCCCAGAGGAAGCTCCCCAGGGCCGGGAGGGCGAGGTCGGGGCAGCCAGAGTCAGCGAGGAGGTCCATGACCGTGACGAGGCCGCGCCAGAGGTCCCCGTGCCCGCCGCCGCGGATAGTCTGCGCAAGCTCGCGGAGCCTGCGGGTCGAGTAGTGCTCGGCATAGCGCTTCTTGGCCTCCACCGGAGCTTTGGGATCGAGGAGAACCTCGCGGTCTTCTGCGACAAAGAGGAAGATGAGGCGATACGCTAGCCTGAGGAGCTCGTGGTAGAAGGCCTCGGTGTCGAGCCCGCCCTGAGCAGCCCCCTTCCGGAGGGCCTCGCGGAGAGCGGTGTTAGCGGGGTGGGCAATGAGCCCCGTCCCGAGGCTCGAGATCGTCCTCTCCATGCCCACGCGGAGCTCGTCGAGGGCGCGCTCGCCCGCCTTGATCCCGAGGCTCCGCCAGCGCTCGAGGATGTGGGCCTCGCCCTTCCCCTCGAGGCGGCTCTGGTGGCAGAGGAGCCAGAGGGCGGTGAAGTCCGCGTAGGACTCGCCCTCCAGGATGCCCTCGAGGTCGAACTCGATGTAGCTCTGCCGGACGATGCTCCGGTTTTCCCGAAGCAAGCGGAGGCGCTTCCCATTGGACACGAAGCCCCAGGGATTGGCCTCGCCGCGATTCAGATATTCGAGGACGAGGCCGTGGGGGCTTCGGCTGGCCGCTCCGGCGCGGCCAGCCGTCCGCGAGTCGAGCTCGGTATCCATGCCGACAAGGTGGATCGGCACATCGCCCCACTGGTGGGTGATCGAATAGCGCTCGCCTCCCGCCTCGAGGCCGCCCGAATAGGCGAGGCGCCCATAGCCCAGCCGCTCGAAGAGGGGAAGGAGGAACTTGTCGCGCGTGACGCCGGCCCCCGGCTCCGAGCCCAGGCGCTCGCCTTCCTTCTGGAGGGCCTTCCAGGAGGCCCGTAGGCGGTTCCAATCCTCGGCGACGCGCTCAGCGACGGTGTAGCCCTCTTCAATGTGGTAGGAGGCCGCGTCGGAGAAGGGCAGCTTGCGCTCCATGAGGGAGCGGATTACCCAGGTTGAAAGGGCGCCACCTTCGATGGCGATGCCGGAGAGTTCGGCAAGAGCGTTGCGCTTCATTTCGCCGCTCCCGGCAGATAGATGTAGAGACCGAGGATGTCGGGCTCGCCGCGGGGCTCGACCGTGGTCGCCCCGCCCTTTAGGTTGGCTGCCTCGCGGAGGCGGGCAAAGGAAGCTGTGTAGGCTACAGCCCGTCGCCTTCCCTCGGCCACGATGCCAGGCCTTCGCTCCTGGAGCCGTTCGAGCTCCTTGGCAATCGCCTCCTTGGCGAGGTCGGGCGCCACGGACCCCGAGGGCTCGGCGACGAAGAGGGCCTCGGCCTCGGGACCGACGAGTATCTCAGCCTCCCCTCCGGGGCCGGTGCGGAAGGCCACGGCTCCCACGTCCTCGGCCAGATCGAGGTGCTTGGCCGTGCCTCGTCCCATCGCGATGTCATAGCGGAAGCGCACGAGGAGGAGGAGGGTCCGCGTCGTGACGGCCGCCGTCTTCGTCACTCCCGCCCTGCTCGCGATGCTCTCGCCCTTTCCGATCTCAGTATCGAGGGCGCTCTCGAGGACTTGGGCCGAAAGGGCGGAGACCAGGGGATGGCTCCGGGTGAGCATAGTGGCATTCTTAGGCGCTGAGTCGTCGAAGCCGAACTGCGCCACCTTCTGGAGCCCCACTTCTTCGCGAAACCAGGCGGCCAAGGCCTGGGGGTTCACCTTTATGGCCTTGGCCGATGTCGTGACAGCGGCACCGAGGCGCTTCAGGGCGAACTCAATGAACCAGCGGAGGGAATCGCGGTCGCCGGAAGCGGCGCGGAGCTCGGTGAGTTCGCGGGCCACATCCTTGGGATCGATGGAGCGCTGGGCAAAGCGGGTGCGTGTCTCGGTGTCCCGCCTGGCCGCATCCTCCCACTCACCGAAGAATCTTTTCCGTTTGATGAGGAGGTCCTGGCCGAAGTCGAACTCGACCTGACCCGCATCCGACTTCTTCCAGGCGGAGCGGAAGTCCATGCCCTCCATAATCGCCGCGAGGACATCGTTCGAGTCCATGGGCACGGGGATTGCCACCCCCGTCGCGCTCTTGATGGACTTGTGCTTTCTGATGAGGACGTCGAGAACGATGCCGTCCACCGGGTTGTTGGCACCGTAGATCGTCAGGGCCCGCACCGTGTCGGCGCGCTGTCCAAAACGGTCGACGCGTCCCTCGCGCTGTTCGTGTCGCGTGGGATTCCACGCAAGGTCGTAATGGACCACCGCGGTAAAGTGGTCCTGGAGGTTGACGCCTTCGGAAAGACAGTCGGTCGCCACGAGGATGGGCAGGGTCTCGCCGATGGCCTCCTCCGACAATTCCGCTATCCGCGCCTGCCTGTCCTCCGGAGAAAGGACACCGGTGACACATGCCACGCTGGTTTTGTCCTTCCATTCGCGGTCTTTTTGGAGGGCGGCGCGGAGTTGTTCTGCGACGTACTCCGCCGTGTCGATAAAGCGGCAAAAGACGATGGGCGTATATTTTTCGGAGAGGAGGGCCTTCACCTCTTTTACGAGGAGCTGGAGCTTGGAATCCTCGGCCGCGGAGATGGCATCAGCCTCCCGGGCGAGCTCGCGGAGTCTTTTCTGAAGGGGCGTCTTTTCGGCCGCCTCGTCCTCGTCGACGGAACCGGCAACGCCATCCATTCCCTCCGCGGCATCGATCACGTCCTGGTCGAGGACGATGCGCTTCCCGAGTTCGTCCGCATCTTTGGCGTCTTCGGCCTCGGCCGGCGCGGCTCGCGTGCGCAAGGTCGCTGTCGCCGCCCGTGGGCTCGACGAAATCGCCCTGAGGAGGGCCAAGGCTGACCACCATCGCACGCGATGCATCCTCGTGCCCTCTTCCACGTCCTTCATCGATCCCTGGATGTACTCGAGGATGTGCTGAAAGAGCCTGCGATAGGCATCAGAGAAGAGGTAGGGGGTCTCCTGCTCTTCGCGCTTGGGAAAGCTCGTCGTCGTCTCGAGAAAACTCCTGATGTCGGGGCGCCGCCTCTGGACGAGCCGCGGACCCAGGAGCTCCCTGATACCCTGTCCCGAGGCTACAGCTTTCGCGATCTCGGGCGACAACAAGCCTACGAGACTCCCGAAGGCCTCGTCCTTGCCCGAATGGGGCGTAGCCGTGACGAGGAGGAGGTGGCGCTCCGCGTCCGCCGCCAAGGCCTCGAGAAGCTGGAAGCGCTGGTGCTTTACGCCCATGCCTGGAGCGCAGGAATGGGCCTCGTCCACGATGACGAATTCGGGGCAGGTGCGAAGGAACTCCGCCCGTCTCTTGTCCGCCTTGATGAAGTCGAGGGACACGACCGTGATCGGATACTCTTCGAAAAGGCTACGCCCCGCGGGGAGCCCGCGCTCGAGCCTAGCCGCCGTGCCCGCGAGCACCGGCACAGCTTCGAGATGGAACTTGGATTCCATTTCGCTCACCCACTGGTCGACGAGGGCTGGCGGGGCAAGGACGGCCATGCGCGTGATCTCTCCCCGGTCCCAGAGCTCCCGCGCGATCAGAAGGGACTCGATGGTCTTGCCGATGCCCACGTCGTCCGCGATGAGGAGGCGCACCGTATCCATGCGCAGCGCCATGAGGAGGGGTACGAGCTGGTAGGGCCGGGGCTCAGCATCGATGCGCGACCAGGAGCGTATCGCCCCCGCCGCGTTCCTTGTCGAAAGCCGCGCTGCCTCACGGAGGAGGCGGGCGCTCGTCCAGTCGCCAAGCCGGCCCGGATCGGGCGGAGCGAAGCGGGCGGACTCGACCTTCTCGAGGTTTGGCAGAATGCCGACGATCTCCGCCTCGCTCCCACCGAGTGGCTTGAGCGTAACGATCTTGGCATCGGCACCGGCAGGCAGCACAACCCATTCGCGGCCCCTCGCCTTGACGATAGTTCCGGCAGCGTAGTTCATGGTCGACCTCCCCCGAAAACACTCGGTTTGGCCTTGATGGTTTTTTCCCAGTCATCGCTGTGGCTGAATCGGACGACCCATTTGCCGGCGTTCTCGAGACAGTCTTCCTGGTCTTTGTCGCGCTTGGCGCGGTCCGGATAATCGTGTATCGGCCCGTCGACATAAATAACCGTATCGTGTCCGTCATACACGAAGTCGGGTCTTGTCCCGCACTCGGGCATGAGGACCTGGGACCGCGATGGCAGGTTGTAGCCGCGCTCGTCGAGAAAGCGGAGCCAGGATCGCTCGAGCTCGGAGTCGCAAGCCTCAAGGAGCGCGGCGAGGTGGTCGCCCTTGGGCGTGAAGCCCGGGGAAACCTCGGTCGTGGACCTCGTGAGGAGGAAGAACCAGTCCTTGATGAGGGTACGGTCGAGCTTGTCGTGATCCTGCTGGTTCGTATAGCTCATGAGACAGTCGTAGCAGGCGGCCTCGCAGCCTTCCTTGCCGTCGACGGGGCCGCCACGATCCTCCGCATTGTCAGGATCATAGTGGCAGATCTCGAGGGCCGCCCTGCCCACGCGCTGGAGGGCACTCTTGTCCTCGACAAGCTGGCGGAGAACCCCCGCCCCGCCCTCCGAGGCTTCGTAGATGAGGATGAGATCGCGCCGCTTCGGCGAAGGCAGGGGCTCCGAGGCGAGTTCCGAATCCTCGAGCTGGTATTCCTCCCGTATCGCGCTTTTGATGGCCGCCTCGAAGCTCGCCATCCAGGCGGTCTTGGCCTCATCGTCTTCGATCTCCGGCGCGATCTCAGGTTGGATGATGAGACAATTGCGACGATCCTCCACGAAGGGGACGACACGCTCGGTCCTCGCGCTCAAGGGGTTCGTATCGCTGTCACCATCGTCGGCCTGGTTCCGGGCCCAGTAGCCATGCTCGATGTCGAGGAGAAAGCCCTCGGGACTTCCCGGTATGCGACGCCTCCATCCCGTATTGATGCGCCAGATGAGTGCCGCCGGACCGTAGGACAGGCTTGCGAGGGTTTTGCCCTCATAGCCGACCGTTGCGCTCGTGCAGCGCGCCATTCCCCCCTGTTCCGAGAAGCGGACACTCGTGATGATCTCGTATCCGATCCTCGAGCGCTCTTCCTCGTCGGAGTTGATCCGGTCGAGGCGCCTGGTCGATACGTTCTGCATTCTGAAGAGGTTCTTTCTGAGCTCAACGAGGGGCTTCTTGCACCACTCGCAGACATCGGGAAGGCTTGTCGCCGACTCCACATGGAGGTAGCCGCAGGCAAGGCAGATCTTGGCTCGCGTGGTGGCGATGCTGGATTGGGCCGCCATGTTGTCGTTCGTTTCCATGATCACGCGCTCGATGCGGTAGCGCGAGCCGTCGTGGTAGACGATCGACCGCGGACCGAACTCGCTCACCGCGAGGAAGCGGGGCCGGGAGAGGAACTGGTCTGGCTTCGCGAAGCCACCAGGCCGCTTGCCGGGGATGTAGGCGGAGAGCGGCAATCGTGGGAAGTTATAGCCTGGGAGGAAACCCTCGCTCGCGAAGTAGCGATAGGTGTAAAAGTCGGAATCGGAGCGACCCTCGCTCGAGGTGAGGAGTTCGAGTTGGGCCTCCGCCTCGGCGCGCAGCCCTTTGGACCGGAGTTTGTCCTGGAAGGGCCGCGCATGGTCGTTGACTATCTTGGTATGGAGGTCGACCTGCTTGCGCGCCGTGCGGTAGAGGGTCCGCCAGCGTTCACAGGCTTGGTTGAAACCGCCGAAGGCGTCGGCGATCGTCGTCTCGATCCAGTCAGGCCGCCACCAGGCAGCCTCGGAGAGCTCCGCCGCGAAGCCGGAGAAGGCCACTTCGACGCGCTTCTTCGCCTTCTCGGCCAAGGCTGGGCTCTTGAGCTGGTCGGCGATGCTGTCGTGGACGGGCAGCTTGTCGACATCGGTGACATCGATGACGTCGGTCATGGAGAAGCGGAGATCTGCCCCCGAGGCCGAGAGCCAGAGCGAATGCACGTGCGATGCCACAAGGTCCTCGTTCGACAGGTCGATGCGGGGAGTCGACACGGCTCCCGCCACCATGAGGAGGGGCCGCCGGAAGAAGTACTGGTCATGGCTTCGATAGGTCGAGCAATAGGAAAAGACGATGGCCGGTTGCCCGTTTCGTCCCGCGCGTCCAGAACGCTGGGCGTAATTGGCGGGAGTTGGCGGCACATTGCGCATGTTGACCGCATTGAGGTCTTTTATGTCGACGCCGAGCTCGAGGGTCGCCGAGGCATAGAGGACTGGTAGGGTCGCCTCCGCGAAGCGCTTCTCCCGTTCCTCCCTGACCTCGGCCTTTACCTGGGCCGTGTGTTCCCGGGCCTCGTAGCCCTGGAGGGTCCCCCCCATCTCGCGATAAAAATCCTTGAAGAAGGGATTGATCCTGAGTCCCTTGTCGGGCTGGCGCGGCATGCGGACAGGGTCATGGGGAACCTTCCCGTCCCCCGCCTTCCAGAGCATGGCCGCTGCCTTGAGACGGTAGGCCTTGACCGGATGTTCCCCACCCTTCTGGGCCGCGGTCTCGACGAGGCCCTCCTTCCTGAGGACTTCGAGGAGATCCTGGATGATAGTCGAGGCATCCTCGACCTTGAGGGTCGAAGATTGCTCGGGAAAGGTATTCAAGCGCCGCAGGTATTGACCGTAGCCCGATAGCCCGGAAAGGTAGATGCTGTCCCTTCCCCCCTCGTCGCCGACCCTGCCCTTGGAAATGGGCCATAACATCGAAGCGGTGAAGAGCTTCTCGCCGTCCCCGAGGGTCCAGGCGGTCACGTCTTCCTCGAGGAGATGCTGCCTGCAGTGACTCTTCATCGACTCCTGGTGCTCCTGGTCGAGATAATCCACCTTGATGGCCAGTCCGCGCCGCATGATGTCGAGAAGAACCCTGATGATCTTCTCCCGCGTCCCCGGCTTGGATGAAATCAGTGCTTCATGGGAGGAGGCCCAAGCCCTCTCATTGGCGCAAAGCCCGGCGAGTCCCACATAGTCGATGGAGAGCAGCCCACACTGCTCGAGGTTGGGAAGGAGGATTCTCCATCCACGCTCGAGATCGCGGTAGATACGGTAGCCGATGACCTCGCGAAGGGCAGCATTGGTATCACCTATGGCCAGGGCGCCCGTGAGGTCGGGCTCCTTCGCATAGTCCCCGAAGGGAAGGGCGAGGGTCTTGAATACTTCGGGCACAACCTGGTCGTAGCGCAGACCCTCGGGTCCAGCGAGGGCGACCGCTCGATAAAGCGCCGAACGGAGAAGCCCGACCTGGACAAAGTCGTTGAAATGCCCCGCCTGGAGGGCTGCGTCCTGGCGATTGTCGGTGAAAGAGAGGAGCTTCTTCGCTTCGCTGGGAAGGGAATCATCAGCCTTGAGGGTCCGCACCATGGAAAGACTGAGTAAGGTGATGACCGAGCTCCGTCCCTCGGTTCCCAGGGTGGTCAGTTTGGCGAAGTCTCCGCTCGACCGAGCCGAATAGGCCACACCGCAGCAGGGACAGAAGCGGAAGGGGGCAGGAATGAATAGGCAGGATTCTCCACTGGCAGCGAGCTCACCGCCGAAGCCGGCCTTGATTCTGGAAGGGAGGGCCTTGCGGCCCGTGACCGTCACGACAGTCTCACCTTTGCGATTGAGCCCGAGGAAGTCATCGGGCAGAGTTTCAAGGAGCTCGTTCTCATCTTCGAGCCATGAGGCATCGAGGCCTATCGCGAGGAATCCTGCCTCGACCTCGGGATTGTCCCTTTGGGCCTGTTCCGTCGGCACGTCTGACAGCTCGCGTCGCTCGATATGTCGGTCAGGCCCCATCCCGACGAGTTTGACGACGTAATATTCGAATCCGCATTCCCTGCAAAACACGAGGGGATAGAGAAGTCGCGAACGATCGCTTGGAACGAAACGCTGACCCCGGAGAGTGATGTAGCGATCCTCCTTCGACTCGATCGTCGCGTAGACCGAGTCGCCGCGGCTCAGGAACTGATGGATGCGAAAAGCGAAGGGCGGCTGGTTGTTCTTGGCCGGGTCTTCGAGGCGGTAGCCCGCGAGGAGATGAAGCCTGATGACCTCGTTGCAGCGGTCCTCGAGGATGCCCGAAAGCTCTGATAGCTCTTTTGCCGCTCCAGTATCTCCGCCAATGGCGCGGGGCTTCTTGCGTTTGAAAAGGCCACTTTCGGCCTCAAGCTCGAGTCCGAAGGCCGTTTCAATCCACGAAGAGAGGGGGTGCGAATAATAGGCGCCCAGCTCCGTCGGAGCCGCGTAGTCCCTGATTGAATCCACGAGAGTGGCGAGGGTGACGGGGGCACCATAGTCCTGTCTTGTCGTCGATCGCCTGAGGGTCTCGCCGATGACATTTGCGGGTTCAATCACGGTCCCGAACAGCCTGGAAGCAACCTTCGAGACTTCCATTTTCTGCTCGGCAAGGGTCCCCGGCCCGGCCATCGTCGCCGAAGTTCCAACGCAGCGCAGCTTCGATACCCCGAAGGCCTCGCGCACTCGGCGCACCAGCATCGCGACATCGGCCCCTTGTCGACCGCGGTAGGTATGGAGCTCATCCAGCACAAGGAAGGAGAGGAACTTCGAATTCTCGATAAGCCCGCGATCCTTCCAGCGGGTGAGAATGAGCTCGAGCATCACATAGTTGGTCAGGAGGATGTCCGGCGGATTGTCGAGAAGCTTGTCCCGCTCCTCGGCGCTCTCCTGCCCCGTATAACGCTTAAAGCTGACAATGCCTTCTCCACCCGCCGGCGACACGAACTTCTGTAGCTCGCCGACCTGACTGTTCGCGAGGGCATTCATCGGGTAGACGACTATGGCCTGGACCCCCTTGCCCGTCCCCGCGCGAATCACGTGATCGACGATGGGGATGATGTAGGCGAGGCTCTTTCCCGAACCAGTACCTGTCGTGAGTACATAGCTCGCTCCGGTCCGCGCGATCCTGATCGCCTCTTCCTGATGGCGGTGCAGGCGCATCGTTCTTCCCTTGCTGTCGTCCTTGCCCTTACCCCCCCGAAAGATCGCTCTGCACGCGGACTCCAGCAGGCCTTCATCCACCAGGTCATCGACCGAGCGTCCCGCCTCGAAGCTTGGATTGAGTTGGAGAAGCGGTTCGGGCCAGAGCTCCCCTTCCTCGAAGTGCCGCGCCACCTTCCCGGCGATCCGTTCATCGGCGACTTCGACGAAACTCTGGACATACTTGCGATAGTCTGCGACAAGGCTTTTCCGGACATCGAACACGTTCATGTATCACCTCGATGCATATTTCAAATAACAGCGATATATAGATTGATTTCCGAGTGAACTGACCTCAGTCCTCCCCCGCGGTCTTCCGCATGGTTGAGGTAAATTCGTTGATGATTCCATGGTCCATGTCTTCGAGTGTGAAAAAGACCACATAGTCCATGGCCCTCGTCAGGGCTACGTACAGGAGATTGCGCTGCATCGCGATGGTGGCCCTGTCGTCGTAGTCTCCCGAGGGAGGAAGGCTCGGCGAATAGATGAAGACAACGGGAAACTCGATGCCCTTACTCGAGTGCAAGGTTGAAAGGCGGATGATTCCCGGCGTGGTGAAATCGAACTTCTCATCCTTGATGCCCGCGGCGGGTCGACCGACCGCGGCAAGCCGGGTCTTTATGGCATCAAGTGTGCTATTGGATGGTACGAGGATTCCGATGTTCTCCGGGTCGTAACCAAGCCGTCCAGTCGCCAGATCGACATAGGACAGAAGTTTGGCGAGCAGTTCGGGTTCATTCCTCGCGATGACCAGTTCCGGACTCGGACCTTCCCTGTCAACCGAGGCGGCCCTCTCACTTTGTGATGGCGCTGCCCCGGCCGCGAGAAAGCGCTCGGCAAGCTCATGGATCTGGCGGGTGTTGCGGAAATTGGACTTGAGAATGCGTGTGTGCCCCGCGATGGCCAGACCGGCGCGCAGGTACTGCGCCCCGATCTTGTAGATCGATTGGCCATCGTCGGCCGCGAGCACGATTCCTCCGGTTGACAGTTCCTTCATGCAACGGATTAGCGCCGTCGACAAATCCTGCGCCTCGTCGATGAAGATGCGGTCACAAAGCTGCAGGCTCCCGGCGTTTGTGCCAGGGCTCAAGGCGTCGAGGATCACAGCACATGCGAGATTCCTGGTGTATCGCTTCGTGGCGACCAGATACTCCTTGAGCTTTTCCTGAATGGACCAGACAAGCAAGCGTTGCTGTGTGCTCAGGGGCTGCTTCATCCCGCGCCGCAGTATGTGTTTCTCGAGGTATTCCTCTTTGGTCACGAGGTTGCCCCAAATGACATCCTCGATTTCGATCGCGAGTTCGACATCGGAGAGAAAGGATGTAGAATTGTACTCGCTGATCAGTGAAGCGGGGGACTTGAAATCGATCCAGGCTCCAGGAACGGTGATCTTGAGCGCCCCAAAAAGAAATGAATCAGCAGTTGAGATGATGATCGCCGAGTCGTTTTTGCCAACCACGCGGGCCAGGTATCGGCTGTACTTCACGAGGGTGTTCGTATAAGTCAGCAGAACAACTTTTTGGGTCTGTCCAAGATCAAGCCTTTGTTGTTCAGCCCCTACATAGCGCTCCAGGGCATGGAGAAGCACGAGTGTCTTTCCCGTGCCAGCCCCTCCCTTAACGATATAGTCGCCCTGGTCCCTGACCATGGAAGCAGCCTCTTCCTGCTCAGTGGTCAGCCTCATGAAACTCCGCTCGTAGTCGAGGCGCGTCCGGGTCAGCTGGGTGAAACGTTCGAGGAATTGCAGGTATTCGCCGATGTCCCTGGATTGCTCGAGCTCGGCCAGTATCGTGTCGCGCTCCCGGGAAATATCGAAAAGCCTTTTTCTGAGTTCATCAACACGCTCCGAACGTTGGTCGGCCGTTTGCCTGAGACGATCGATCTCGGCCCTATGTTCCGCGTCCTTCGCCGACAGGTCTTTGAGTTTCGCCTCCAGGGCGTCGTACTTCATGGCCTTTTCCAGCAGCGCGCCCTCTTGTGCCTCCTTTTCGGATAAGCGCTTTCGGGTTCTCTCGAGCTCCTTTGCGATTTCAAAGCTCGATCTATGCTGGTCAAAGAGGGAAAGGGAGCTTCGGAGATCGGCCAAGGCAGGGCTCTCAATCCCAAAAGCCATGCAAAAGGCGAGGAAGTTGTGTGTCGCGGCGACAGCCTCATCCTTGGTCACGGCCTTGAATTGATGGCGCACCCGGTTGGCCATATCGTGTTCCTTGGCGATGCGCACCAAGGCCTTGCGATACTGAAGAGTCAGGCGACCCCGTTTATCGAGGTATTCAATCAGCAGATCTATGACATCGGGAAAACTGGCATAATAGGAAAGACCTTCTTTGATTGTATTGGAAAAGCCCTCAAGGAAAGAATGGAGAGCGAGGACATAGAATCCCTCGTCAGTTCCGCCGAGCGCGACGAGTCTGTTGAGGGCAATGCTATAATCATTTGACATGATGCTTGCCAGTGTAGGGTGGAGATCCTCCCTGCGCAATCTGAATCGCCATGCGAAGCTCAATGATCAAGGCGTCAAAGTCCCTCATCCCCACCCTCGTCCCCAAAGGCCGCGAACCTCTCGCGCATGGCCTTCCTCAAGGCGTGCCCAGTAAGGCCAAGGAGCTTCGCCGCCGCCTCGCGATTGCCCTGGGTGGCCCTGAGGGCCGAGGTAATGTAGCCCCATTCAACCTGGAGGAGGCGGGCACGGAGATTGAGGCCGGATTCCGGGATAGCCATGTCCAGGGTCATCGTCGGGTCGGGACATCCATCCTCGACACTCCCGGCTGCCAATGGACGACCGCCTCCCACGCCGCCGGATTTCCCGACGGCATCGCGGGCGGCGGCCCTGATCTCCGCGGGGAGGGCGTCGAGGCCGATGGCGCTGGCTGAGGCAGTGCAGGTGGCGCTCCGCAGCGAATTGATGAGTTCCCTGACATTCCCCGGCCATGAATAGGCATCGAGAGCCCTGAGCGCCTCGTCGGTGAGGAATCGTCGCTCGCCGTAGCGCTCGTTCCATTCCTCGATGAAAAGCGCGGCCAGGGGCCTGATGTCCTCGACACGCTCGGCGAGGGAGGGCAGGCGTATTACGACCACCTTGAGCCGCTCATGGAGGTCCTGCCGAAACTGGCCGGCGCGGATCTGAGCTGGGATATCGCGGTTCGTCGCGGCGATGATGCGGGCGTCCGCCTTCTGGCTTTCATTGGACCCGACCGGCGTGACGATGCCCTCATCGATTGCCTTCAGGATCTTGGCCTGGATTCCGAGCGGAAGGTCGCCGATCTCGTCGAGGAAGAGGGTGCCTCCCTGCGCCGCCATGAACTTGCCAACGCGATTCCGGTCGGCGCCGGTGAAGGCGCCCCGCAGATGGCCGAAGAGTTCGCTCTCCGCGAGATCGCCGGGGATGGCCGAGCAGTTCACCTCGATGAAAGGGCCATTCTTCCTCATGCTCGCGTCGTGGATGATCCTGGCGATGCGGGTCTTGCCCGAGCCAGTCGCACCGAGGATCAGGACGGGATCGTCATAGCGCGCGACGCGGAGGGCCCTTCGCTCGGCCTCCGCGAAGGCAGGCGATCCAGAGATTGGGAAGGACGGGCCGGCCTGCCGCGCCGCACGGGTGATGGTGACGTCGGGAAAGCCCTCTAGTCGCACTTCCCGTGGTTTGTAAGCTCCGCCGGCGAAGCGGGCGGGGATGCCTTGAATGAGTGTCGCGGGAAAGAGGCCTGAGCGGGCCGCCAGGAGGAGGCATCCCTTGGCCTGCGGCGTGCCCGAATCGAGGAGGAAGGACCATGCACGAGGTCCGCCAGCCCTGATCTGGATGTCCGGCAGCACCTTCTCAAGTCCCGTCCAGATCTCCGTATAGTCGATGACATCGCGGAGAGGGAAGTCGACGGCAATGATCTTCGTCTCGATGCCTTCGGACCGGAGCTCGTTTTCGAGATCCCGTGCCCGCTCAGTATACCCACCACCTGTGCAGAGGACCCAGGCCTCGTCGAAGGCTTTTCCCTCACGCGCCTTATAGACCAGGAGGGCAAGGAGGGGCCCGGGATCCTCAGCGTCTTCACCCCGGTCTGGATAGGGGTCCCTGTTGCCTACGAATGTGATGAGCGCGCTGATATTTGACATGAAAAGCATGGTACTCCCCCGGTTAAGGCAACGCAAGTTCACAGATGTCATGCAAGAGGCGTGCCACGACTCTCCAAGGTTAGATTCCAGATGAACAAACAGCTGCGAAGCCATTTCGTCCCCATTTCACTTCGATGTCGAGGTTCCCGGGAATTGGAAGTGACTTCCGTTACGTAACCGAGGAACAGAAGTTACGCGTCGCCATGCTCAATTCTTGAGTCCCAAGGCTTAGTGCCAGGCGAAGGCCATGAAAAAAACTGGGCAAGAATTCTAATTCTCTCAATCAGAAAGCACATACACTTTCTGCCTCTTACTATTTTGTGACGGATAATCGGCGATAGTTGGCACGGCGATTGCTGATAGGTGTGTGCCGATGCCTGAAGATGGTCCGCTAATACAATGGCTCTCTTTTTTGGGGGGAAAATGAAGAGGATAGGATTTATTATGATCATGTTGGTCCTGGGTAGTGTGCTCGCCGCCCAGGAGGAAAACTCACGGCAGGGGCGGTTCCTCTTCCAGTTCGGTGGCGGGCCCAACTTCCCCTTTTACGACTCGGCCACCGAGACACTATTTTCCGCGATCGATGCGCAGGCCGGAGTGACGAGAACCAAGCTGGCCCTCGACCTCGAGTTTGGTTACGGACTATCTCCCACAACGATGTTCCTCGCCGGAATGATCGGGACTGGAGACGCCCTGTCCTATGGCGGCAACACCATGCAGCTCAACCTCTACCTCTACCACCTTGGCTTACGCTGGTACCCAGGTGCGAAGGGCTTCTACCTCTCCGGTCTCGTCGGAGCCACAAAAGGGCTTTTGATGCTCAACGGGAGCGCCCTCTCCGGATCGAATTTCGGCACTGGGGCAGGTCTTGCCATCGGCAACGAGTTCTCCTCGCGGAACAGGGGCTTCACGGTTGGCCTCGAGGCTGCCACCTTCGGCGGGAGCATCGAAGGCCAGTTCGAATCGACGGTGATGGTGACGCTCAACCTGGCTTGGCGTTGAGTTCGGGCTTCCAACTGAGTCAAGTTCGACCCAATTAAAAAAGTACCAATAAAAAATATTTAAGAAATCCGCGAAGCCTTCGCCGGGTAATGGTCGTTCCCGGCGTGGGGCCCGCGGTCCCATCCTTCCATCGGGGAGGATGAGCTTTTGCAATCCAGAAGAATCCTATGAGGAAAGCACATCGAAAATCGATCTCTCTGCAGTCATCGCCCTCACTCATGGGACTGCGCGAGCGCGCCCACCCAGAGACGTCGGTGATCATCGACCACCAGAACAAGGCCTACGGAAGGCCAGTACCATATTGGGTCATGCGGGGTCCAGGTATCGCCGAGGCTCAACGCGAGTTCCAGGGCAAGGCCATAATCCGTGCCGAGTTCTCATCAACTGATATCGCTTCGGCGCGTCAGTTCGCTAGGGGCTTTGACGCCAAGTGGCAAATCGTCACCACTATCGGCGACATGGTGAACGCGAAGGCGGAATATCGTGACCCCGGGGCGGATGAATTTGATGACCCCCGACATCGAGGGACCGCGGCGGCAATAAGAAAAACGTGAATCCCGGAGGAATTCCACGACTGAAGGTCGCGTAGTGTCCTAGTCATTCCGGGACATGATTATTATCACCAGCTAAAGCTGTCATGGCCCTTCTCCGTCCGATTATTTTGCCTAGACTGCATGCTTACTGCTTGATCCAGCGTAGTGGCAATTGGATCTTTTGGCAATCCTGGCGTTTCGTTGTTCTGTGAGTGTGTGCCGTGATCCAGCTTCCCTCCTCGAGCCGTTTCCAAGGCGTTTTGAAGAGCGGGCTCGTCGAACCGCACATCGAGCCTGAGGCGCACCGCCGTCTCCAGGACGCTCTGCTTGAAGGAATCTGGACCAAATATGTGGAGGTATGGGCCAAACTTCAGCAACGCCATCCTGAGCCCGGCTTCTATCGCTTCAGGGCTCTCGTCATAGACCCACACGACCCGTGGCGCGTCGCAAAAGAGCCGCCTTGGACCCTTTGAATACTCTACACTTCCATCCTCAAGGATCCGCTGCAGGAGGTCGGCGAAGAGGGGAACGGGAGGCAAGGGGGACTGGGCTCCAGGACCGGAAAATCCCCTGGGAGCGATGACGGGTGTTGATGAGGGAATTGGAGTGGTATGCGTCGGGGCGTGTCCGGCAGCATTCCCATTGGTCAGTTCTGCGACGGGGCAACTCCCGGCGATACTCTGCCTCTCACGAATCGCACGAGCGGTGGATTCCTGTTTCGTCTCGAGACGGATCGCTTCTTCGGCCGCAAGGTGTTCCGCCCGAAGAAGCGACAGTCTGGTCCGTCGTGGTGCGATCTCCAGTGACGTATCGGCAAGGATGTTTTTTTTCTTCGCAAGATAGGTTGCCCTGGCTTCGGCGAAGCGTTTCCGTGTTGCCTCGCGAGCTGTTTCCCTTTCATGGTTGCGCTGGGCGGCTGTTGCCTCGACCTCATGCTCATAGACCGCCCATCGCGCCTTCATCCCTTCGGAGACAGCCTCTGATTCGCGCACCTGTCGCGCGTACACCGTGCAGAGCAGGTCGGCGGATTTGTGCCAAGGAAGGTGGACTTCCTTGGTGAGAAAATCAGCCACAGTCAAATGGCGGGATCCGCAGGTGATTCGGGGCAACCCGTCCATGCCGACACCAACTGGATACTTCGAACGCTCAAGTCCCTGTATCTTGGCGAGCTCGTCGAGGAGCCCATCGACGTCGATGGACCGCTTCGCCTCCGCGATGAGCGCCTTTGAGCCCTCCGCCACTATCGCCCGGTCCTCGAAGCGGTCTCGAGTGAGCTGCGCCGCTACGGAAACAGGAAGCACAGCTTCACCCTCGGCTATCCTTTGAGCATCCATGTCAGTAGCAACACGTGGTACCAGGCCCCTTTCGGCTATGGCGAGAGTTTGGTCCTCCCGCAGGACATTGCCCATCATAGGGGCGAGGCCTCTTCGCCCGATCCCCTCGTAAAAGGCTTGTTCCCGTTTCGCGAGTATGTTTTCCCTCCCAACGGGCCCAAGCTGCTTGTAGCGCTGGTACTCCGCCTTGCGACCACTGTTGAGATACTTCACCTCGCGTGCGCGAACCGAAAGCCATTCGCGGACCCTTTCCGCATCAGTGTCTGCCGAGGGGCGCGAAGTGCCTGCTTCAATGTAGCCACCATCCTGAGGCTGGATGATAAGCTCTCGTTTTTTCTCAACAGAAAGGGCGAGGAAGTCCGCCGTGAAAATGGATTCCTTGAGATTGACGCCTTTCTCCTCACCGTCCAGCTTCACATTGAGGTAGGCTCTGGACGTACCGTGGTTCCGAAGCCTGCCTGTACCAATGCCCTCAAGGTGTGCCGCAAGGGCATCGAGGGAGCGAATGTCCTGATCCAGGATGTCTTTGAGGATAGTTTGCTTCAAATCGCGATTGGCACCGCCGAAGAGGTCGCCCTTGTAGCGCGAAACCACTTCCGACCGACCAGTGATCACCGTGCGGAGATTGTCCTTCGGGCTTGCAAGGCCCAGAGCGCGATTGGTCTCTTCCTGCCAGGCATCGATGAACCCAATATTAAAGGTGACTCGCCCGAAGGGATTGAGATTCCCTCCAGTCAGAAGATTGATCGTCGGAATCACCACGTGGATATGCGGCTTCCTGACGACGGTGCCGTCGGTGCCCTTGTCGGCATAGCTCTTGATGCGGGGAAGATGGGCCTCAGCATAAAGACAGTACTCCTCGGGCTTGTAGGCGGCAAAGGCGAAATGCTCGAAGCTATGAATTACTTCATTGAGGGTTTCTTTTGAAACTTCATCCTCCTTGAAGGAGAGGGTGATATGGAGGTAGCGTTCGCCCTTTCCCGATTTTAGGTCGATGGCAGCATTGAGGACATCGAGGGAACCGGTGAGGATTACACGTTCATCGAGGGCTTCTCTGGTCGCCTCACGCCCCCGCATGCGGCCGGTCTCGAGATACTCACCGATACCCCCGACCCCACCCCTAATTCTTACAACCAACGTTGAGCCCCTCTCGAAGCGCCGCATCCACGGATGCGAGACGCCATACGACCGTGTCCAATACGGGAGAGGTGAGGCCCTCCTTTTTGGCGGCACGATCGATTGCGCGTGCCACAATCTCGATACTCCGGCCCGCCCGATTCACGGCATGGACAATCTCTAGAAACTCCGCTGGATCTCGGGGATTCCCTTGCTGGGGCGGCTCCTGGGATGGCTTCACGTCGAGGAGAATCACGCGAACGTATTCCGAGCGCGAAAGGCCTCGCTGCCGCGCTTCGGCTTCAAAACGAGCAATCACCGATAGGGGAAGGCGGATAGTTATTGGCTGAGCCGGATCCCGTTCAGTTTTATCCTCCGATTTCACCTCTCCTCCTTCTCAGGCGCCGTCAGGCGCTGTTCTCGGGGTTTCCAAGGGGGCACCCCTTGGGCGCGAGGATAGGGGAAGGGACGTCAGTCCCGTACACCCTATCCATCGTGCCTGTTAGGATCTCCAGGCCACCCTCAAGTTAGTTAGGGGAAAGCAACCCATGGAAGGACTATAATACCCCTATTGAGTAATTTCTACAACTTCAAGTTGCTATTTAATCTATTTTGTAGTAATATAGGCTCATCATGGATCGACAAAGCATCAGCAAGCAATCAACAACGCCTCAACGAGACCCAGCTCCGCCTAATGCCCATAACGAGTTCGAGGACAACAGGAAAAGTCTCGAAGCAGGACTAGCACTAGCAATCGCCCGAGTTCACGGACATTCAAAAACGGCGCAATTAAGGTCCTGGTTTGGTGTGATAGAAAACGCGCGACTAAAAGGTGTTCCCAGCGCTGAAATTGTCGAGGAACTGGCAAGGCATGGCTTGGAAATAAAGGTGCGCACCTTCGAAGTATTGATGTCGCGTCTTCGGAAGCGAAGCGGCGGTAGTACCAACGCATTAATGTCCTTTTCTTCGACCATTCCCAATCCAGCCCCATCCAAGCCTGCTTTCCTCCCTGCATCTGGAGTAAAAGGCTCATCCCGTCTGACACCAGAAAAACTCAAGCAAATCCGGGAAGACGAAGCGGGGATGGATCAATACACATGCTGAGACAAGAAATCTGTCCACCCACTTTGGGCCCGTTGGGCTCTGGGAAAATAATCGCGATCTGGAGGATTAAGATGAACGTGCTCGTACTGAATTACGCCGGCAATGTGGGGAAAAGCGTCGTTGCTAAGCACTGCCTTTTACCGCGGATGGACTCCCCTCGCTTCATCGAAATCGAATCCGTGAACCTCGCGCCTCAGGTTGATGAGAAGATACTCATCACTCTTCGCGGGGAGCAGACGTCGTTGCTCTCCAAGCAGCTTATCCTGCATCGCAACAATTTGGTCGATGGCGGAGCGTCCAATATGGAGTCGCTCGTAAAAGGCTTTGCGCAATACGAAGGTTCGCAGCGCGACATCGACTTGTTCATTATCCCCGTCACCCCCGGGGCAAAAGAACTCGCGGATACTGGAGCAATGGTTAAGACTCTTTCAGCCTTGGGCGTCGAACCCGAACGGATTCGACTCGTCCTCAACAAGGTCAGCGACCCTGAAGCTGAAATCGGCGGCGTGATCAGGTTCGTTCAGAAAGAGAAACTCTGCACCCTTGACTTGAAAGCGCACATTCGGAAAAGCGACATTTACGATCATCTCACGAGAAAGAAACTAACCATCGAGGAGGCGCTTGCGGATACCACCGACTATCAAACGCTCGCGCGCGAGGCAAACGATGAAGGCGACGAGGCGCTCTGCAATCAGTACCTCCAGCGTGTCTTTATCCAACGCCTTGCGCCGGATGCGAAGGACAATCTTGACGACGTTTACGCAGCCTTGACTGCCTGAGGTTCCGAAATGACTGACGACGAACCGGTCTTGACGAAAGCGATCCAGGTTGTTTGGCTCGATGTGATATCCAAAGGGGAAAAGGTCGAAGCACTAAATCGAGCTCACCTCGAGTCGGTCAAAATGGAGAATCTCGCTTTCCAAAGCGATCTCGACTCCAAGCTTAACCTCTTCAGGGAGGAAGCCAATAGGTTCAGTGGGGAACACGCCCGGCTTACAGTAATCGCAGAGCAACAGCTCCAAGCTTTGGTAGCAAAGGCTCGCATAACCACCGAGGAAGCGCTTCAAAAGGCGGCCGAGGGCCATATTTTGAACTTCTCAGTCCGCACTTCATCGGAGGTCGTGAAAAAGGCTGGAGATGGGCTGACTGGGGTGATTTCGCGGTTCGGCTCTATAGTGGAAAAGATCGCTCAAGAACAGGAATCTGCATCAAATGAGTTCATAGCTACAGCCAAGAGCCAAACCGAAGCAGCTGATAGGGCTGTCCGCCGAATGGAGGTTGGGGCACAGACAATCGAAACTTACATTTCCGACGCCTCGAGCCAGATATCATGGTCGTGGACTAAGCGATTGAGCATAGTTGGAGCAACTATTGTACTTTCGGTGATTATTGGCATGGCATCTGGCAACTGGCTTCTCGCAAGGTTCCCTCCAGCTTACCCCGAAGATATTCGTCAGACACTCAGTAATGGGCGGTTTCTGGAAGCCGTCTGGCCGAAGCTGAGCAAGGCAGAGCAGGATAGGTTGTCCAAGCTCACAACTACAGACGGAGGAGGCTGATAGATCCCTGCGGGATAATCAACCTCCCGCGGCACAATCAAAAATAAACGCGGAATCTTATCGCTATCGCAGGCCGAGATCATCACTGGATCTCGGCCCTCTTTTTTGGAGGGAAGAGCCGGCTTGTGCATTTTCGAGTGTGATTTCGACTCAAATCACCCCGAATTGAGTATCTTTCACCATCCTTTCCAAAGTGGTATCATTTGCGACATGGCAGCTGATGACGATATCAAGCGAATCAACTTCAATATTCCCAAAGAACTCTATGATCGCTTCTTGGAGGCGAGCCAGAAAGAGTATATGACCACCTCGAGCGTTATGACTGGTTGGATAACTAATTATGTCAAGGAAAAGGAAAGAGAACGTCAGGATTTGGAGAGGAAAGCTCTTCAGTCCACAATGAGGAACTTGAGTAAAATGATCCATGTCTGTTCATCGGGAACTCGTGACCAAGAAGCCTTCAATCTCTCTCTTAAGGAATTATCGGACGTGCTTCTAGATCTGAGCGCAAAGCCTGAGCTAAGCCTTTCAGTCGATTTTCAGGCTAAAATCGCCAGACTTGAGCGAGAACTCGGAGCCTAGAATAGCGGAACCATGGTGGCTCCTGGTCAAATCAAGTTCTCGTGTGCAAGATTCCGGACTCCGGTTCCGGTCCCCCCCCCTTAGGGGGGAACCGGAACCGGAGTCCGGAATGAGACTATGGAGGATTAGCGGCGGGATTGCGATACACAAGTTCTCCGAGGAGCGTGATTAACTTATTCTCTGCGAGAACCGCTCTCGCTTCATAAAAGCTGCTGGATGAAATACCCTCCTCCTTGCACCGTTTTGCCCAATCTGACGCTTTCACTGGGCCAATCGGACCATCAGCACTATTATTATTTCCCGCTTGAAGAAGTTGGAGAATTATCAAAGCCCGATCCTTGTTTGTTTGCTGTATTGGCTCTTGATGCTCCTGAGCCGCTCTTTGAGCCACAACTGACTTTGAGGGTGCAGGGACTTCCTCGATAATTCCAGCTTCGAAGCGTTGCCCATCCGCACCATCGAGTCCAAGATCAACATCCGCGATTCGGTAGTAAAATTGCTGCCATGTTCGTATGTCCCTTCCTTTGGTTTGAGAAAGCACATACACATCCTTGTCGCACGGCCGTGCCCAGATTTCTTGGTCAAGGTCACCTTTCAATGCGCTGGATCCCCGTATGCGACCCTTCTCGTGCCCTTCATGCGCGATTATCAAGCCCGTTGCCCGCCAAGGTTGGCAAAGTCGGGCCAGGGATTTAATCCCGGCCTCGGCGTCATGTGACATATTGTCATCACCTGCCAAGTTTCGTGACCAGGTATCGATGACCAAGAGGCGAAGCGGACCATACTGAGAAGTAGCCCTAGCAATGAACATTTCCAAATCGTCGACCGCAGCGGGTTCGCACAATTCAGTCGCAGAATCGGAAAGCAATAAAGGCGGGGCCAATGGGTCAACGCCATTGACCTTGCACCACGCACCATATCTTCTGCGAAGGCCATCGTATCCCTCGCCGGCAACATAGATGACCAAGCCGGGCTTTTCCACTCTGCGACCGAGGAATGGAAGGCCTGTTGCAACACAACCGGCGGCGTTGAGAACAACGAAGGTCTTGCCTATTGAGGACGCTCCATAGATTGCGACCAAGGAATTGTCGTGAAAGAACCCTTGGATCAGCCAGGATGGTGGCCGCAGTTCAATGGTGCCGATTTGGCGAAAGCTAATCCTGGCACGAGGCATATTCCCCGTCCCTGGGTCTTTTGTGTTGCTCCGATCTCAATGTCTCAATCCTAACAATATCGCCGTCGTGATAAATGAATGTAAAACCAATTGAGCCGAAATTAGGCACTTGAATTAGGGCAAGGCGTATCATTGCGATGACATAGTCCTCCATCAGCTTATGTCCATGATCGCTCATCGTTCCCCTCCCCCATTTTTAGCGGTGGCGATGAGTTCATCGATCAATGACTCAGGGATTAATACCTTCCGTCCGCGTTTGACAGATGGAATTGTTTTTTCCCGCGCCCACCGATACAATGTGACTTTAGCAACTGGAATTAGTTTCGCTAGCTCATTAACCGAGATTAGTTTCCTTTCTGCCACGATGCCCTCCAATTCCTAATTTTCGCAAGCGAGGGCGCAGCCTGCACAGGCATGCTCCAGCGAATGCCACTGACAGTGGGTTGACTCGAGGAGCAAATACACCTATGTTTCTAGTGCGATCGCCGTCCAAGTTATCGCACCAGGCGCTGTAGCCCTTATCAGGGGTCGGCGCCTTGTCATTTCCTGACTTTAGGCGCCCAATTCCGTAAAATCGCTAAGATTCCTATCCGCTCTCCCAATCCTCCTTTCGATGTTGTATTGAGCAGGCGGCCTCATAGGCTTCCCAGCCGCTGTTCAGCCACTCAATTAATGGTGATTCGAAGTTGAGCGCCAAATGGTGGAGCTCTGCTGCAATCAGCACGGCAATATCATCAAGACAGCTAGGGATTCCCCTGATGAAGACCCAGGGATCCCCGCCTTCTTCGAGAATGTCCTGCTGCCAGTTCCAACCTGGCTCAGAATCCAGCCACATGAGAGCCTGATCGCTCCTTGAAGTTGTGGCAGCAACAGAGGCGCACTCAGCGAAGGCCAGTTTTTCATAGCATTCCCATTCCATAGAGTGCTCTCCTCGACATTGAGCGCAGAACTCAACCCAGATATTGAGAGGATGGCCATCAGGACCTTCTTTCATCCCTCGTATAGATATGAGGTTGTCTTTGGCCTCCATCGCACATAAGTGTATAAGGAGGAAATGAGCATCGGCCTCGCCAATTCTTACTTGCCCAATCAAGCCCATTCCGCACCTCCTCCCCACAGTCCAGCTGATCACCGGAATCTCGTATGAGCCTTCATAGCATGTATTCGATAGCATGGGTAGCCCGAAGATCAATATATTTTCATTTTCTGTGTTTGGGTATAGAATCTGTGCTGAACCGCTGCGTTAAGGCCTTCGGATGTGAAACACTATCCGAAAGCCTAATTAACGTAAGAAAGGAAGCTCGTGAGGCAACGCAAGAATGAACCAGCCCGCCGAATGGCTCGGTTGAATGACAAGGAATGGCAAGCAATCGCAAATCGTATAGATCGGCTCGCCCTGGAACTCGATAATCCGTCGTACTGGGAAATCCTTTTCAAGGAGCCTAGGCATAAACCGCAGAGCGGCCAAGAGCCAAGCGAATCCGAGGATGACAAAATGGAGTATTGCCACTCCGTTCTCCTAATTCGCAAAGTGCCTGAAGTCACCCGCCTTATCAGAACTTGGGAAGTAGAATCCACTCGAATGGCTGAACGGCAGTCTGCGCATGAGAAGACTGGAAAGCCTCCGCGTATTCCCCCGCGTTTCAATCCGCCCATTATTCTTGAAGATGTCGTTCGAGTTCATGTCCATGAGAATCAAGCTTCGACGTCCTGGGTTGCTAAGCTCGATGAAGTCGAGGATCGGCTAGAGTCTTACCTTGAGAAATTTGCCAGAGATTGCAGCAATCTACCAAACGCGGACGAGGCCTATCATTCTGGGATAGCCGAGATGTTGAGATCACAGGAAGATACCTGGCTGGGCCTGCTATTAGCGAGGGACTATCCAAGTATGGCACTTAGGTTTCTCTTAAATGGGATACCTAAGTCCATGACAGAGAACACAGGAAGAGACAAAAGCGATGCCTTCGATCTTTATGCCGGCGATTCAGCCAGCTCATCTCCCCGCTTCAGCAATCCATCCGCGGCACTAAAGGCGTTTCTGGAATACGCGAAATTGCTAATCCAGTCTGAAGGCGGCCCGAGCGGAGAATTCAGGATCAGATATCCCCATATCCAACGTCGGATTCTTGTCTTCAAGAAAGATCAGCCAAAGGAATACATTTCGCTCGCAAGGAACGGTGCATTCATTTTGCCGGGAGCGGAGATCCAGCCCAAGATAAACGCCGACGAAAACGCCGAACTTGGGCGTTGGGCTCGCAGAAAACCGAACCGCGATACTTTTATTAGATTGGGGAAACATGAGATATGCCGGCTTTCCAAAGGAATCATATAGGCTAAATGCTTGCAGCTGAAAAAGTAGTATGAGGATTCCTGCGCCTGATTGCCACGATTCCAGGGCAAAGTTGTCACTTTTCGAGGGAGTAGCAAAATAGGGGGCAGGCGAGCAACGGCATTCCGGACCATGGTTGCCACCCATTCCGGCGCAGAGGTGCCATCCCGCGAGCGGCAAATGCGTACATGGACGAGATCCTCGCAATCTTTTTCGGCGCAGGAAGGCCGACTCGTGTGCTCGTCGGAGGTCTACGACGACTACTTCGGCGAGAGATACTAAGGCGTTCGCGATCGTAGAATGAGATGATTTCCCCAACCTGCTTCGAGGTGTCTTGGCGGTCAATTGAGTCCCTGCAATAGCCAACGCCGCCCGCCTGTCCTTTAGCCACGTTGGCCCTTGTATAATAAAAAGCTCAAAACAGGAATTTGTTTTACACTATCCGCACATGGATATCAAATCTTTGGCGGACACATGGCGCATGGCCAATAGTTCGTGCCTAATATCGAAACCTGATGTAAATGAAACCCCATTATCCTTTCACAAGCAGGAACTCAGATTATGGCAATAAGCAGTTCGGTCATTGCCACTGCGAAAAAAGGCACTATAATCGCTATACCAGTGTTTGGCATAAGGTGAGGTAGTTCAATAATCTCGATCGGGCGAATTGTACGAAAAGTCAGCAATTATCTCACTTTAGAAAAATGTGACTGATAAGCAAAAGACTAGGAGCAAAAAGTGAATCACAAATCCGGATCGCAATGGAGAAAATGGGACTTGCATGTTCATACACCTGAGTCAATTGAAAATCATTATAAAGGCACGAGCAAAGAAGACAAATGGGAGCGCTTTATATTAGAACTCGAACTTCTTCCTGCTGAAGTTAAGGTATTAGGTATAAACGATTACTTATTTATTGATGGATACAGAAAAATACTTGACTACAAGACACATGGACGGATAGCAAATATTGAGACCATATTCCCAGTCATCGAGTTTCGAGTCAAGAAATTTGCGGGAAATAAAGATTTCAAGCGAGTAAACTTCCATGTGATCTTTTCGGATGAGATTTCTTGCGATGTAATCCAGCACCAATTCCTAAATAGCTTGCAGGGTAAGTATAAGCTCGCGCCGGGAATAACAGGAATCGAATGGAATGCAAATATCACTCAGGATAGCCTATCCGATCTTGGCCGAAGAATTAAAGCTACTGTTCCGCCTGAACAATTGGGTAGTTACGGGCAGGATTTGACCGAAGGGTTTAACAATCTCAACCTCGATGAAGAAGAAATCATTAGGACATTAAGAGAAAACAGCTATTTGAAATCTAACCACATTCTTGCAGTTGGCAAGACTGAATGGGATTCCCTTTCTTGGGGAGAATCAAGCATCGCAGAAAAGAAAGATATCATTAATAAAGTTGATTTGGTTTTTATTTCTTCTGCAACTACGGCTGACTATAAACGGGCGAAAGATAAGCTAATCGAACAGAACGTGAATAGTCGATTGCTGGATTGCAGTGATGCGCACTATTTCATGGATAGTGATCAAAAGGATAGGATTGGTAAATGTTTTTCTTGGATAAAAGCAGATACAACTTTCAATGGATTGAAGCAAGCAATACTTGAATTCGATGAAAGAGTCTTTGTAGGTGAAAAACCACCAATCCTGATCAGGGTTCATGATAACCCCACTAAGTATATACAGGCATTAAGTATAAGCAAATTGGCAGATTCAACAATGCCAGAAATGTGGTTTGATGGAATAGATACGATTCCCATAAATAGTCAGCTTGTTACGATCATTGGGAATAAAGGAAGTGGCAAGAGCGCTATTGCGGATATTTTGGGATTACTAGGAAATTCGCATAGTTATATGTATAACTCCTTTCTTCATCCTAACAAATTCCTAAAAAAGAAGCCTATAGATAGAGCTTCTTCCTATCTCGCTACTCTACTGTGGAAGTCAGGCCTTAAGACGGCGGATTGCTTATTGTCATCAACTATTGATGAAAGTATTAGTGAGAAAGTTAAATACCTTCCTCAAAATTATCTCGAAAAAATCTGCTCGGATGAAGTCGAAGGGGTGAACTTCGAGTATGAGCTAAAGGCTGTAGTTTTCTCTCACATGGAAATATCCGATCGCCTCGGGCAAACGAGTTTCGATGCATATCTCGATTATAGATCGAGCGAGATACGAAACAGCATTGACTCGCTTCAGTCATCATTGCACGAAATAAATGTTGCCATTTCTGATATGGAGATTAGGCTCCATCCTTCCCATATTCAAAGCATCGAAGAAAGGATAAAGACAAAAAAAGAAGAACTTTCCGCCCATCTACAAATAAAGCCAATTGCGGTTGAGGTTCCAGCAGAAGAAAGCGCCTACATTTCTCAAAACAAAGAACGCTATGACAAGTTAGCTCAATTGCAGGAGAAAAAGAAGGCTATCGTAAGCGAGATGGGCATTTTGCAGAAGAGTGAAGCAAACAAGAAGAAGAAGGTTGCCGATCTTGGCCTATATTGTGAAAAGTTCGTTGAAGTGGAGAAATATCTACAGGGTACAGTGGCGTACTACCGCAAGCCTCTGGCCGAGTATGAGATTTCGGTCGATGAAGTTCTAAACTTCAAGGTCGACTTATCTGGAATTAAAAAGACCATTGAAAGCGAAAATGCGAGCCTTGCTGAGATCGGGATCAAGCTTGATCCATTCTCAGATGACTCATTGCCCAATCAAGAAAGTCTGATAGAAGAAGAAATAAAAAGGCTCGTGTCAGAACTGTCGGAGCCATTTCAAAAACACCAAGCATATGTCAAGGAACTTGAAGCATGGAAAATCCGGGAAGAGGAAATCATTGGGAGTGCTGACAATTTTGATTCTCTCAAGTATTTTGAAGCAGAATATGAGAATATTAACACAAGAGCAAAAACAATGCTCGCTGAGAAAGAAGGAGAAAGAAAGAAAATTTCGCAAGAGATATATGCGAAAAAGGAAGCGATAATCAAGCTCTTTGAATATGCATATGAGCCTGTAATGAGGCTAATTGCTGAGAACGCCGACGTAATGGGTGAGTTCAGACTTAGCTTCGATGCCATGTTGAAGAAATCCAATTTTGAGGCAGGTTTTTTGGGCCGGGTAAATCAAGGCGTAAAGGGAAGCTTCTGTGGTAAGGATGACGGGTATGTTCAGCTGAAAAAAATAATGGATGAGGCAGAATTCCAGACCGGGGAAAATGTTGACGAATTTCTGTCCACAATAATGGAGATGATGCAAAGTGACTGCCGGGAAAGCAAAGACAAGGAACCAAGGCATGTATCAGAACAACTTAGGAAGGAAGTATCGGGTGATGAGTTCTATGACTTTCTATTTGGACTGGACTACTTATCTCCTTCATACAGATTGCGCCTTGGAGAAAAAGAGTTAATAGAACTTTCCCCAGGAGAGAGAGGAGCATTGCTTCTAATCTTTTATCTGCTACTTGATAAGAGCGATATTCCATTGATCATAGATCAACCTGAAGAAAACCTTGACAATCAAAGCGTCTATGACATAATAGTAAAGTTCATCAAGAAAGCTAAAGAGAGGCGGCAAGTGATTATAGTCACACATAATCCTAACTTGGCCGTAGTGTGTGATTCCGATCAAGTTATCAGGGTAAAGATTGATAAGGAGAATATGAATAAGTTTTCATGGATATCTGGATCAATCGAGAATAGAGAGATCAATGAAGAAATAGTTCGCATTCTTGAAGGAACAATGCCAGCCTTTTGGAATAGAAGGCAAAAATACGAAAACGCGGCTCGATAAATATTTTTAGGAACCATAGATATTGACCGATTCGGACAGATGCTGGTCAATCTTCGGCGTCATAGGGTTGTGCGGGACACTCACTCGCTCACCCAACTATGCGGTTTTTACTGCAAGTTATTGTCGCGTCGCGCGATCTTTTCTCTGGGATGTGTTTTTTCTGCCGATTACTTGCCCGCGGTGCATGCAGCACCAAGTACAGAAACCCAGCGATCACGCTTGAGACTTGGTGATTTCTCCTGACGCACGCCCTTGCCCAAGTCTTTGCCAAGAAGTATCATAAGCCATCATAGGTAACTACTTACAAGTACTCGTAGCCCGGCGATTCGGCCTTGAGCCGGTCGTGGATCCGCTTGGCGGTGTGGCGCTGCTTGTGCCAGCGTCCCTGGTCCTCCTCGAGCCATGTGTCATCAGGCCCTTGTGCGGATCGAGCCTCGACAGCCGCACGACCTCCTCGAGCGGGCGGGGCGAGAAGTCCTCCTGCCTCAGATACTTCCTGACCGTCTTCTCACGATGGTCAGCTCCCGCGCGATCCCCGCCACCGATT
>Ga0307377_10001448_pt1 | contig 29988 bp, 24 predicted proteins | sample TR3MG_FD_202535 | JGI IMG/M metagenome (GOLD analysis project Ga0307377, IMG submission 202535) | Soil microbial communities from Risofladan, Vaasa, Finland - TR-3 | ecosystem: Environmental > Terrestrial > Soil > Coastal area > Acid sulfate soil | place: Finland: Risofladan, Vaasa | collected... | reverse complement strand
ACCGATCCTCGGGGAGGGCTGTACTACTGGCTGACGGGCGAGAGAGTGGACCAGTCCAGCCACCCGGGCGGCGATGCCGACGCCGTCTCGCACAATCGCATTTCCGTCACGCCGGTCCGCCTCGATCTCACGCATGAAGATTTCCTCGACGAGATGTCCGGCTGGAAGCTGGATTGGCCGGGGTAACCTCATCCGCGGCAGGGCGCGCCGCCGGCCTCCACTATCGCGCAGTCGGCCAGGGCCATTGGCAGACATGACACGGGAGGACTTCATGCCTGCGTACGCCCGGATTGGGTCGAGCGAACTCGCAGAGCGAGCCGCCGCGCTACGGGAACTCATGCAAGCCTGCCGGCTCTGTCCCCGCCGCTGTGGCGTCGATCGCCTGGCCGGCGAAGTCGGCGCGTGCCGCACTGGAGCGGTCCCTGTCGTGTCGAGCCACGGGCCGCATTTCGGCGAGGAGACCCCCCTGGTGGGCGGCCATGGCTCCGGCACGATCTTCCTCACGAACTGCAACCTGGGGTGCATCTTCTGCCAGAACTACGATATCTCACACCTCGGGCAGGGGCGCGAAGTGGCCGTGGATCGGCTCGCGCGGATGATGGTCGAGCTGCAGGAACGCGACTGCCATAACATCAACTGGGTCACGCCGACTCACCAGGCGCCGATGCTGGTGGAGGCGACGCGGCTGGCGTTGGAGCGGGGGCTGCACGTTCCCATCGTGTACAACTGCGGGGGGTACGAGTCGGTCGAGGCGCTGCGGCTGCTGGACGGCATCGTCGATATCTACATGCCGGACGCGAAGTACGGAGCCAACGAGGCCGGGAAGCGGCTGTCGGAGGTGGGGGACTACTGGGACCGCTGCCGGGAGGCGCTGGCGGAGATGCACCGGCAGGTGGGGGATCTGCGGGTGGATGGCAGTGGGGTCGCCACCCGCGGCCTCCTCGTTCGGCATCTGGTGCTGCCCGGGGACATGGCGAGGACGGGGGTCGTCATGCAATACCTCGCTTCCCTCAGCCGCGACACGTATGTCAACGTGATGGCGCAGTACCATCCGCAGCACAGGGCTGGCGAGGTGTCCGCCGTCGCGCGGCCGCTCACCCGCGAGGAGTTCCGCCGGGCCGTAGAAGAAGCGCTCGACGCGGGGCTGCACCGACTCGACGAGCGGCGGTTGGCGTTGTGACCCGGTCGGGCGCGGGCGCTCCCATCTCGACGCGCCGAGAGGTGGTCGTCTATCTGCTTCTCGCGCTCTGGCTCGAAGCGGGATACGCCCTCGCTCTGAAGCTCTTCACCGGTATTGCATGGACGACGGCGCTGTGGCAGGCGGCGGTCTGCGTGTTCGCCAGCGGCCCTCTGCTCGTCGCCGTGATCGCGGCTCTGAGCGCTCCGAAGAAGCTGGCGCGGCTATCCCGTCGCGCCTACATAGCGACCTGGCCATTCATGAGCCTGGCCCAGTACGGCTTGCCGTGGCTGGGCTGGTCGGCGCTCGTCTGGTGGCTGAACGGGGGAGAGGTCTCGCGGTTGGGGGCGCTCCACTCCGGGGCGGCGATAGCGATATTCTCCTATGTCAACGGCTTCGCCGCGATGCTCAGGCTGCGCCCGCGGGCGGGGGATGTCGAGGTGACTCGCGCGGACGTGTATGTGGAGCGGCTGCCGCCCGCCTTCGATGGATACCGGATCCTGCACATCTCCGACATTCACGGGGGCTCGCCGCTGTATCGGGCATCGGTTCGGGAGAGACTTGCCGCCGCGGAGGGGATGGCGGTTGACGTGGTGGTGTTTACAGGAGACCTGGCCTCTCAGACTGACGCCATTGAGGACGCCGCTTCGGCGCTGGGGGAGCTGAAGGCGCGCGACGGCATAGTCGCGGTCCTGGGGAACCACGACTACTGGATGGGCGAGGAGGTCGTGTCGAAGGCGCTTGCGGCGGTCGGCGTGCGGGTGCTCCGCAACGCGCACATGGTGGTGGAGCGCGGGGGCGAAAGGCTGTACCTGGTGGGCGTCGAGGACTGCTGCTATGTGGGCCGGGACGATCTCCCCGCCGCGCTGCGCGGCATTCCGGAGGGCGCTCCGGCCGTGGTCGCGACGCATTCCCCCGACATCGTTCTCAAGCCGCTCGCCGCGCGCGCCTCCGTGATCTTGTCCGGCCATACCCACGGTGGGCAAGTGGTCTTCCCCTGGATCGGGCCGCTCTACGTCCCCACGAAGCTCGGGCGACGGCGCATGTCGGGGCTTCTATCTGTCGGCGGGTCCGTGCTGTACATCAACCGCGGGCTCGGCGAGATCTCCCCCCCCATGCGGCTGAACTGTCCCCCCGAGATCGCCGTGCTCACGTTGCGCTCGAAGCCCGGCTCTGTTTGACAGCGGTTCGGCCACTCCTTATACTCACGGATGGAGAGATGGCCGAGTTGGTCGATGGCGCACGACTCGAAATCGTGTAGGCGCGCGAGCGTCTCGTGGGTTCGAATCCCACTCTCTCCGCTGCCCGTGGAAGCGAGCTGAGGGGGCTCAGAAGGCATCGCTGCTACACGAGCCGGAGTCGTGTGACGTAGTCGCAAGCCCACTACCACACACGATTCGCCTTCCTGAACATACACAGGGAGGTCGGTTATGGCACGCGGAGCTAGGCTCAAGGTTCTCGAAGTACTCCCACCCCAAGATGCCATGCAGGAGGCTGTTGAATCCTTCCTGCGGCGCGGGCAGGCGCGCAATCTCTCTCACCACACGCTGCGGTACTACCGAGTCCGGCTGGACGCGTTCTCCCGATACCTGGAGGAGAAGAAGCTGCGCGTGTCCCCCGCGGAGGTGACACCGGCGCTGGTGCGGGACTTCCTGGCAGCCGAGACGGAGCGAGTCAGCGCGCTGACAGCGAGTCACAGCTTCATCACCCTTCGCGCTCTCTTCCGCTTTCTCGTTCGGGAGGAGTTTATAGAGGCGAACCCCATGGAGCGGGTCGAGAAGGTCCGGGTCCCGCGGAAGGTGGTGCAGACGTTCTCGCCGGCGCAGGTGGAGGCGATGCTGGGGACGTGCAAGGCGAGGAGCTTCAACGGGGCCCGGTTGCGGGCCATTATCCTGTCGCTACTGGACTGCGGCCTGCGGGTGTCGGAGCTCTGCGGCCTGACCCTTGAAGGCGTGTCCTGGGATGAGAGGACGCTACGGGTCATGGGCAAGGGGAGCAAGGAGCGCGTGGTTCCCTTCGGAGAGGCAGCGCGGCAGGCGCTCATGACCTACGTGAGCAAGCGGGGGAACATCCCTGGGCAGGCGGCGCTCTTCGTGACCGTCTACGGGAACGCAATGAACCGGCACGAGGCGCACAGATTGCTGAGCGAGTGCGGCAAGCGGGCCGGGGTGTCCGGAGTGAGGTGCTCACCCCACACCTTCCGGCACACCTTCGCCGTCATGTACCTGCGGAACGGCGGGGACGCGTTCACCTTGCAGAAGCTCCTGGGGCATTCAGACCTGGCCATGACCCGGCGATACTGCGAGCTGTCGCAGACGGACGCGGTGGCGAAGCATCGACAGTGCTCACCCGGAGACAGATTCCTGGGAGCGATGAGGGGAGCCGGGGGGAGGAGACGGCTGAGATGAAGGTCCACGGGAAGGGCGAAGGTTAGGAGCCAGGCCCCCGCCTCCACCGCTCCGCTATGCACAGCGGCGGCAGGTCTGGCTCCCACATCTTCTGTTCTCTATCCGGCTCGTGGTCTCCTTGAGATTCTTCGTCCTGCGGGGGAGTGGTCAGCCCTCAACGACACGGTCGCCGCGGAGGTGCACTCAAGGACGAGTCCGTTCGCGGGGATGTGAGGAGGGCTTCTCAGTCCTCTCGGCCCTGCTCAGGCCAAGGGTCCGCTGGTCGGCCAATCGCGCGCCTCAGTTGCCTCAGCTCTCGGTCGAAAGCCCGGCTGTGCAGTTCTGCTGGGCTAATGCCCGTCCACTCTGTCCACAGCCGGTGTGCGCGCCTGGAACCGACCGCGACCCCAACTCGATAGGCGAGTAGCGCGCAGAGGAGCGCCAGCACGTATCCTGCGAATGCGAGGATGGTCAGAGGTAGGCTGCCCATGCCTTCATGCTTCACGGCGTGCCCCTGGGCTCCTGCTTCGCCCAGCCGAGAACCAGCACCGCTCCTGGCGAGATACTGACCGCCGAGGACCGCGGGCTCAGTTGCTACATCAACGACGCGGTGGCCGCGGAGGTGCACTCAAGGACGAGTCCGCTGGCGGGCATGTGAGAGAATCAGTGGGCGACGGTCAGAGGAGGTCGAAGGCCCTCGCTACATAGACGGCCATTTGGTCGCGGGTGACGACGTTCTCGGGATGGTAGTAGCCGTCATCGTATCCCTGCACTACCCCGTGCTCGACGCAGTACTCGATGTAGCGGTAGGCCCAGTAGGGGTCGGTGCCGTCATCGCCATATCCCGTGCTCGGCACGTCGGGGAAGTTGCGGGGGTCGGCGGGGATATAGCCGACGAGGCCTTCGTCACCGGTGGGGTCGCAGATGGAGCGGGCGATGAAGACGGCCATCTGGTCGCGGGTGACGGTCGCGGCTGGCGCGTAGACGGAGATGGTCTCGCCGGGGATGTCGGGGTCGGGGTATTCGTAGCCCTGGACGACGTTGTTGGTGACCGCGTATTCGACGTATTTGTAGGCCCAATAGGGCTCGGTGCCATCGTCGCCATAGCCGGTGTTGGGAACGTCCACGAAGCTCGCCGTCCCAGGCCCTTCTGGAATGTTCTCGTCACCACCCGCCAGCGCCCGCGCGATGTACACCGCCATCTGGTCACGCGTGACTGGCCACTCCGGATGGTACACGCCGTCGCCATAGCCCGCGACCACTCCAGCACCTACACAGGCCTCGGTCGCGTAGAAGGCCCAGAAGCCGACAGGCACATCGGGAAAGGTCTGGCGGTCTCGCACAAAGATGTCGATGAAGCCATTGGTGTCTCCGGTCACGACATTCGTGGCAGCCGACGAAAAGGTCACGAATCTCCCATCACCACTGATATACTGGGAGTAGCAGTGACCGTTGCCCTCACCGCCGTCCCCGGCGACACTCACTCGAACTGTCACCCCCGCCTCGCGGTCGCGGACGAAGATGTCGCTTTTCCCATTCGTGTCGCCGGGAGCAAGGTTATCGCCATCGGAATGGAACGCCACAAAGCGACCATCGGCGCTGATGCACGATAGGTCACTGCCGCCCCGTGATTCGCTGCCATCGGTCGCCACGCTCACCCGCTCAGTCTGTCCCGTCTCGCGGTCATGCACATACACCTGCCAGTCGAGACCGACGTCGTCTGCCACAAGGTTGGAGGCGTACGACGCGAAGGCGACATGCCTGCCGTCCGCGCTGATGGCAGGGAAGCGGCTTTCGTTGTTCGCCTCAGCCCCAGCGGAGCTCACGCTGACGCGCTGAGTCTCGCCGGCCAGCCGGTCCCGCACGAAGATGTCTATGGCGGCGTTCGTGTCACCGGGCACCAGGTTGTAGGCAACGCTCGTGTAGGTTACAAAACGGCCATCAGCGCTGATGACACAGCGAGCGGCGTCCAACCAGCTTTCACCGTTGGGCTCATCGCCGTCACTGCTCACGCTGACCCTCTCTGTCTGTCCGGTCTGCCGGTCGCGCAGGAAGATGTCGTACTCACTACTCGTCTTGTCCGGCACGAGATTCTGGGCCGCTGACGAGAAGGCGACATAGCGACCGTCGGCGCTGATGGATGACCCGTCGGTTGCGCCGTTGCCCTGCACCCCGTCGCCGTTGACGCTGACGAGCTCTGTCTGTCCGGTTTCCATGTCGTGCACGAAGGCATCCGAGTTGGGGTTCGTGTCGTTGACGACGAGATTGGAGGCAAAAGAATAGAAGGTAATATGCCTTCCGTCCGCGCTGATGCACGGGGCATAGCTGTACCCGTTCGCCTCGGTCCCGTCACTCGCCACACTCACCCGGACCGTCTGCCCAGTCTGCCGGTCCCGGACAAACGCGTCCGTTCTCCCGTTGGTGTCGTTGGCAACCAGGTCGGGGGCGTCGGACTCGAAGGCTATGTAGCGGCCATCGGAGCTTATTGACGGCCATCTGCTCTCGGCACTTGCCTCCCCACCACCACTGGATAGGCTGACTCGCTCGGTGGAGGCGGCGAACAGAGGGAAAGGAACGAAGAAGGACAACACAAGAGCATATCCCAAGGCTCGGAAAGAGCGCACAGCGCACCTCACTGGCGGAAGCACCGGGCACCATCTTGCCCCATGCTCCCATGCGATTAGCGGACTCTTTCCTCCCCCACAGAGCAATAGAAAGCGATAGCTCAGCGGAAAGACGTCCCCAGGGGTATTTCAACTTCGCGGCGTCGATTCCTTCATGCGCCTGGGCGGGTGGCGGAAGCTCTCGACTGTCCAGCGCTACACGTACATGAACGATGCGGTCGCGGCGGAGGTGCACAGCAGGACGAGTCCGCTAAGCCAGAATGCTAAGTCGAGAGCACTTCTCTAGACATGGCAGGAAGCGGGTGGCACCTCAGCAAACTTGCCAGGGTCTTCCTGAGAGGCGGGTTCGGCGACGACGCTCACCTGTGCTTGCTGGGCAGCGGAGTGCGGGCGGGCCATTTGTGCTCGGTGAGACAGCTCACAGAGGCGTCCGTTCGCCAGGTCACCGAGCACGCGCGGGTCCTCTCTCGTTGCGCTGGCGCGCTCGGGTCTCCGATACCAGCGCGGACAACTCTGGGTCCAGTCCGCTCGCGGGCGAGGCCTTCACCTCTCGCCAGCCCTCAGCCCGCAGCATCTCGGTACGCCCCGTCAATCGGTGAACCTTGATAGGCATCTCGTGCCAGCTCAGATACCGCCAAGGTGTAGGCCAGACGAGGTAGGCAAAGGCTGCAACCAGCAGTGCGAACAGCAGCTTTGAGTACCATCGCCACGTTCTCATCGGACGTGCCCTCCTCTGCGCTATTCAACCAGCCGCCGGGGCCGAGGTTCACCGCGGCTGGCGGTGGAGCCTGACCCCGCTGTGTGCCTGCCGGCTGCTGAGTGGAAGCGGTGACGCGAATGGTAGAGCCAGATTGAGGTGCGGATGGGGCCTGGGTCCGGTCAGGGGTGCCGACTATGGCGCTGATGAGGACGGCCAGGAGCGCGAGCACCCCACAGCCGCAGCCAGTCCCGAAGCATCCCTTCTTGAATGTCCTCTCCCATGCTGGCTCCGTCGGGCTGGAGCTCGCCTGTCCTCTGTCGCGGCGTGACCGTCCGCATTTGGGGCACTCCATGAGAGAACTGTTGAACCTTGCTTCGCACGCTGGGCAGGTGACTGTGGCCACGACCGCCTCCTCACTGTGCCTCAGCGCGGGCACCCTGGCCTACATCGACAGACGCTCTGACCGCCTCCTCCACCCTCCTCCCCACCTCCTCCGGCTTCTTCGCCACGGCGTAGGCCCACCGACCGTAGGTCCCATCGGCGTTGACGGCGTCGACCCACCTCTGCGCGGCCTGCGTCTTCACATCGGCCAGCGGGTCGAAGCCCTTCGTTTCGAGGATGAGGTGCATGGGCGGGTCGGTCTTCAGCCGGACGATGAAGTCGGGAATGTAGTCGTGGGCTTCGCCGTTGTAGAGGTAGGGGATGCCGAAGCCGAGACCCTAGTTCTTGACGAAGGCTTCCACGAGGTCGTTCGTGTCGAGGTAGTACGCGGCCGACTGCTCCCACTTCTTCGTGTCGGCGACGACGTAGTTCAGATGGCTCTTCACCACCTCCCGCACGTCCTTGCTCGTCCAGAAGTCCACCTCTTCCGTCGAGCCCGGGCCGCGGTGTGACTCGTAGCGCGGGACCTCGGGCGCCTCCCCGGCCGACGCGTCGGGTCGAATCGCTCCGGTCAACTGCTCGATGACCCACCCGTAGTAGGGCGAGAGGAACACGTCAAGACGATGGGCGGGAGGGGCCACCCGTACCTTCTCCCTGAGGTAGCGCTCGACTATGACGGCAAGCTGCGGGAACAGGACGTGCGACGGCGCCTCACAGCCCGGCTGCGAAACGTAATCTCGCGTAAGGTCCCCCGCGAGCTCGAACACCAATTCCTGAAGACGTCGGGTGGCCCGGAACTGCTTGAGGGTCACGTCGTCAAGTCGCCCTGGCCCGCTCAAGGACAACCGGCCCTCGTTGTTCGGAAGGCTCGCTTTGACTTGGACCGCGGGCGGTATCTTCGCCGGGTCGAGGTCTATGGAGGCGAGTGGTCCCCAGTCTACCGTCACCCGGTTTCGTATCGCCTGCTGGAAGCCCTCGACGCGCGGGTATCGTATCTCGAACTCGGCCTTGTTCGGCAAGGCATGGACGCGATACCGCTTCGGTCTCTCGGTTGGAGTGCCCGTAGGGTTCGCTTTGAAGGGTATGACCTGGAAGGGGACACCGAGGACCTTCGACACCTCCTCGGTCATGAGGCCGTTCTCGCCCACCTCGTAGTCTCGCCGGCGGAGGCCGCGCCCTACCACCTGCTCACACAAGAGCTGGGACATGAAGGGGCGCAGGCCCACGATGTGCGTCACCGTCCGGCAGTCCCACCCCTCCGTCAGCATCCCCACGCTCACAATGCAGCGAACGTCGCGGCCTGGTGGGTGAAGCGGTCGTCCCAGCTTCTTCGCCAGGTCCTCGAAGCCCTCAGGATAGAGCGGCCGTCCCTGCCGGTCCTGTGGCCACTCGGTCTTGCCGACTGTGTCTAGGGTCGACCTCATCCACTGCGACTCGTCGCTCTTCGTTCCCTCGGTGTCGGTCTCGTGGACGACCTTGCAGTCTACCCGAATGGTGTTCAGGCGGCCGTTCGTATTCAGGAAGCCATCGATGCGAGCCGCGGGAATTCCAGAAGGTAGCTTGTTCTCGGCGAGCCACTCATACATGACCTTCGCCAGCCTCGTGTTCGCACAGACGGCGATGAACACTGGAGGCCGCGGGTCGTCCTTGACTTTGTCCCATTCCTCTCGAAGCTCCTCCCACATGCCTGCCAACATCGCGATAGGCATGTTCGCCCACTTCACAATCGCTTCGGGGTTCGGGACTCCTTTCCGACCGCCACGTTCGCCCTGCGTCAGGTTGCTGAGCACCCATCGCCAGATGTTGAAGTAATAGGGCACCTCGGCGCCGCTCGGGTCGCGGACCGCAAGCTGTGGTATCTTCACGAGCCCGGACTCGATAGCGTCCGTCAACCCGAAGTCGCTCACGACCCAGGGGAAGGTGTGGTTCGTGTCATGGCCCACTCGCGCGAGGTAGTATGGCGTGGCCGACAGGTCTATGCAGAAGTTGATTCCGCGCAGCTTGTGAATCCGGTCGAGCCCCTCAATCCAGACGGTGGCCTCTTTGACGTATGCCTCGATGTCTTCCTCTTCGCCAGGCACTTCGTCGTCGGACTCACCTCTCCGTATCCGGTACGCGTGGTGCGCTTCATCGTTCAGCACGAGGATGTTCTGCTTGCCGCCGACCTCCCGCCCGAGGATGCGGTTCACGAGGTGGGTGTCGCTCTCGACGTACTTGACTGACTCGACCTCGACGCTCTTCAGATTGTCCTGACTGTCTTTCTTCTCCTCAAGGACCGTCAGCATTCCCAGCCCAACCTGCCGGTTCAGGTCGTCGAGCGTCAGGTAGCGGCGCCCGCGGGCCGTCGTCGTCGCCTTGCCAATATAGACCGTTTCCTTCTGTCGCACCGGAACCCCAACCCTCGCCACTTTCGCCCCTACCCCACCGACCTGGACGACCTGCGGCTCGAAGACATGCCAGTTCGTCACGAGCACGCGGCCCTTCGTCAGGTCAGGCATGTAGTGCTCAGGCACGAGGTCAAAGGTGCGGTAGATGCTGGCCTCGCCGTTGTTCGGGTCGAGCTCCTGGAGGCGGTTCTTGATAGTGATATTGGGGCAGACGACGAACACGACGTCGGAGTACTTCGCGTTCCCCCGGTCGTGGACTTTGTTCAGGATGCTCCACGCCGAGAGCATCGCCATGACCATGGTCTTCCCGGTACCCGTCGCCATCTTGCAGGCATAGCGCCGAAAGGCGGTGAAGCCCCTGTCCTTCCACTCGTCGCTCGGCTCGTCGTAGGGGATGTCGATTCCCTGGAGGTAGTCGGAGCGCGCTTCGTTCAGGAAGATGACAGTCTCGACCGCCTCCAACTGAGCGAAGAAGAGGCGGAGCTTGCGACCATCCCGCCGCCAGTATTCCAGCAGCTCCGCGGTCGTTCTGGATGCCCCGTTGTAGCCTTCCTCCCGCCACTTCTTCACGTACCCTCGAATCTGGTTCACGAGGGTCAGGTCGATACGCTCCCCTCGGTTCTCGGAGGCCTCCAGGCGGTCGGACGTGTTCGGCTCGGGGAGATAGTAGCAGGCCGGGCGGCGGCCGTGCTGCTTCACAGGCTCTTCGCCCTCCTGGATCTCCCACCAGAGCTGCGGCTCCTCGTAGGGAGAGTTCAGTATCGGGTCGGGGACTTCGTAGTTCGTGCTCATCCCTTCGCCTCGCTGAGGTTCCTCACGACGAGCAGCTCGTTCCCGCGGTCGTCAATCACCTTCACCGCCACCTGCCCGTGCTCGCCGGCTTCGAAGGGCGCGCTCACGGTCCCCGCGAGGTGGTCCCACACCGCCTCGTCATGGGTCCCGCGCAGGGCGCGCTTCAGGCTCTCCCAAGCGCCGGTGCGGGGGAAGAAGGCCTGGCCGACGCGGAAGCAGAGGCCGTTGTGGTCGGTGTCGAGGAACCAGGCGGGAACGTCGTCGCCCTTCATCGGGTGGGTGTCGTTCGTGGTCGGGTCGAAGGTGTCCAGCCCGAGTAGCTCCACCTGATAGCGGACCGGCTCGCTCTTGTCCTTCGGCTTGACCTTCGTCAGGCGGACGTCGGGAAGCCCGCAGATGCTGAATATCTGGCTCGACCGCATGTTCTTCAACAGGTCGCCCATCATGAGGTCTTGGGTCGCCTGGACGTAGGTGGCCGCGACGCCGACGGCAGCCTCGGAATCCTCTACCAGCTTCCGCGCGTTCGGCTGAATGGCGAAGCCGATGACGTAGAGGTGAGAGTAGCCCTTGCCATGGGCCTCCCGCGCGGCCTCGAAGACGAGCTTCTCGCTGACCGCGCCGTTCTCCGGGCCGAAGACGATGGCGACGGGTTGCTCGTCACCGTTCGTCACCAGCGCCTCGGCAGACAGAGACAGCGTCTTCGCCGGAGGCCGCACGTTCCTGAAGGTGACGCTCTTCCCGCCCGGCAGGTGGAGCACCGGAGACTTGCGAAGCACCTCGACCATGCGGTCGAGGAAAGAGCCGTGCTCCTCGGTGCTGACGCCGGAGTCTTCCTCGCCGTCCGCTTCCCAGTCCACCGGCGTGGGTATCGTCGCCTCGAAGCAGAAGGGGCCGGTCACGCGGGTGATACTGTTCTGCACCTCGGGGAGGTCAACCAGTACCTCCTCATCCGGCGGCTCGTCCTTCGCGATGCTCCTCAGAGTGATGTGGGGGACGATTCCCCCGACCTCTTCGCCCTTGGCGTTCTGCTTGCGCACGTACACGAAACCGCCCGCCGGTCCGCGAGCTTCGTCCTGCAGTTGCCAATACTTGTAGGTCGCGGTCAGCAGTCTCTGCCGGGCCAATGCGAGCGGCACCCGGCTGACGTCTATGGTCACCCACCGCCGACCCCACTGCTCGGCCACATACGCACTCGTGCCCGAACCACACGTCGGGTCAAGCACCAGGTCGCCAGGTCTCGTTGTCATGAGAATACAGCGTTCGATTATCTTGGGATTCGTCTGGACGGCGTAGACCATGTCGGGGACCTTCCCGCCCGTATCTTCCCAGAGATTGGTGACCTCCACTACGGGGTAGTCATTGAGGTAGAACTTGTAGCCCAAGCCATGCGGTGTTCTTATGACACGACCGGCCTGGCGTAGGCGGTTCATCTCATCTTCGTCGCCGCGCCATGAGAACCCCGGCTTCGGCCACACCGCCTCGCCCTCGAAGGAGAAGGCGAAACGTCGCTCGGTCTCTCCACGGTCCACTATCTTGTCAACGCGGAAGACACGCGTTCCTTCAGGCAGGGACCAGAGCGACCTCTTCTCCTCAGTCGTTAGTTGTCGGGTTTCGCCACCGGGGAAGTCTGCCGAGAGCGCAAGCTTCCGGGGGTCTTCCGTTGTGCCTTCGGTTCCAGTGCGTACCTTGTACAGCTTGGCCGACCTGACTGCCTCCACGTCCCTGGCGTACCAGAGAACGTAGTTGAACACGTTCCTAATCGTGCGTGTCTCTGGGGCAGCCTTCTTCCAAACGAGGGTCCCACAGTGATTCGACTTGCCGAATACCTCGTCGAGAACGGCACGGACATGGTGTACGTTCTCGTCGCTTATCTGCACGAAGATGCTGCCACTCGGCGCGAGCAGGTCGCGCGCAAGGAGGAGCCGGTCGCGCATGTAGCTCAGGTAGGAGTGCAGGCCCAGCTCCCACGTGTCCCGGTAGGCCTTCACCATCTCCGGCTCGCGCGTCATGTCCTCGTCGTCGCCGTGTGTCACGTCACGCCGGCGCACGAAGGGCTGGAAGTTGGAGCCGAACTGGATTCCGTACGGCGGGTCCATGTATATCATCTGGACCTGGCCGCCGAGCCCCTCGTAGTGGAGCAGGGAGTTCATGACGACGAGCGAGTCGCCGAGAATCATCCGGTTGACCCAGTCGTCCTGGTACTCGTAAGCCTTCAGGACTTGGTCGGAAATGGAATGCTGCGGGTCTCCGAAGAAGTCGAATCCCTGCTGTTTGTCGAGCTTGTGCTCGGTGAGGGTCTGGATGATGGCCTTAGTCGAAAGGCGCTCGTGCACAAAGAGGGGGAGGGTCGGAACATCGAAGGAGAGGCGCTCCGCCTTCCCCGCCCAGTTCAGGAAGGGCTTCCCGAGGAGCTTGAGCTGGTCGACCGCGTCCTGCAAGCCGGCCACCGTCGCCAGGACCTGCCCGTCGCCACCGGCGAACTCCCGCGGTTCGTCGAACTTGTGCGGCGCCTCCAGCTTCGCCGCCTCCTCGACCTGAGCCAGGAGCCACTCGCCCAGCTCCCGCGCGGAGTTCTGGCCATCCCACTCCATGGAAGGCGAGAGCGAGTCATCGTAACCTTACTTGACTGGCGGCTTCTTCTTGCGGAACTGCGCCTGGGTGCCGACCTCGGGACGGGTGAGCAACTTCTCCTCGCGGTGGCGGTACGACTCGGCAGCGGGGCCAGGCTTCTTCTTCCGAGGTGTCGTCTTCCGGCTGGACTTCTTCCGTGCTGGCACTTCTCGCGACCCCCTCTCTGTAGCGCTCCCCACCCCGCCACCGGATAGGTGACTGAAAGCTTGATTCGCTAAGGGGAAGTGGGGACCTTCAGGGAGGCCAAGCCCAGCGGCGGGACGGCAAGCTCTGTTAGGCCTTCGGCTGGCGACGAGAGCGACGCTTGTGCTGCTTGCCCCCTGCTGTCGCCTTCTTCTGGCGTTCTCTATGGCGACGCTGCATCACCACGTTCTGGCATTCCCTAGAGCAGTACAAGCGCGATGCATGTATCGGGACGAAATACTGATTCCTCTGGCAGTCTCCGTTGCTACAACGGCGAACGCGTCTCCCGCGCGAGAGGTCAGACAACATCTGCAACCCGACTAGCGAGAACAAACCGCTGGGCCAGTAGCGAACCGATACGCCAACTTCTCCAGAAGCAGCAGACACCTCCACGGCGTGCAAGGTCCCTATCGAGTCCCAAACTTCCCCCAGCAGCACCTGCAACAACTCCTTGAGGCGTTCCCATCCGGGTCTTCCTGTCTCGGCCAACTCGTTTACGAAGTAAAACTCCTCGGCATACGCGCGTATGCCGTGATCCAGAATGCCGAACGCCGTTTCGCCCCTGCTTTCGGCCGAAGAGAGCCTCCGATGCAACAGGTCCGTAACCTCGTGTTTTGCTCCGGAGTCGTGCTCCTGCAGAGCGAACCAGCACATCAGTGCCAAACGGAAGAACGCCGCCGCTGACTCCTCTGATGCCCACCAAGATGCCCACCGCTTCCTCTTGCGCTCAAACGAACGGTTGAGTGGCCCGATAGCTCTGACCACATCCAGCAATTCTGAAGTCTCGCGCGCCGACGCATTGCCGAACCAGACATATGCGGGGTGTCCCTGGCGAGTGCTGCCGGGTGGAAACCGGACCTCGTACTCCTCAAGCGAACTAAGCGGTGCGTCGAGCTGCGGGCCGTTTGCGCTGTTCGCTATCGTGAAGGGACCGCGCCACCATGGCATGGCAATCTTCGGCAGGGCGAATCCATGCAAGCTGCTTCCCATCTCTCCTCTTTCGTAATGCCATTTCGTCTCTTGACGCATTATGCAGTCTGTGGTAGTCTACCATACGTTGTCTAAGGCGTCAAACGGGAGGGACGTGAATGCTAGAGCTGCGCACGGTGAGGGATGCTTCCAGGGCTTTGGGCGTGGACCGTAGGACGCTGTACCGCTGGGAGCGCAAGGGTCTGGTGAAGCCCCTCCGCGACTACCGCGGCTGGCGGTTCTACCGGCCGCAGGACATAGAGCGCTTACGACGCTGGCGCGAGCCGAAACCGGTCGGGCACGGGCATAAGTAAGCGCGCAGGCAGGTATTTACAGATGCGCCAAGATGATTTATAATAGTAGTAAAGGGAGTGGAGGTTACAGACCGCTGTGGGCGAGGAAAGGGCGAGAGGATTCCTGACCAGAGCCGAGCTCTTGGCGAGGCTGGAGCGCGAGGGCATCGTTCTTACGCCAGCCCAACTCAGGCGCCACCAGTCCGCCGGGGTTATCCCCAATCCGCGACGCTACGGCCGAAAGGGGCGGGGGCGCGGCGTAGACTGGGGCTGGCCTCTAGGCCAGGTGCCGCAAATCACTCGGCGACTCAAGCTCGTGACCAGTGGGGACCCGAATGCGGCCGAGCTGGAGCGCGTGTTGCGTAGGTACCCGAAGTTGCTCGACTACCTCGACACCCTCGTTGAACAGGCGAGGCACAACGGCTTCGAGGATGGACACGATGCCGCGTTTCGGGAGATGGACGAGGAGACAGCGTAGGTGAGCCAAGGAGCAGGAGGTTAGACGCGGGGAGACCCGCGAGAAAGGACGATAGCGGCAAAGATGAACCCACAACCAAAGAAGTACCCCGGAGCCAGGCCTGGTAACCAAGTCCCCGGGGCACCCAGAGGAAGGGCACATCGTGCCCAACCGAGGTCAGTCTACCCACGACGGCCCAAGCCGTCAAGACGTTCGACAGGAGTTCCCTGGCGCGTTCAGACGCCAGGAGGCGAGAAGACCGCGGGGATGCTTGTCGAGACCCCGAGCGGCCTGGAAGTCGTGAAGCGCGTTCGGGAATCGAAGCACCTCTTCAGAGTCGCGGACGCGTGGGGCGTTGACCTGGGGCTTGTCGAGAGGGCCCGCGACGAGGGGGTCTGCCGTATTCGCCTCGACGAAGAAGAGAGGGGGATCTGCTACCTCTCCACGCCTCAGTTCCTCCTTGAGCACGGCTTCCGCCAGGACTTCGGCCACGGCCGGCAGGTCTTCCTTCCCCGTTCACAGTGGGCGCAGGTTGACGGCGCCCAGCTCCAGCTTCTGCCCGGATAGGGGACATGGGGGCGCTGGCTCCGGTCGGCGCCCCCTCCCACAGACATGAGAAGAAGAACGATACCGGACGTCATGGACCAGGAGCAGGCAGAGGTCGACCCATACGAGGAGCTGGTACGACAGGAGCAGATTCAGGTGGTGGCGGTTCGCCTGAATGTGGACCCGGCGAACGTGAAGCCGTGCTTCGCACGTATCAGTCCGGTGAAAGAGCACAACCGGAACCAGACGGCCTACGAGCGCGCGACTGAACTGCGACGCATGGGAGTGGCAGAGGCCACCGCCTGGGACGACTTGAAGCGATGGAACGGCTCGTGTACGCCTCCCCTGTCGGAGAGGGAACTGCAGACGACGTTCGACTCGGCATGGGATGGTGTGAAGGCCTACGGCTGCCGCGGGCTCCTCGCGGTGACATGGTGTATCGGACGGGAGAAGTGCGACTGGTACAAGCAGAACGTCGCCGGCAGCAGGAAGTGCCGGGATGAGGACTTCTTGGATTTCCATTGGCCGATGCTACTCAAGTCGGACGAAGTCCGGCTCTATCCGGCATTGCTTCGACTGGAGAAGCTGCGGGGAATCGGCGCAGGAGCGTGCGTCATTGCCAGCACTCGCGACTATGCGGAGCTGAGCGGTGTTTATCGCGGGCGAGTCATGCGGGCGCTCGAAGGTCTGGAGCGCCATGGACTGCTCATCGTGATGGAGCGCGGCCAGAAGCGGTCGGCAGGATTCGCGGGCAGGGCGTGTCATGTCTGCCGCGTCGTGCCGATACCAGAGCCGCCGGCCAAACTGGCGAACGACCGCAGGGAGACGCTATGGGGTTAACGGCAGCGGGCATCGGGGGCGGGCGCGATTTTTGCGAAAATGCGCCGGTTATCTCTCTATGCCCCTCTAGCTGCTTCCGGGAAGGCGGCGTCTCTTCTTCCATCCCTGGTTATTCTTATGGGGGACATACTTCCCATGGGGTAGGGGCGCGGGGCCCCCCATCTCGGGCGCCTTCCAGGAGAGAGCGACACGAGACAAGGGGAAGCAGCGGTGACAGCACAAGCGAAAGACCTCAGGAAAGACCTGGGAAAAGACGCGGGAAAACACGGGGGAAAACACAGGAGCGGTCGGCTCATTGGTGGTCTTCGGCGGGTGCGGAATCTGGCAGAGCTATTCGGGGAGGGGTACGCGTGGGACGGCGCCTGTTCCTGTGGCGCGAACGACTGGGAGGACGACGAGTACTGGAAGCACGGGTACCGGGTGCAGTGTCGGCGGTGCGGGTGGTGGTGCTGCTACCACGAGACTGGGGCCGTGGCTCACACTTCGGAAGGCACGTGGGCTCCCTATCCACACAACCGAAAGCCGTCCCCACCGGTAGGCTGCCCGATGCTCACAGAAGGGCGAAGAACGGGACCCGAAGGGGTCTAGGACGCGAGCAACGCGGAGAGACCAGGGATGACACCCCTGGAGCGGAGTAGGCCTACTCGGGTGGCGTATTGCGTGGGGACGAAAGGGGGACAGAATGGGGACGAAACCAAGGGGTCAGCGACTGAGCAGACACCGCACGGAAACTCGTGCATAACCCGAAGTGGCGCATATGGATGAATGAGGGCATTAAGGGGCAACCTGAGCGGATTCGGGGCGTACGGGAAAGTTCAACTTGCCTAGTGATTCCGGAATACCAAACGGGAAAGAGAGCACGGCATGGGTGGCTACGGCTCGGGAAGGACTAGCTGGCGCGGCGTGCTGGAGGACTGCTTGTCGCTGGACGTGAACCGGTGGAACCGCGAGGGGATGCTGCGCGGGCACTGCTCGGGCAGGTGGCAGTGGTCCTACGATGGCGGGGAGGTCGATAGCAGAATGAGCTACGAAGCCACGCCTGAGTCGGTTGAGCTGAGCTACTGTATGGAAACGGGGACCGCAGCCGGGAAGCAGATGCGCTACAGCGTGCCGATAGTCTGGACCCGATGCCACTTCGGTGGACGACGCCCGTGGTTCCAATGCCCTAATACGCGATGCCAGCGCCTTTGCTCGAAGCTGTATCTTTACGGGGGCTACTTCATCTGCCGGCAGTGCACGGGGTTGGGATACCGGAGCCAGCGGGAGGACGACAGTGACCGCCTGATGCGCAAGGCCCGCCGGATTCGGAGGCGGCTCGGCGTGAGTATGAACCTGTCCGAGCCCATCTGGAGGAAGCCCAAGGGAATGCACTACCGAACGTTCGAGCGACTCAGGCAGGAAGAGCAGCGGGCGAACTACCTCAGCCTCGTGCTCGTGGCTCGTAGGTTGGGCATAGGTGTGTGAGCTCACCGGACGTCTCGCGCGAAAACGCGGGCGCGAGCGTCATGGGGTCGGTTCAGACGATGGCAAGGAATGGCAAGGTCCGGGTGGGTGAACGTCGCGAGCTGGTCCACGAGGATTCAGGAACGCGGATGGAACGGCCAAGGTACGCGCTGAGACCTGCAAGAAGGTCGCCGCGAGGGTCGCAAAAGGGTAGCAAAAAGGTAGCAACGGATGGTGGTCGGAGCGCCGAGCTTCTGACGGCCGAAAAAGGCGGGCGGGCGCGTCATGGGGTCGGCCTGACACGTCAACACCTGCCGGAGCACCCGTCGTTGGGTAAGGGTAGGGCAAAGGTTGGGTGCGGGCAACGCCTGAAAACAAGTGGGGAAACAGGTGGGTGAGCTTCGAACTTGTGCCGCGAAAAACGGGCGCGCGCATCATGGGGTCGGTCTCCGAAATGCTAACAAATCCTAACGTTCGCTCACCTGCGAGGGTGCGCGCATCATGGGGTAGCTTGGGAGGTGTCAGAAGTGATTGACCGGAGCTTGTTGCGGCTGTTCAGGAAGATGGAACGGGCGGAAGAAGACCAGCGAATTCGGGAGCGGAAGCGGACCCCGAGGAGGGCGCGGCCGCGGTGCGGGGCGCGGACTCGGCAGGGCACTCCCTGTGAGGCGCTGGCGGTGTGGGACTTCGAGAACGACCGGCCGCGGAACGGGCGGTGTCGGATGCATGGAGGACTGAGTACGGGGCCTCGGACCGAGGAGGGGAAGCGAAGGAGCCAGGAGGGGGCGCGGCTTGGCGGCCGGGTGAGCGCGGAGAGGCGGGGTCACGATGGAGTGGGGATAATGTAGCATCAAGAGGGGGGAATCTGCCTATTGATTTCGCGGGAGAGGTCCTGAGACATGGGCGACGTGGTCGAGGATTACAGGCACATTGACATACGGCGCTGGAGACGGAAGGGTTTCCTGCGACCGGGGGAAGGGTTCGGGTGGTACTGGCGCTACGAGGACGGTCGGGAGAGCAGCATAGGTGTCGAGGTCTCGGAGGAGGCGGTCCGGCTCTCCTACTCGGTCGGCGAAGCGGCCCGAAGGCGAAAGCTGGACTACGAGGTGCGGCTTGACTGGACTCTCTGCCACTTCGGGGGCACCCGTCCCTGGTTCATCTGCCCTGGCCGGGGCTGTGGCCGGCGAGTCGCAAGGCTCTACTTCCTTGGCCTGTACTTCCTGTGCCGGCACTGTCACGGGCTGGGCTATGGAGAGGGGCGGCCGTATCGTCTGCTCCGACGGGTCCGGCGAATCCGGACGCGCCTTGGGGGTTCGGCGGGGCTATCATATCCATTCCCGCTTCGACCCAAGGGGATGTGGCGTCGGACCTATCGGCGGCTGCGGCTGGAAGCCGAGGCGCTGGAAAGCGAGGGGCGGGAGGGAACGGACGCCATCGTGGTGGGGCTGCTTCGAGGTATGGCGGAGGCCCTCGGGATTGACTGCAGCGACCTGACCTGAGAGGTTGTCCGAGCGGTGGGCGTGCTCAGAGTCGGCGGCTGCTACGGGCTGAGTTCGGCGCGAATACTATCGTTTATGCTTGACAGGGCTGAATCCATGGTATATACTATCGCTACTGCATAAAGACGATAGTATAGCCGATTGGGAGGCATGAACGATGGTGGCGAGGACTGGACGCCCAAAGAAGCTCCCCGAGGTGCTGACGGAAGAGGAACTGACGGCGCTGGTGAGGCAGGCCAATCGTCGGAGCCCGACCGGAACGCGGAACCTCGCGATGCTGCTCTGCATGGGGCGGTGTGGGCTGCGAGTGGGTGAGGTGGTGGCGCTCCAGACGAAGGACGTGAGCGACCACACGCTGCGAGTATGGCGGGGCAAGGGGGCGAAGGACAGGACGGTTCCGCTCGACCCGCAGACGGCGCAGGCAATCGACGCGTGGTTGGTGGTGAGGCGGAAGCGAGGGATTCGGACTCGGACGCTCTTCACGACCATAACCGACCGGGCTGAGGGCGAGGCGAGAATCGGGGGACGGCAGGTCAGCGCGACCACGCAGGCAGGGCGGGCAGTCTCGCCGGTCTACGTGCGGCAGATGGTGAAGCGGTACGGGGAGCGGGCGGGACTGGAGAAGGACGTGCACCCGCACACCTTGCGGCACACGGCGGCGACAACGTGGCTCCGACAGGGCTTCAACCTGCGGGAGGTGCAGAAGCTGCTCGGGCACTCCTCCCCCGCAACCACAGAGGTCTACACGCACGTCTTCGACGAAGACTTGCAGAGGAAGCAGGAGGGGCTGGCGCCGCTGGCGCTGTGAGGCGGGCCGGAGGCGACGGCTGGCGGAACCTGTTTGATGTGAGGACGCGTGAAACCAAAACCGCGGGCATTGCGTATTAGATAGGTGAACTACTTATGGAGGACCTACAATGTCGGCGGTACACTACAGGAACGAAGTTGGTGCAGTGACGACCGCCGAGCTAGCGGCTCAGACGGCCTCGGCTCTGGACGCAAACGCTCGGCGGTATATGGAGCGGGCCAGCAGTATTCGAGAGGAACTGCTGCAGGGACAGGTACAGAGGCGAGCCGCGTGGGCGAGGAATGTCGAAGCATTAGAACGAGGCACGGTCCTCGCGATGTCATAGACTCCCAAGACAGAGAAGCCGATGCTGAGAGCGGGGCAGTCCGATGGGCTGTCCCGCTTTCGCGCTGGCTGTGTGGCGCAGGTAGCAGGCCGGACCTGGTCGAAGATACGTAGCGGGTGGCGCGGCGTCCGGGATTCCCCCCTCTACACCGGGCGTCCCCACCCTTTCTTTGCGAAGCCGACCACACCCGTAGCTAAACCGAGTGCCCCCGTAGCTTCGTGAGGTGGGGACCCGTGTGGGTGGCGCTGTGGGCCCCGAGAGAATCAGCGCGACCGGACAGACCCCCCACCCCCTCAGTTGACGGTCCCCGGATTCCGAACGCGGGTGAGGATATGGCCTGCTCCGAAGTCGGACCGTGGAAAAAGGGGCATCGCCCGGAGACAGGTCCGCGTTTCCACGGGCCTACCCATGCATAGGGGGTGGGGGGGTCGCTGGAAGCAGAAGTGCCTCTGGCACGCTGAGGAGGCAAAAAGGGCGGTATGGGTTCGCGGGGGCACTTTGGGTTCTGAGTATCGCAGTGGCAGGAGGGGCATTGCAGCACTGCCCGATTGCGGCAATGCGCTGACCAGCTAATCCACCGTCCGCTCAAGCAGTCGGAGCAGGCGGTAGAACTCCTTCGCCTCCAGCTCTTCTACCTCGCCTATCTGCATTGCCTGATGCCGGCGTTCGAAGAGCTTCAAGTCCATCGGCGTCGGGCACTCCCGGGCACCGCAATACTTCATGCAGGCGTATGTGGCCCACAGCCTTCCCTCGGTCATGGCAACACGTAGGTCCCTATTCTGGTTGGCGTCGCTGGTCATACTAGCGACAACACCTGCGGCGAAGGCGTCGCCAGCCCCAGTGGTATCAAGGATGTTCTCGTCGACGTCATAAGGGTACGCGAGTACGCCGCCCTGAGCGCCGCGCTTCTTCCCAACTGCTCCAAGACGGCCGAAGGTTATTACCGCTGACTGGCAGAGGTCCGCAAGCGCGTCCAGCATCTCCCCGAAGTGAAGGCGGCCCGGGTATTGCCCTCCAGATGCGAGGAACTCGCGTGCTTCGTCCACGTGGAACTGAATGCAGTCCACGCGCTCAAGCAACTTCGGGAAACCGCCCTTGCCGAGCGTGTACTGGGTTCTGCCGGGGTTGAACAGAATATAGACGTTTCCCATCTCGCCGATGAAACGCCGGAGTATCAACCGGGTGACATCGCCGTCATGGTCTGTAGGGATGTGGCCAATCATGACCGCGTCAATCGGGTGACCGAGAGTGCGAGTCAGCGCAGCAGAGACGACGTTGCCAAAGGATTCAAGCTTATGACCAGGGACGGTTATAGTCGTTCGGCGGCCGAACCTGTCCAGCATTATGATTGTCCTGGCAGTGGTGGCGTCAGGCACTCGCTGGATGTCGTGGCATGTGGCGTGGCCCCGAGTGGCGGACCTGCGGATCTCGGCCACGACCGCGTCACCGCCGGGGTCCTCTCCGACTACGAGCAGTGGGTAGACCGCTTGTCCCATTGCTAGGAGTCGGCATGTGTAGTTCACACCGCTTCCGCCAACGCCTACGATGCGGGCTGCCGCCGTGTACTTACCCCCCAGCTTCAGGTCATTCTTGACATGCAGAACTTCCTCAACAGAGGCGCTCCCAACAGCAAGGATGCTGCTCATCGCTATCTGTCCCCCCTGCGCACGTCCCTTTGCCCGAGCTGGGCTTTGACTAATGGCAGTATCTTCTCTGTGCTGGGGATGCCCCCCTGCTGGCGTGACCTTCTCACAGTGGGACCAGGCAGTGGTAACCGGCCCAGCGCTCGTTCGCGTCGACATGGTGCGGGATGTGCTGTCGGCGTTCGCGACGCTAGGGAAGCTCTGCCACAAGGTTGTAGATTCGCGCTCTGGCGTGGTAGGATTAGACCTCAAAGCACCTTGCACGGGGTGATTCAGCAGGCGCGAAAAACCTAGGTGATTCCTTGGGAAAACGGGTGTGAGGGATACCTACCCCGGTGCTCCGCGGTAGCTCAATCGGCAGAGCGGGTGGCTGTTAACCACTAGGTTGTAGGTTCGAGTCCTACCCGCGGAGCCTCTCTTCCAATCCGCCGAAACACGCCACCCACCCGTTGCTAGCCAACGGCAATCCGAGTCTGAACCTGTTCGGCGAGAAGGGAGAGTTACGTGCCGTGCTCGGGCTGGCCCCACTTCGCGAAAGCACTCCGCACCTGAGCCTCTTCGACGAAGAAGGCAAGGTGCGCGCCGCGCTCTCGATGCTGCCCGACGGCAGCCCAGGCTTCGCGCTGTATGACGAGAAAGGCAATACGCGGGCTGGGGTGGCGGTCTCAGCCGACGGGCCGGGCATGGCGCTGTGCGACGAAAACGGCACAGTGCGGACGGCAATCGGGGCGACGGAAGAGAAAAGGTCAGAATCCTCACTCCTCCTGTGCGACGAAGAGGGGAAGGTCATGTGGGAAGCGCCCTGATGAACGGGTGCAGATTCATGGCTGAAAGGTTGACGGTTCGCCCTCCGATGTGGTTGGTTGACACGTCGCGTGCCCCGGTGTAGCATCGCCCCACAAGACGGCGAATCATGTGACGCTGTGAAGTGGGAACTACCACACACGATTCCGCCGAGAGAGGTCGGGAGCTACCACACACGATTCAAGGTCGTGTTTGCACAGGGTGCAGGCATACCTCACACGAGTCAGATGGCCGAGTTGGTCGATGGCGCACGACTCGAAATCGTGTAGGCGCGCGAGCGTCTCGTGGGTTCGAATCCCACTCTCTCCGCTGCCCGTGAGCTATGTGATCTGCCCCCCTCGACGTTGTCAGGCGCTGTGTTACGGCCTGTACTTCACTCACGCTCTCGCCGTGCCCAATCGGGCATGAGGCGTGATTCTGCCCCCCTCCAGCGACCGGCTAGGCGGCCCCGGCTGACCCGCTCTGCGCCGTGTCCGCCTGTGCTTCGGGCTCGGATGGCGGCGAGAAGATGGATGGCTCCTCTGCCTCCCGTCCCCGATCGAGGGCTCGGCCCGCTACCCGCCGGACGACGTTGTTCGGGTCGTCGCGCCGGGCGCGCTCCAGTGCCTTGCGGGCGTCCTCGCCGGAGGCGTCGCCGAGCAGGGAGGCGGCGCGGCTGCGCACGTCGGCCACGGGGTCGCGCTCCAGCACCTCGATGAGGGCCGCGACCGCATCGGGCGTGTCGAGCTGGCCCGCGATCTCGACGGCCATGAGGCGCACGTCAGAGTCGAGCGCTTTCAGTTCGTCCACGAAGGGCTGAGCCGGAACGCCGCGCCGGAGCGCCTGGGCGATGGATATAGCGGCTCGGGTCTGCTCCTGATCGGGAAGCCGGTGCAGCGCGGCCAACACAGCGGGAAGCGTCTCTCTGCCGGCGCCGGCGAGATGCTCGGCGATGGCGCGGTCCGACTGGTCCTGCCCCAGCGCCCGAAGGAGGGGGTCGAGGTCGCCGGTTACAGCCATGTCCACAATGGTCTCGGCGCCGGCCGGCGAGAGCGGACCCTGGCGGAACAGCTCGGCCACCTCGGCCGTGTCCGACCAGGCTCCTCGCAGTTGGCTGAGGGCGGCGGAGGCGGCCTCGCGGACGCCAGGGCTGGGGTCACTTCGCCGGGCGGTAATGGCGCCCTGGTGCCTTCGCACCGCGCGGCCCATGCCCCCCAGCGCCGCGAGCGCAGCCACGCGGACATCCTCGTCGGGATCGGAGAGCGCCTGGACGAGAGCATCGACGGACTCCGCCGCCCGGCCCCGGCCGAGATGGGCGGCGACCTCGGCGCGCACGCTCGCGTCCGGGCTCTTCAGGTGAGGCCGCAGGCCGTCGCCGAGCCCGGATACGTCTACGCGGGAGAGGGCATTCAGGGCAGCCTGCCTCACTGCGGGTGAGGGGTCATCGAGGGCTGCGACGAGCTGCTTCCCAACCTCCGGCCCGCCGAGCGCTCCGAGCATGGCCGTCGCGCGCGCCCGGCGGCTGTCGTCCTCGTCCTCCAGCGCGCCGGCCAGCAAGCGCCGCTTCTGTGGGAAGCCGCATTGCCCGAGCGCCTCGGCGGCCGCGTCGCGAACGCGCTCATCGCCATCGGCGAGCGCCAAATCCACGAGGGCGTCGGCCGCCTCAACGGAGGAGAGACGCCCGAGCGCGGTGGCCGCCTGCGAGCGTACTTCCGGCTGCACGTCTGCCGCCGCGTGGAGCAGCGCCCGCTGCGATTCTCTGAGAGCTGCATGCAGATCGAAATCCGCCGGCAGAAGGTCGGCTCTCCAGCCGGAGCCCGCCGCCAGCACGCCCGCCAAACCGGTGGCGGCGGCGAGTCGCACGGCGCCGTCCGGGTCGGCGACGGCGGTGGACAGCGGCACGAGCGCTGCCGGCTCCCCCTGCCGCGCAACCGACTTCACCGCCTCCGCTCTGACCTTCCCGTCGGGGTCGCTGAGGAGCGCGGCAACGGCAGCGAGCGAGCCGGGCTCCCGGCTGTGGCCCAGCGCGGCGGCGGACTGGATTCGCGCCCACTCCTGCGTCGAGTCGAGCGCCTCGAGCAGGGGGCGCGACACGCCGAGGTCCGCCAGGCTGGCGAGCAGCCCGGGCAGAACACCGTCGCCGCCCTTCCACTCGGTCTGCGTGAGCCAGCGCTCGACCACGCCGCCGGCCTCCAGCGCGACGGCGAGGGAGCGCGCCACCGGCCTGGGGAGCGTCTTCAGCGCTTGCTCCATGTCTTCGCGGGCGCCGTCCGAGAGCCGCACGATGGCATCGATCATGGCTCCGCGCGCCCGCTCTGAAGAATCGTCTCGGCTGGACTCATCGCCCAGCGCGGCAATGACAGAGCCGCAGGCGCTCTTCATCTCCATCTCGGCGAGAGCGGCCGCCGCCGCCGCGCGCACCCCGTCGATGGGGTCTCGCATCAGGTCCGTGAGCTGACAGGCGGCCGTCTCCGCCCTCAGGTTGCCCAGCGCACGCGCCGCCTGAGCGCGAAGGTCGGGGCTCGGGTCTTGCAGCAGAGGCACGAGCATGTCGATCGACCGCTCGCCGCCCATGGCGGCCAGGACGTCCACGAGGCTGCGGCGCACTCTCGGACTCCGGTCCCGAAGGGCGGAGCTGAGCGGCTCCATGGCCTCGTCCTCGACACCCTCCAGCGCCCGCATGCCGATAGCCAGCGGTCGCAATCCGGCCTCCAGCATCTCCGCAAGGGCGAGGACGCGGGTTTCGCTGCGCATGTCTTCGCTCTGCGTGAGGACCCGCCCGCCGGCCAGCTCCACGGCCGCCGCCACACCCGGCGAGAGGGCTATGGGCTCGTTCTTGCTGCCGGTGAACTGGCTCGCGCCCCCGCCCATCACCGCGCCCAGAACGCGGGCGGCGTCGGTCCTCACCGCCGGCCGCGAATCGCCGAGCAGAGCGAGCACCTGGCGGATGAACCAGATCGTGATCACCTGCTGTGAGGAGTGCCTTCCCCCGCGGGAGGAGGCCGTAAGCTCCGACCGCAGCATCCTGGCGAGCGCGGCCCGGTTGGGCGGGGGCAGGGCCTGGGTCTTCTCCAGCGTCTGGATCCGGGTGTTCGGATCGGTTGCTCGCAGAAGGGTTATGATGCGCCGTAGATCGCCTTTTCGCTCACCTCTGGATCTCAGGAGCAGCACGGCCAAAACGGTTACGGCGACCAGCACGAAGGCGATTGCGGCCCATATTGCGGGGTCCGACACGAAAGAATCCATTCGGAACCTCCCTCGCGGCGGGGCAGTCGAGCACGGGCCTTACAGCCCGGGAGTGGCGCCGGTGCGGCCTAGCACGCCCTTCCCTGGCGCCCTGGCGGCTCGACGCGGAGCCCTCCCTCGCCGGAAAGATGACGGGCAACTTCACGTGTGGTGCTTCGCCCCGAGCCGCTGTTTCCCCTCCTGCGTCGGCCGGTCGCGCCCTTCGGCCCCATGATACAGATGAGTCGTGGTGTGGAAGAGAATCCGTGCACAATCCCCGGAATCGCGGGTGTTGCCGCACCAGGCTGCGACAGCGGCGGATTCCGGCTGGCGGGGGATGACCCGATGTCCATCACACAACTCCATCACAGCACACCACGCGAATCCAACCGAGGGACCGGGCGACGACGACTCGGCCTGTGGCCGCAAGGCTCGTTGGCTGTCCTCGCGGCAATGGTATTGCTCGCTGCCGTCTGCCGCGGCGGAGCGGGCAGCATGGAGCCGGCCTCGGCGGGGCCGAAGGTAGTGGAGAGCGTGGAGGCCGCTACCGGCACCGACGACCTCGAGGTGCAGGTGGTGACGACGGCGTTCAGGACGCCGTGGTTCACGATCTTCCCGCTGCGCGAGCCCGACCGACTCGTGATGGACCTGCCGGGCTTCCTCTGGAAGCCGGGCATCACAGCTCACCTGCCGAGCGCCCATCCCGAGGTTGAAGGGGTCCGCATCGGGCAGTTCTCCGACGATCCGCTGATCACGCGCATCGTATTCGACCTGACGGTTCCGGCGCAGGATTTGCGCTATCGCACTGTGTCCACGACGGAAAGCGGCCGACTGCGGGTCCAGGTGTCGGACCAGGCCGAGATCGCATCGGCCGCGGAGTGGACGACGCCGGCCCCGGCCCAGCCGCGGCCGAAAGAGCAGGCGCCGCATGTGGCGAAGCCTGCATCTTCCGTTTCCGCGTCTGCCGCAGCAAATGCCTCGCCGGCAAAGGCTAAGCCTGTCTCGGCAACGGTCGCACCGAGCGCGCCCGAGCCGCAGCCGTCAGCGCCGGCGCCCGCGCCATCAGCCGTCGAAGAAGGGCCTCTTGGCCAACCGGAGACTAGCGCTGCGCCGGCCTCCGCTGCCGAGCGCGCGTCCGAGTCCGCGGATGCCGGGGCGACGGCCCAGTCGCCCGCGCCCCCGCTCACGGTGGCGCAGAGCGCTGGCGTTTCCCCCGGGCGGCATCTGGTCTGGATCCTGGCGGCAGTTGGCTGTTTGCTCGCGGTCGGTCTCCTCGCCCTCTGGCTCCGTCGCCGGTCTCGGGCCGATGAGGGGGAGCTGGCGGCATTTGGCGAGGTGGATCGGGAAGCACCCGCGGCGGAGTCTGCCGGCGCGGGGGGGGAGCATACGGATGTCGTGAAGTGCAAGATTGTGGATGGCTACCTCGTGCTCGCGCCGGAAGGCAACGGCAGGGCGCTCTCCGACCTGTCGCCGGAGTCTCGGCGCGAGGCCAAAGTTCGGGGGTCGGTCGAGCTGACGGTGGGAGCCGTGCGGAGTGAGGCGGACGAACCTAAGGGTGAGACCCCCGACGGCCCAGCGACCCAGGCGAAGACGCTGATCGGCGCTCTCTCCGACGAGAGCGTCGCCGTCCGCAAGGCGGCCGCGCAAGGCCTCTGGGAGCTGGCCGGACAGGGCCACGTCGATGTCCTCCTGCCATACCTCAAGAGCGAGGACTCGCGGATCCGCCTCGTCGTGGCGGGCGTGCTGGGCGAGGCCGGGGCGGCAAGCTGCGCCGGAGCCCTGGCGGAGATCGCCGCTGACCCCGACCCGTCTGTGCGCGCCAGCGTCCTGTACGCCTTCGCACAGCTCGGCGACAAGGCCAAGGACCACTGCGATGCAGTGCGCTCCCGCCTCTCGGATGCAGAGGGGTCGGTGCGGGCGCGCGCGGTCGAGGCGCTCGCCGCCATGAACCCGAAAAGCGAAAAGGTCGCCGGCGAGGTTCTCGCCCTGACGGGTGACGGCGACCCCTCGGTTCGCGAGGCGGCCGTTTCCGCCGCCTTCGGCTTCGTGTCGCGCGGAGTGAGCGGAGCCATGATCGAGCTGCTGGCCGATCCCACCCGTCGCTCCCAGGCGTTCGAGCTGCTCCAGCAGGGCGACGAGGCTGCCCTTCGCCGTCTGCTGATCGCCGCCCGGAACGCTCCCCCGCAGTCCGGCGAGCGTGCCCTGGGAACCATCTCCTATGTGGTGAGCAGGCGCTGGACGGTGGACGACTTCGCCGGGGAGCTGGCCTCCTCCGATCCCGAGGACCGGATGGCGGCGGTGGAAGGGCTGGCCATGGTGGGTGGAGATGAAGCGGCGCGGGAGCTTGCCCGCCTCGCCAGGAACGACTCTTCGCCGCAGATCAGGAAGAGAGCGGCCGAGATCGTCGGCCAATGGACGGAGCTGGCGCCGCACGCCGCAGGAACACCCGGTGGATCCGACGGCGGGCAGAGCGACTCCTAGAAGCTGTTTCATACCCTCCATCTGAGGTTGTGAACTGCGCTTATAGAGTTTCTTGCATTATGGTTAGGACACCCATAATGCAAGAGAATCCGAAGATCGATAGACTGCGAGGTCCTTTCCTCGCCTTGCCGGCCGGACGCTCCTGGGACCAGGACGCGTCCGGCTAATCCTTGGCCCCTGAGAGCCGCTGCTCATGCTCGAGGACGCCGCCGACAGGGATCGCCAGGTAGGGAAGGGAATCCGATGCTCTGGAACATCTGTTAGGGAGCAACCATGAAGTTCGCCACCGAGTACCTCTGGTTCAGCACCAGCCGTCCCCGTGAGTACATCAACGTGACAAAGGAAGTTGCGCGGATCGTGCGGGACAGCGGGATTCAGGAAGGCATGGTGCTCGTGTCCGCCATGCACATCACCGCCGGCGTCTACGTGAACGATGCCGAGTCGGGGATCATCCAGGACATCGACGAGTGGGCCGACCGGGTTGCGCCGAAAGGCCCCGACTACCATCACCACGGCACCGGCGAAGACAACGGGGACGCCCACCTCAAGAGCCTGCTCATCCACCATCAGGTTGTGGTCCCGATCACCGGCGGCGACCTCGACCTCGGCCCCTGGCAGCAGATCTACTACGCCGAGTTCGACGGCCGGCGGCGCAAGCGCGTCGTCGTGAAGGCGATGGGGGAGTAGCGGGCCTCGCCGACGCTTCCGTGCTTCCCCTCAAGTCGCCGCTCGAAACCGGCAAGGGGCACAGTCGGGTCTCACCAGTCGCCCCGTGATGGTCGCTAAGGGCGGGGGTTAGGGGGCTTTTGTTCAGGTCCCCCGCGAAACCCGGCCGAATGTCGCCCCTGCTGCCATCCCAACAAGAGGATGCTTGCAGGTCCCCGCAGAACGTTGACACTGACGGCCGCTCAGGCGGTCTGAACGCGCCGGGACGCGGACCGAATCCAAGCCCCTGCTGGGCACGGAGGTGGATGCTGTGAGAGCGCCTCTTCGCCTGGTTCTCGTGCCGTTGCTGCTGATAGCGTCGTCATCCCTCTATGCCGCCGAGCAAGTGGCGGAGACTCTTCGCACCCCCTTTGGCGCCGCCCGCGCGGTCTCGGTCAACACGGACGATTTTTCCTCTTGGGCGGTGACCGGCAGCAGCGTGATGCATTTGTCCGCTGACGGCGAGGTCCTCAGCAAGACCGATGGCTTCTGGGCGCCACGCTCCGTCTCCGTCAACGCCCAGGATGGGACCTGCTGGGTGGCCGACACGCTCCATGACCGGGTGGTGATCCTCGGCTCGAGCGGCTCGGAGAAGCTCCGGATCGGAGGCTTCAAAGAGCCGTCGTCTGTTTCGGTCAACCGCAATGATGGCTCCTGCTGGGTGGCCGACTCGGGAAACAACCAGGTGGTCCATCTCTCCAAGGCCGGG
>Ga0307377_10001447_pt1 | contig 30002 bp, 24 predicted proteins | sample TR3MG_FD_202535 | JGI IMG/M metagenome (GOLD analysis project Ga0307377, IMG submission 202535) | Soil microbial communities from Risofladan, Vaasa, Finland - TR-3 | ecosystem: Environmental > Terrestrial > Soil > Coastal area > Acid sulfate soil | place: Finland: Risofladan, Vaasa | collected... | reverse complement strand
GCGAAAAAGCTGGAATAAACAAAAATGAAGTAGAAGAATGCTTAGATCAACGTACTATGTTTAATAAAATAAAGGCAAATAATAAAGAAGCACAAGAGAATCTTATCTTAGGAGTGCCTACATTTGTATTTAAAAAATTTCCTGTCTACGGTATTCAGTCAACTGATACGATGAAGCAGATAATCAAACGATCTTTAGAAATCTCAAAAAACTACATCTAAAAAAATTCTAAGCATAAAAAAAGCCCTTCCCTTACTTACGTAAGAGAAGGGCCTGTAAAATTTTAACCAAGAAGAAAAGATTCGAAAACCCTTTCTACCTGTTTCGTTTCTATTTGAAGAATTGGTCTATGAAGATAATCAATCTACCTTGAACAGTCCAAGGTGTTTCATCATAGTTAACTCTGTCAGGATTAACATCATTCTGTGCTAGCACATCTAAAGCCTGTGCTTCAAGCAAGTCATTTAAACTACTACCTGCAAACACAACACCGCCGATAAGATCGAAGTTAACTCCCGGATGTATATGCCAGGTTATTGTTCCTTCAACCTCAGTACCCATGTATGTGGATAAGTTCTGAGCAAGACCTCCGCCACCGTTTACGGCAACGTTATCGGTCTCCTGGTTAAAGGCAACAAGAACTTGTGGAGTAAAGGAAATAGAATCAACTATTTTCACTGTAGCCCAAAGTCTTGCATAGTAAGCGTTTATAACACTACCTTCCTGTTGGTAAATATTAGGAACAATATTTTTGAACAGAAGGTTATCTATGTTATAAGCCGGGCTGAAGTACAATGTACTTGCATTACCACTTGCATCGGCGTCTAAAGCGTCATCACCCTGCGCCCATCCAAACTCAGCAGCAACGATTTTAAGTGGCCATCCGGGATAAACCTCAGCGCGAGCTGCCCAGATCCAACTTAATGGAACATCTACGTCAAAACCATCTCCAACACCAGTACCCTGGACATTGAAGTTACCTTGCCAAGCCTGGAATTCACCAACTAATCTCCAAACGTCTGTTTTAACATCAAGCAAACCAGAGAATAGGGTTAGTCTTTCTACATCAACACCAGATGCTGCGGCTCCTCCTCCAGGAGGTCCACCAGCGCCGAATGCAGGAGAACTACCAATGTTGGTCTGATGAATGTATGGGAATACATAACCACCAAGTGTGAAGTTGGTGCCCATAACGTTCGGATTGTTGAAGATAAGAGCAAATGCTCCACCATCCCATCCGTCTCCAGTACCTGTCACAATGCTGTTGCCTTGTGTGAATCTATCCGTAACGAATACGAATGTTAAAGATCCGGCTCCAGCTGCGAATGATTTTAGATATAAGAACCTATCTAAAACGAAACCAAGGTCAGAATAAGGATCCCAACCACCATTCGCTAAGATACCCATACCCCAGTCAAAAGGCTGACGTCCAACTCTCAAAAATCCGAGGTTGTTAGGAAGTACTATATCTGCGTGAAGCATTCTTACATCAAAGAAACCAGGATCATCAATAGCGCCTGGATTGGTTAGCAAAGCACCCCTAAATCTATCGCTGAACGATACACTTGAATTAATAAGGGTTTGACTACCGTTTGCTCCACCAAATGTACTCGATGTTGCTCCGCCCCAAATGTTGTTATCAAACACGTTGATCTGCGCTCTGATCGTTACTGCATCACTGAGCACCAACTGTGGGGTTAAACGCAGAGTGGTATCTGCAAAAAAGATATTGTCATTATTGTCATTAAATCCAAGCTGCTTAGCGTTGTTATTGCTCAACGCAGAAATAAAGGTTGCGTTTGAAATAAAACGCGCTCTTGTACGCATATAGCTTGGAAATCCGCCTAGGGTGAGCTCTACTGCAAATGTAGGCGCGGCCATTGAAAGAGCCAACAAAAACATAAGAAGCCATTTGGCTTTACTCATCTCTCCTTACCTCCTTTTATTTGGTTTTTAAAGTTCTGAGCTTACTCTATATAAATTAAACTGCTTTGTCAAGAGGTTTTTTTTGACGCTTTGAGCTGCCTCTCGACTATATACATCACACAATACTTCACATAAATTCTCTATTCACTTTTTTCTTCCTCTTTTACAGATTCTATCATGTTTTCAATAAAATTCCAATGCTATTTTTTAATTTTTGAATAAAAATCTTTGACCCCATAATTTCAAGTTCTTGATTAACTAGCAATATATAAAAACCATACCTAAACAAAACCTTCATATTTGATTAATATTTGGTTCATATTTAGACATTATAGTACAGTTAATATGAAAATACTAATACTTTCAGATATTCATGCAAATTGGTACGCTCTTGAAGCGATATTAGACAAAGAAATCTACGATGCCCTTGTTTTTCTTGGGGATGTAGTAGATTTTGGTCCAAGTCCCCGTAATTGTATAAAGTTTCTTATGAAATCCTCAAAAGGTCATTTCTGGGGAGTTAGAGGAGACCACGATCATGCAATGGCTTACGGGATTAAGAGCAAATGTCCCGGTGAACTTAATACTATCTCCAATGTTACTAGGGAATGGGGAGAAGGTTTTCTCTCCAGCGAAGAAGTGGGTTTCCTTAGAAGGTTGCCAATGAAGAACGAATTCTCCATAGATAGTATGAATTTTGAATTAGTGCATGGATCAGATTTAGACCCCGGGCATTTCTGTAAATGCCAGAATGAAACAATTGAGAGCAATGACATTTACAATGATGATGAAATGGAAGGGGAATCAGAGTTAAACTTTATTCTAGTTGGTCATTCCCACAAGCCTTTTGTTAAATCAGTAGGTAACACAACTATTCTTAACCCGGGCTCTGTAGGACAGCCAAGGGATTTGAACCCAAGAGCATCTTATGCGGTGATTGATAATGGGAACGCCTATATTAAGAGAGTTTCTTACGACATAGAAAGAACTGTGAATGATTTAGAAAGAAGCGCTCTTCCTAGACCACTTACAAAGAAATTATCATCTATGCTCTATGTTGGGGGAATTGTAAATTAAAAGAATCTAAATCGAGGCTGCAGATTTAACATGCTACATAATTGCACTATGCAGATCTCAGTTACTTGCATCATATTTCACTTGGGTTAGAACTGAACCTGAAATTGTACCCTTAACGTTTTTTGATCCTCATTCGGTGCCCCTTGGGTAAAGGTTTCGTTTATGAACGAATAACTTAGCTGTAACTTATGGTTGTTGTTTTTTGATATGTAGTAATTAATCCCGCTTGTTAGCTCCAAACTGTTATCTCTTAGAGCTTGCTCTACTCCCGATACCCCAGGGGAGGTATCATAAGATATAAAGGCCCACCTTCCCGCTAGCTCTATTAATTCAGGCATCAGGAATAGCCCGGTTTGAATACGAACCCCCTGATCGTACACGGTATCTCCGCCCCCTTGATCCGGCTCTATCCATCTGCCGGTGTAGGCAGCTTCAACATTAAACATGGGCAGCTTATATGAAGCATCCCCTGTAATCGATACCACATTGCCTTTAGAAATGCCCAATTCTATAAATCTTTGGATTAATGCTCCCGAATCACCACTGCTTTCTTTAAAGCTCAAAGCAGGTATGTAAACTAGAGCCGCTCCAGAAACAAATATAGGTACCTTCGTAAAGTCCGGCACAAGCGTGTAATCTCCACCAGTAGGGAAACCTGCGTTTGCGTATTTTAGCGTTCCTCCAAAATTCAGCTGGATCCTAGTGGAAAATGTTTCGGAATCTACAGACGACGCATCCGATGTATCATCTGTTCCCGGGGCAGTACACACGCCCACACCATATGCTAAATGATTACCTAAAAAACCGTACAGAGCGCCGCCAATTTTCCTTCCGTAAGAAAATTCAGAATTTACAATAGAGCGCTCGACAAGTAGTAGAGCCGTCCCCGAAGCTAACTGTTCTCTGTTAAAAGGAACCTTAAACTGCCCGATCCTGGAGAAAATCTTATCAAAATAGACAGCATCAATATAGAAATCCTTAAATTCTACACCACTACTATTCCCACCCTGGCCAAGCTTAACATCATCTCTGCTAAGCTGTAATCTATAAATCAGCCATGGTCTAAAAGCGTGGCCGTCGAACTTCAATCTGAATCTCCTGAAAAAGAACTCTGTATCCGTACCGCTGCTGTCATCATTATTGGTAGCAGAAAATTGAAGCTGGATAAGCGTTCGGTACCTTACTCTAAAATTTCCCTTCTTTGTCTCGAAAACCAGGCCATCATCGTAATGGGATTTAAAGAAATTATAAAAGGCCTTGGGTCTGTACACTACTTTCTTAATGACTGGATGGTCTACATGCTCTTCCTTAGAGGGAACCTCTGTTGTATTTTCAGTGTCATTTGTCTCAGTAGACTGCTCTTGAGAATTGACCACAGAGAGTGGTAGGCAAATGGCTGCAAAAATCAGGATTATAAACAGTATTTTCATATCTCGATTACCAATATCTATATGATTTTAAACCACAGGCAATTTTAATCAAAATTCTTATTGTTGTTACTACCTGATATATTGGCAGGTCATTCTGATGACTAATGGAAATAATATAGGGATCAAAAATATAAAAACTCGACACTTTAAATTAAGTAAAGTGCCGAGTTCGGTATTCAGAATTAAAAAGGAATTGTTGCAAAAATGAGAGATGAGTTAGATATCTATTTTTGTTTCCCTTATTATTATAAAGAGTGATTCTTAAAAGAAAGCTTGGAGCTGAGCTCTCAAGATATTTGAGTTAATATCTGACTCACCCTCTGTAAATGATTCTGATATGTATGAGTATTGGAGCTGAACCTTCCATCTGTGATCATGTGATATGTAGTAGTTAATTCCAGGTGTGATTGCCCACTTTGTATCTTGCACACTCGTTCCAGGCGGTACAACTCCTGCACTGGTATCGTAGTCAATATATGAAAACCTTCCGGCAAACTCTACAGTCTTAGGCATTAAGAAAACACCGCTCTGGATGTTAAAACCCTGATCAAATGCCGAGCCTGCTCCACCCTGATCGGGATCGATCCATCTGCCCATATATGAACCCTGTACATTAAACATAGGCGTTTTGAAATTAACATCACCTGTTATAGAAACCACATCGGCCACTGTTATACCGAGTTCTTCCATTCTATTAGATATACTACCATCCGGGGACTTCCTGTTAATGTTTAACCCAGGTATACCCGCCATAGCAGCACCGACTACAAATGTAGGTGATTTAGCAAAGTTCGGTATGAGTTTGTAAGGACTGGCCGTCGGGAATGAAGAATTAGCACCCCTGAACAGCCCTCCAAACGTGGTTTCCTCTCCTCCCACACCAAACTGCATTCTACCGGCATAGAGCAGATTTGAATCGGTACTTGTTCCGTTTCTTCCATCCCCGTTATAAACACCCGCGCCGTATGAGAAATTGCTATTCTTACCCAAAGCGCCGTATAGTGATATCCCTCGGTCCCTACCATAAGCAAACTCACCGTCTATAATAGATCTTGTTACAAACTGAAGTGCTCCTGATGAATTTAGAGCGTCTCTGCTAAAAGGAACTTTATTCTGACCGACTCGCGGCATAATGGCTTTGTTATAAGCAACCGTAAAATAGAGATCTCTCAAATCCACATTGCTTCTTGCGCCTAACTGCAGGGTATATAGAAACCATGGTCTAAATGCGTGTCCGTCCCATTTCAACCTGAGTCTAGCTACGCTGAAATTAGTTGCGGTATTCTCACCATCCTCCTCTGTAACTGATGCCTGAAACTGACCCCTTACCCTGAACCTCATCTTATAATTCCCGTCGTTGGACGAAAATATAAGACCTTTCTTGTATTCAGCTTTAAACTTGTTATACCAAGCGTCTTTTTGTTCTTCCTTTATCTCCGCCACTGCTTCTTTATCGGCCTCTCTGGAAGTTTCCATCATCTCTATCTGTTGTTTGAGCTGCTCAATCTGCTGCTGATTCTGAAGCTGGATTGCCTCAATCTGCTGCTTTAATGCTTCAATCTGAGCTTTTGTAGACTGAGCCTTTGCCGTAACTCCTGAAAGGGGCAGTACAATAGCTGCAATTATTAGCAACTTTAAAAACATTTTCATCTCTCAAACTCCTCCTTAAGTAGATTTGAACTAGAGGCTATAGAAGTAAAATAAATTTGATGTGAAATTAATGTTAAGATTCAGTTAAGGAGCTATCGGGCTTCTTGCAAGAAAAGAGGTTTCGATTAGTCTATAAAGTATGATACCGAGGCTATATGTTCAGGATGCGGACACATGTCAGAAAAATTAATAACCATAGTAGATGATGAAGAAGACATAGTAGAGCTTGTAAGCCATCATTTAAAACGTGAGGGATTCAAGGTGAAAGAATTCCATAACGGTAGGGATTTTTTATCCTACATAGAATCTGTAATGCCGGATCTTGCAGTTTTAGACATAATGCTTCCCGGGATAGACGGGCTTGAGATATGCAGGATATTAAAGAATAGAAATGCAACAAGCTCTATACCTATTATCATGTTAACCGCGAAAGCTAGTGAAGCTGATATAGTGGTAGGGCTTGAACTCGGTGCTGATGATTATATAGTAAAGCCCTTTAGTCCAAGGGAACTGGTAGCCCGCGTAAAAACTGTTCTTAGAAGAACAAGTGCGTCAGAAGATGTAGGAACTGTTATTAAGATTGGGCCAGTTATAATTAACACAGAAAAATATGAAGTTAGTGTTGATAACAACAAGTTAAACCTTACCACTACCGAATTTAAAATCCTTGAAGTTCTTGCCGAGGGTAAGGGAAGAGTCTATACCAGAGACCAGCTCTTAAAAAAGAAACGGCTTTGGGGAGACGACAAATTGGTATATGATAGAACAATAGATGTACATATTAAAAATCTAAGAGAAAAACTGGGCGCTGCCGGAAGCATGATTAAAACGGTAAGAAGTATAGGATATAAATTAGAAGAGTAGGGATCATTTGAGCATATTTTGGAAACAGTTTATATCTAGCTTTCTGATTATTGTCCTGGTTATATTTATTTTTACCTTCCTGATAATTAGCGAATTAAACAAGTACGATAAATACCTCACCAAAAAAAGGCTGCTCACCACAGCTAACTTGACTACAGAAGTTCTCATCCCCGCTTTAGAAAATCCACAAATAGATGATGTCCAATCAGTAGTCTCACGCCTTGGAGAAAAAACTGGGGTTAGAATCACAGTAATAGATGAAAATGGGTTAGTTTTAGGTGAAACCGATAAAAACCCCCGGGAAATGGAAAACCATTCTGAACGGCCCGAAATCAAACAGGCTTTTAATAATGAGATAGGAGAGAGTTTGCGTTATAGCACAACTCTGCAAAAAGAGATGTTCTATGTTGCAGTTCCGTATGAAGCAAAGAACGGTACAAGCCTAACAGTAATAAGAACCTCACTGCCTCTAAGTATTATTCAGCAAACCCTATTACCGCTTGAATCAAAAGTTATCTATACGGGTATTGTCTTAACGATATTAGCATTGCTTTTATCACTGGTGGTATCTAAAACAACTACAAAATCACTCACTGGAATAATTAATATCTCTGAAGAGCTTGCCAAAGGTAACCTGAACGTCGATATACCTATATCCGAAAGTAAAGGTGAGATACCTAAAATTACTATGGCGTTAAATCACATGGCTCAAAAACTAAATGAAGTATTCAAACAACTATCTCACGAAAAAAACCAGATCGAAGCCGTTCTTAGTGCTATGAGCGAAGGTGTTATGGTTGTATCAGAGAAAGGGAAGATAATACTTACCAACAATATATTTAAAGAGATGTTTAATCTTACAGATGACCCCTTTCAAAAGTCTTATTGGGAAGTATTAAGAAATAAAGAAGTAATAAAACTAATAGATGGCGTACTTCAAAACTGGAAGCCCGATAATAAGGAAGTTTTCTATTTATACCCTGAGGAAAGATATTATTTGGCAAATGTCATTCCACTTACTTCCCCGGAAAGGGAGATAATTGTTGTTATGTTCAACATCACAGAATTCAAAAAATTAGAAAACATTAAAGCAGATTTTATTGCAAATGTATCTCACGAACTTAGAACCCCGCTAACAGCAATAAAAGGCTATACGGAAACTCTTGAAGAAGGTGCATTCGAGGATCCTCAGGAACAAAAGCATTTTATAAAAATTATTAAACGACACGCTGATAGACTAATTAATATAGTATCAGACCTCTTAGTATTATCCGAGGTTGAGGGCAGAGATGTGTTATCTCAGCAAAATGAAAATGGCGACTTAGAGGACGTGAATGTTAACGAAGTCATTAGATCATCTCTTGAAGCTTTAAAATCAAATGCTTTGGAGAAGGAACTTAAAGTTTCATTCAATCCATCAGATAAAGAACATATTATTACTGCTAGCAGATTTCTTCTTGAGCAAATGTTTATTAATTTGATTGATAATGCGGTCAAATACACTCCAGATCATGGTGAAGTTGGGATTGAAATAACTGACAAAAATGAATATCTGACAATAGAAATTTACGATAATGGAATTGGAATCCCAAAAGATAGCTTGCCTAGAATCTTCGAGCGCTTCTATAGGGTTGATAAAACGAGGTCCAGAAAAATGGGTGGTACAGGTCTTGGACTTAGCATAGTAAAACATATAGTAATAATTCACGGCGGAAAAATAGATGTTGAAAGCGAAGAGGGCAAGGGAAGCAGGTTCCGTATAAGCTTACCTAAAAAAGTCTAATAGAATTTTCAAAATTAATAGGGTCAAGTTCCAGCAGGATAAGAACCCAGAACTTTCAGATAAATACAGCTCTTATCCAGCTTTGAAAGTAATGACTTTATAACCTTATCTTGAGCATGGCCCTTGAAATCTACGAAAAATAGATATTCCCAAGGCCTTTCCTTAGATGGCCTGGATTCTATTTTCGTAAGATTTACTTTGGCATCAGCAAAAGGTTGAAAAAAAGATTTTTGAAGAGCGCCCGATTTATCCTTTAAAGTGAATACAATAGAGGTACGATCATCCCCCGTTGGGTTATTGGTTTTTTTGCCTATTACAAAAAATCTTGTCGTATTAAGACTACTCTCTTCTATGTTATTTTTAATAATTTTCAGTTTATATATTGAAGCCGCATGCTCACTTGCTATTGCTGAGACATTTTTTTTCTTGGAAGCAAGCCTTGCCGCTTCAGCAGTGCTCGTAGTTTCTATTATTTCTTTATCACCCAAATTTTTATTCAGCCATTTCTTACATTGGGCTATCGCCTGCGGATGAGAGGCAACTATATTAATATCTTGGATATTTCCAGTTTTAGACAAAAGAAAATGGTTTATCCTCTCAAATAATTCAGTAGTTATTCCAAGATGAGTTTTCGATAATAGATCTAGAACCATACCGACAGAACCCTCAATAGAGTTTTCTATTGGAACAACTCCAAAAGAAGCTCTGTCGTTTTCAACTTCCTCAAAAATTTCTTCGAAACTACCTAGCGGTAAAAGCTCCGAAGATCCTCCAAACTCGTTATATGCGGCTTGGTGAGAAAAGCTCCCTTCAGGTCCCAGATATGCGACTCTAGTCGGCTGCTGCAGTAAGCGGCTAGCAGAAATTATTTCTCTGAAAATATTTAAAACTGAATCATCTGAGAATGGACCGGCATTAAGTTCCTTTAATTTGTTTTTGATGAGTTTCTCTCTAACCGGATCATAAACTCCGACAGAATTTTCCATTTTGAGCTTTCTAATCTCAAGCGCAACATCACCGCGCTCGTTTAAAAGCTTAAGTATCTCCTGATCAAGAGAATCTATCTTTTCTCGTAGTTTGTCGAAGTTAGTTGAGGAGCCCATTTTTTACCTGCAATTGTGGTTTGAGAGAATGATAGCAACAGGGCAATTATAAGTCAAATAATCTAACCTATACAGAGGGAGCATTCTAAAAAAAGATATAAAATCCATGAGCATTAACTCATTTTTCTGTTATACTCAAATAACAAAGGAGTAAAACTTCAACTTTAGCCCTGCTTTACATTAGAAATACTTTCTAAGGAGGATAATAACATTGTCCGGCAGGAACAAAGCCCCCCAATTGAAAACTGAACCGATAGATAAAGAAAAGCCCCTGAGGATAGATGTACGCTTTCTGGGGAATATACTTGGTAAAGTTATCATTCATCAGGAAGGGAACAATATCTTTGATATTGAGGAAAAAATCAGGGCCCTTACCAAAGAGATGAGACACAGTTATGTAAAGAGCCAGAAAGAGGATTTAGTATCAACAATAAAAAGTCTGTCTGATAAAGACATTTATAAGGTCGCCCGAGCTTTTACTACCTATTTCAAACTCGTAAATATAGCAGAGCAGAATCATCGTATCAGGAGACGAAGAGAGTATAAGTACATCTCAGATATCAGGGACTCTGTCGAGGGCTCGGTTGAGAGCCTTTTTAATACTCTTGGAGAAAGAGATATTTCTTATACCGACTTCAGAGCACTTGTGGACAAGATGTCAATCGAGCTTGTGCTTACTGCTCATCCCACAGAAGTGAACCGCCACATCGTGCTTGAAAAATTTAGACGTATCTCATATCTCCTTGAGAAGTTTCAGAATCCCATACTTAGCGCAGAAGAAAAAAAAGCGATACACATGGAGATTAAGGCAGAGGTCATATCACTTTGGCAGACTGAAGAGGTGCCGTCTTTTAAGATCACACCGATTGATGAGGCAAGGAGCGCTCAGTATTACTTTAAAGAAACTATTTTTGAAGCTCTTACTATTGTATACCTCGAGTTTGAGGAGAGAATCAAAGAACACTATGGCCTTACTGAAATAAAGCTACCCCCTTTTTTCAGGTTCGGCTCCTGGGTTGGAGGGGACAGGGACGGAAACCCGTTTGTAACTCATAGCATCACTCTTGAAGTCCTCAAGATGCAAATGGAGCTTGTGCTCGAAAAATACCTAGAGCAAGTTGAGCGTCTTATAAACCAGCTTAGTGCATCTAAAAAACAGGTCCATGTGAGCAGCGAGCTTATAGATTCTATAGAAGGCGATAAAAAGCTTCTTAAGCATGATAGTGGGATAAGAAATAGCGATGAGAGCTACAGAATAAAATTGAGTTATATAAAGAGTAAGATTGTCGGGACTCTACAGAGGATCAAGGGAGAAAACTATAATATTTCCTATGCCAATAAAGACCAGCTTATAAACGATCTTGAAGTGATAGACAGAAGCCTTCGTGAAAATAGAGGAGAGCTTCTTGCCGACTCAACGCTAAAGAAGCTTATAAGGCAAATTAGTGTTTTTGGTTTTCATATGGCGAAGTTAGATATAAGGCAGAACAGTGAGGTGCATGTGCGGGCAATACAAGAAATTACAAAGCGCCTCAACTTAGCTAACTACACTGAGCTTTCTGAAGAAGATAGATTCTTATGGCTTGCAAGTGAGATTAATAACCCACGCCCGCTTATACCCGGATGGCTTGAGCTTTCTGCTGAAACTACAGAAGTTCTTAAAACATTTGCTGCCGTGAGACAGGCGCTTGATGAGATAAATGGTGAGTGTATTGACACCTATATAATAAGCATGACATCAAGCGCTAGTAACATATTAGAGGTGCTGCTTCTCGCAAAGGAAGCAAATCTTTATGTTAATGACGGAGGTAAAATAACAAGCAGGCTAAATATTGTGCCCCTATTTGAAACGATTGACGATTTTAGAAATGCTCCCCAAATAATGAGAATCCTATATGAGAACTCGGTTTATAGAAATCATCTTAGCGCCAGAGGCAACATCTCTGAAATAATGATTGGCTACTCGGATAGTGGTAAAGACGGGGGGCACCTTTGTGCGAGCTGGGAGATACACAAAGCCCAGAGGTCGCTTAAAAAATTAGCGGATCAGTATGGGTTTAGAAACAAATTTTTCCATGGACGAGGTGGTACTGTAAGCAGGGGAGGAGGGCCCACAAATCAGGCTATTCTTGCCAGACCTTCCGGTACAGTCGATGGCATGATCAAAATCACAGAGCAGGGTGAGGTGGTCTACAGCAACTACTCTCTTCCTGAAATAGCAGAGGATAACCTAGAGCTTGTTCTATCGTCAGTAATTCTAACCAGTTTAAGCAAGGAAGTAATCGATCCAGAGTGGGAGGAAGTAATGGAAGAGCTCTCTTCGCATGCAAGGGAATCATGGAGAACCCTCGTCTATGAGGATAGTGATTTTTATCCCTATTTCAAGCAGGCGACACCTATATCGGTTCTCCAACAGATGCAGATAGGATCTCGACCAGCAAAAAGAAAACAGACTGAGCGTATAGAGGACTTGCGAGCCATCCCCTGGGTTTTCAGCTGGACTCAGAACCGCCACCTTATCACAGGTTTTTACTCAGTCGGCTCTTCGCTCAATAAGTTTGTTAAGAAAGACCCGGAAAAAAATCTAAAGCTACTGCAGGATATGTATGATAATTGGAGATTCTTTAAATCCCATATAGATAATATTCAGATGACGCTCAGCCGTGCTGATATGTGGATTGCGCTTGAATACTCCCTGCTAGTAAATCCCCGTGAGCTTGGGAAGAGTGTATTTCAGAAAGTAAGTGAAGAATTCAAGCTGACTGAGGAAATGGTATTGAAAATCACAAGCCAGAAACAAATCCTGGATAACAACCCTTTTCTAAGAAAATCCATAGAGCTTAGAAACCCATACATAGATTCACTTAGCTACATACAAGTTGCGTTACTAAGACGTCTTTCAAAGGGAGATATCTCAGATGAAGAGAAGGAAGCTCTAACTGATATTATAAAGCTCACTATAAATGGAATTTCAGCAGGCCTTAAGAATACTGGATAAAGGTTGCAACCTTTTAATCTCTAAGTCAATGTAAAGAAATCATAGCCCTCGTTTTTCCTTATCCTTATCTAATAGATAGGCTTTATCCAAAACAGTTTTTTTAACATAGATTGGAGAGTTCATTCTTGACGCCAATGCTATTGCATCGCTTGGGCGGGCGTCAATTTTTGAGACTTTCCCGTCCACGGAAACCTCAACTTGCGCATAGAAAACCTCATCACGCAGATCAACAATTACAATCCTCTCCACCTTGGCCCCGATCGTCCTAATAATTGCAGCCATCATATCATAAGTGAGCGGACGGGGAGCTACCTTTTCAGATATACCAAGCTCTATAGAGCGCGCCTCACAAAGCCCGATCCAAATTGGCAGGATCGAGTTTTGATCTTTATCCGTCAAGAGCACCACAGGGGTCTGCAAATTCTGATCAAAGGCAATGCCTTTTATCTCCATCTCTTGAATTGAGCCTTCATCTTTCTTTGCTTCAGAGTTGTAACCGTAAGTAGATACGACAAGTAAAGTTAATAAAAGGACTAACCCAAAGTATTTATGTTTCATGATATCACCCATAAAAAGAATATCACAAACTAGACATTAAAACTGTTAATATTTAGGAACCAAGGCGCAAGATTTGCTAGAGGAAATGTTAAGCTAGAACGGCCTTACTACTTTTCACCAATCATATATCGGCAGCCGTTTGGCCCTATACTTGCCGAATGAACTTCACCAGAAGGAACATCAAATCTGTCACCCGTTTTATACGTAACAGTTTGCCCTTCTGATGTTACTGTGATATCACCTTCTAAAATAATATGTGCTGTTATGCCACAGTGGGTGTGCTCAGGGTAGAATGCATTGGGAGAATCTCGGTGTACAAATATGCCAGAAAAACCATCACTTATAAGCTGTGCTTCTAATTCTTGTCCATTCAAAACAAATATTCCTTAAAGAGCTATATAACTAGAATCTCTTTATTGACCCTTTTTCAAATCTGGGGTTCATTACGGTGCCTAATATTTTGCCACCCAGGCTTCCGTCCTTATGTTGGGCTAAATAGGGTGCTAAAAAAGTCTTGTATTTAACAAGGTCATTATCGGTTATTTCAACTCGATATCCCAAATCTAAAATACCGCCTTCAGACATCTCCCATAGAAGTGGTGTACTGCCTGTAATCTGCAAATCAATTCCCTCGCCCTTAACACTTAACTCGTCAATATTTGTAAGCTCGTCAACAATTTTACCGTTAAACCTTGATGTAAGATTAGTTAACGAGGGGAGCTTCATACCTTTTACTTTGAGGTTGTCCAACTCAAGCCCTTCTACCACAAAGTTAAATTCACCATTTGGATTTGGGAGAAACTGAACAAACAAGTTGCCATTGAGTCTGCCATGAATAAGTATTTCTGCCTTCCCCTCTTCTGAAAGAAGATCAGGAATTCCATCGACTTTCAAATTTTTTATATCCACTTTTATCTCTTCTATTTTATTATTCCCTTTGCTGACTCTAACAGCTCCCTCGATTTCTCCTCCATGCAGCTTGGCTGTAAAAGGAATTTTAGGTGAATCAGAAAAGACTGAGAATATCGAAGGTTTAATAGTTATAGAATCTAGTTCTAAAAATTGATTTTGGGATTTATGTATAGTGACGTTTTTTAGATTTATATTTAGCAATGGGGAGACATCGGCGGTTTTGATATCAACTTTATAAGGCGTGCTGTTTTGTATTTCAGAGATGATTCGTTGTTTAACTATATCGCCTGGGAAAGTGAGAATTAAAAATACAAAAAAAGCTATAACAAAAAAGGAGACGTATGATAACGGTACTATATGTTTATAATTTCTTATTTTATCCTTCATATTAGCTAACCTGTTTGAACTCGTATGTGGACACGCGAAGTTTCACTTTCATCGAATCAGATTTGTCAGATTTTGTGTTTATATTTAAATTTGAAACTTTAAGTGAGGGTTTATTTTGAAGTTTGTATAAAATATCTACCAAAGCATTTAGTGATAACTTATTTAATTCGACATCTACACTTTTTTCCTCATAAAAGTCTTCATCAGAATTTGATCTGGAATTCACATCTCTAATCGAAAAATTCTTTCTATCGAGTTCCTCATTCAAGAGTATTTTTTCTACTACGGAAATAAGGTCTTCGTTTTCTTTCGTTATTTTACTAGATAACTCGGCAATCTTCGTTTGCGAATCTTCATACTCGGCTTTTAGAGCTTTTACTTCTTGAAGCTCTTTTTCAAGCTGAACTGATCTTTTCTGCAAACTATCAACTCCTGAAGAATATGAGTGAAAAACAAGATAGATAACTATAACTATTATTGCTGTGCTGCCTAAAAAAAGAGCTCTTCTGTCTCTCTCAGTTGCAATTAGAGCATCAAATTTCTCACGAGCTTTTTCGATAAGTTCTTGAATTTTCTGTTTTATAGAATCTTTATCCATAATTAAGCCTTTGATTTTAGTACTACCGATATCTCAAATTTTGTTTTACCGTCCTGAGCATTGCCAGTTTGGTCTCTGGTAACCGTCTCAAACATACCGGACTTTTCTAGAGCTTCTTCTATCTCTGCAACTTCCTGATATGATCCGCATACGCCCTGTATCTTTATTTTATCTGCGCTTTCAAACTTAATATCATTAACTGTCAACTGAAGGCTTTCAGGCAAACTGCTTGAAATATCTCTCAAAGCATCAAGCGGCGTTTGACCGCCCTGTACTCCTTCTATCAAATCAAGTTTTTCTCTTACCTTTCCAACCTCACTTTGCATATATAGTATTGGTTTCGGAATTACTTTTACCTCAGGGAACGTATCTTTAACCACCTGAGCTATTTGAGCTTCTATATTATCCACGTTGTTCTTAAGCTCGTAGTATGAAGAAGCTGAAGTATATATAAGAAACAGTATTAATATCCCTAACAATATGCCGGGGACCATCAATACCTTTCTGAACTCATTGTCTACACCTGAGTATTTAAATTCATCCTTTCTGAAATTTAAATATCCGTTTTTAAAAGAACTTCCATATAGTGCTAACGCATAAGACTTTGCATACAATGAAGATTTATCAGCGCCAAGATCAGGAATATATATTTTTTTCACATCTTTATTAAGCGTATCTTTAAGAAAATCACCCATACCCCTTATAAGCGATAAAGAGCCTGAAATTTCAATAGTCTTGATTTTCACTTTAACTTCAAGCTCAAAAAACTGAACAGTCTTTTTAATTTCACTAAGTATAGGCGCAAAACACTCTTCTAAGTTAGATCCATCTTGGTTACCAATAACTAATTGGCTAAAATCCTGGTAATAATCCATCTCTCCGATCTGATTGAGTTTATTTAGAAACATCTCAACAGACTTGGTTGAAGATCTGACTCGCCTGATTCCATTTTCATCAAATAATATGTAGCTAATTTCACTATCGCCAAGATCTATAAGCAGCAGTGGCCTCTCACTAGAAAGAAATTCATTAAGAGCGCTAAAGGCCAGTGGTGTGTAAGTGATTATTTTTGGATCTATTCCATGTTCATTGAAAGATCCAATTAATTCAGACACGTGGTTTTTTTCAAAAACGCATACTAACGCCTCACTTCCTGCTCCATTTTTGACAAGGTGATAACCGTGTATTTTTGCCCTAGGATCAAAGGTTGCAAGGTTCTCAAGCTCGTATTCATAAACCTGATCTATCTTCTTAGGATCTGAAAAGGGGAAATTCACAACTCTTATGGAAGTTGGGCTTTGAACAATAGAGGCTGCTATATCGCCCTTGGGAAGAGAATAAGCCTTAAATACTTCAGATAGTGAATCAGAGTCTCCTTCGGGAGAAGAGGAGATTTCCGTCCTAATTGTTTGTAGCAATTGGACATCCCTTAATCCTCTCTTAATTAGGGAGATTTTTATATCTTTACTACCTATATCTAGCCCAACAAATTTTCCGTACATATTTTAAGTAATCTACTTAATCTTTATAGTTTAACTCTAAATTAAAGGTGGTTTAAAGTCAAATAAAACTACATAGCCCGAGCCCTTGTAAGAGTGAGTACTTGAACTTTGTATGCCCCTGATTTAAGTAGCATTTTAGAACACTCATCACTGGTTGAGCCCGTTGTAAACACATCGTCTACTAATAATACTGACTTCTCCTTATAGCTCTTATCTGTTGCAACCGAAAAAGCTCCCCTTACGTTGATTCTTCTCTCACCCTCATCTCTAATTTCTATCTGTGGGATTGTATCCCTTGTCCTCTTAAGTCCAAATAAGTCACATTGGACTCCTTTATATTTTGCAATCCCGCTTGCGAGAATTACTGATTGGTTATATTCCCTATGTCTTAATTTATCTATGTGTAAAGGAACCGGCACTACGGAATCAAACTCATCTAAATCGTCGGGGAAATTAGTTTTTAAAATCTCCAAGAGAAGCTCCCCATAACTTAGCTTTCCTTCGTACTTAAAGCTTATTATAAGATCTCTGATGCTGCCCTCATAAATGGCAATTGAGCGCGCCTTCTCAAAACTATAGTTACCTTTAATACATTTACTAAAGAGATTGTTTGTATTCTCTGATTCCAGCTCTGAATCATGCTTAGCCTGATTGTTAAAGAATCCAAACGGAACTCCACATTTACCACAAAAACTCCAATTATTAATGAACCTTATATCGCTTAAGCATGACTTACAAAGCTTTTCATTTTTAAGTGATGCTTTACCGCAGGAAGGACAGACTTTGGGGAATAAGATATCGAGCATATATTAAAAGTTACTATTAGTTAAGGCTAATAAAAAGTTTATTTTCCAATTCAATTCCGGACTAATATAAAGGATGCCATGTTTTGGAAATGAAAGTTTTGGAAATGAAAAGAAATAAAACTATACCCTCATAGGCATAATTACAGAGATATAAACTTCGTCGTCATCCGGCTTGATCACAGCCGGGCTAAGCTCATCAATAAGCCCGATTTGAACTTTTTCCTGTGTAATCGCCTCTAGTACATCCATAAGATACCTAGCATTAAATCCAAGCTCAGCAGGTTCTCCTGAATACTCTAGAGCAATAGATTCTTTAGCCTCGCCAAATTCAGGCGAAACTGAAGCCAGGGTCATTACATCTTTTTCAATATTAAGTTTTACGCTTCTAGTTTTTTCTGAAGAAAGAATCGAAACTCTTTTTAAGGCGCTTAAGAGCTCATCCCTGCCTATCTTAATTGTTACTTTAGTTACCTCTGGGGTTACTTGCTTATAGTCTGGGAAATCAGCGTCTATGAGCCTTGCTATAAGAACTATATTCTCACCCTCTGCCATAAAGAAGTTGTCCCCAACACCGATCCTAACTGTTTCAGATAATCTTAAAACCTTTCTAAGCTCAGCCACTCCCTTTTTGGGAACTACGAACCCCTTATCGAATTTAACCCCACCATCAATCTTCTTTTCTACAAGCGATAAACGATGCCCGTCTGTAGCCACAAGCCTCAAGTTTTTCTCGCTAGACACTTCAAAAAATATACCTGCAAGATTTCTTCTCAGCTCATCCGGAGAAACTGCAAAGATTGTTTTGGATATCATGTCCTCTATTAAAAAGCTCTCTACGCTAAATAAATTATCTGAATGAAGCTCAGGGATAATTGGAAAATCCTCGCTCGGAAGCCCTGCAATCTTAAAGTTTGCAGAGGAGCTTCTGATTTCAACCCAGTGATTCCCTATTTCTTCAATCTCAATTTGGCCATCCGGGAGCTCTTTAACGATCTCATATAGTTTTCTTGCCGGAATTGCTAAACTGCCTTCTTTTTGAACCTCTGCATCACACCAAGTACTCATGGTTGTCTCGAGATCGGTAGCTGAAATTTCAATCTTGTTATTTTTCAAAGTAATTAGAACATGAGAGAGAACAGGCATAGTTGCACGCCTTTCTGAAATCCCTTGAACCAAGCCTAACTTTAGTGAGAAATCCTGTACCTGGGTTTTAAATTTCATATAACTACTCCTGTTTCTATAATATTAAAGATTATTCTTATATATAGTAGTAATAATAGTAGGGCATGTGAATTTGTGGACAAATGCCCTCTTTGCCCCGTAATTAAAGCGATAGGCGTTGTTTTTTGTGTTGATAGACATGTTGATGTTTGTTGTCATTTATTAACTCTTATCCACAGGGACTTAATAATATACACCTTTTAACTTTTTATCCACAAAAGCACACACATAGTTCTGCACTGTTTATCCACTCATTAGAGTTTCGATTTTTCTTGATAAAGAATCCACAGTGTTTGTTAGTGAAGGGTCGTTTCCTAAAAGTTTTTCAATTTTTTTAACTGCATGAATAACTGTAGAATGATCTTTGCCTCCAAACTTTTCTCCTATTTCAGGATATGAAGCGCCTGTGTATCTGCGGGCTAAATACATAGTAACTTGTCTGGGTACAGCTATGCTTTTTTGCTTTCTCTCAGATTTTAAATCCTGAACCCTCATTCCGTAAAAATTTGCAACTTCTCTCTGTATACTTTCTATAGTGACAAATCTATTATCCTGATTTTTTACTATGTTTTTTAATACTTCTTTTGCGAGGTCAATAGAAATCTCCGCATTCAGCAATTTTGCATGAGCAATTATATTTGTCAGAGCTCCCTCTAGTTCTCTAATATTTGATGTAGTATTCTTTGCAATATAAAGCCCCACCTCATTTGGTAACACAATCCCCTGGCTTTCAGCAATATTTTTAATTATCGCAATCCTGGTCTCAGTCTCAGGAGGCTGTATATCTGTTATTAAACCCCATTCAAATCTAGATCTGAGCCTTTCCTCTAAATACGACATGTCTTTTGGAGATTTATCACTCGTCAGAACAATCTGTTTTTTGGATTCATATAGTGCGTTAAAGGTGTGGAAGAACTCCTCCTGGGTGCTCTCTTTACCGGCAATAAACTGTATGTCATCTATAAGGAGCACATCACATCCAAATCTATAGCGGTTTCTAAACTCCTCCATCTTGTTGGATCTAATGCTGTTTATTACCTGGTTAGTGAAGTGCTCTGCAGATATACAGCACACCCGGGCCATGTTTGAAGTTGATTTTAAGACCTCGTTACCTATGGCGTTAATAAGGTGAGTTTTCCCAAGCCCAACTCCGCCGTAAATAAAAAGCGGATTGTAAGCTTCTCCGGGCTTTCTTGCAACTGCAGTAGATGCTGCATGAGCAAATTGGTTGCTCGGCCCGACTATGAACTTATTAAAAGTATAGTTCGGGCTCAAAAAGCCTGTAAATAAATCGGATTTCCGCTCTTTTTGCTTGTTAAGATTTTTAGACTGAGCCATATCTTTTGGATCATGATCACTATCTTCTGATATGATTTTTACTTCTATATCGACGCCATAAATCTCCTTTACAGTGTCGCCAATAAATTCTAGGTAGTGATTTTCAATCCAGTCTCTGTCAAACTCGTTTTTCGCCATCAGTACTAAAGAGTTTTCAGATTCAGTAACCGCCTTAAGCGGTGAAAACCAGAAGAAAACCTGTGGATTAGATTTCTTTGCTATCTCTTTAAGTACATCATCCCAGTCTACATTTCTTGAGGGTTTATCTAAGTCCAATCTTTTCTCGGAAATAGAATTAGGGATATCCGATTGAGTTATAAAAAATTCTAATCCCCTATCATCATTAGTGCTTTCTGAAAAAAGAGATCTAAGATCATGTTTTAGGGGTGTTCGTTTTGTAGTCAATTATCCTCCGATACCCTTCTCAAAAGACAACTTATCCACAATCTATCAACAGCATGTGGATAACTTTTGTGTAGAAAATTATTCTGTGAAGTGTCCCATCCAATCCGGTAGGATACATCCTAACAGATCGTAAAATACCTTGTCAAGTTATTTTTTATTATTGTACGATTACGGCGAGTTACGCAACAATTTTGGTTGTTAAATTATCGTCGTTTTTTTTATCAATATTGGCTTTACTGTGAAGTTATCCACAGCCGTGAACACCACATTTTTATGCAAATAACTGAAAACATAGATTTTTTTAAGAAAAATGCGGGCAATATCTATAGGAGTTCTTATTGATATTTTTTATGTTGACAAATTATCTTCCAGAGCAATTCTAATACCTTCTTTTTCATCCACCCTATTAAGTAAGAATGCACCTATGATAAAGAACATAATTAGTGATAATATGCTGAGCCTACTTGTGCCAGTAATTTGAGTTACCACCGCAAAAACTAAAGGTCCAATTATGCCTGCAAATTTGGAACTCATACCGTAAAAACCATAAAATTCACAAGTCTTTGATTTGGGCAGCATTGAGCCAAACAAGGATCGACTTAGAGCTTGGGTTCCTCCTTGCACAGTGCCTACTAGAAACGCCAAAATCCAAAAGTGAAGAGCTGTCTGCATGAAGTAGCCACCAATCGAAATAATAGTGTAAACAAATAATCCAATCATAATTGAGTTTTTAGTTCCTATATATTTTGCAAGCCTTCCAAATGCGAAAGCAAAAGGAATACCGACGAACTGTGTCATCAGAAGGGCGCCAATAAGCGTGGTCTGGTCTATACCTATCTCAGCTCCATAAATCGTTGCCATTTTGATTATCGTTCCAATGCCGTCGTTGTATATCCAAAATGCAATTAAGAAGAGAAGTAATTGCCTGTAGTTCTTGAGTTCTTTAAAAGTAACAGCAAGTCGTTTAAAGCCGCCACTCAGAGGATTATTGTACTTTACTTTATTTCCTACAACTTTAGGCTCCTTAACATTTTTTATTATGGGAATTGTAAAGACTGCCCACCATATCGATACTGTCACAAAAGATAGACGAGTGGCAAGCATTGTGTCAGACATGAATTCAATCATCAAGACATTTATGCCAAGTAAAATGCCTCCGCCCAGGTACCCAAGCGCGTATCCTTTTGTGGATACCTGATCGATATTTCCCGGTCCGGCAACTTCAGGTAGAAGCGAGTTGTAAAATACTTCAGATGTCGCAAACCCTATGTTGCCTACAATAAAAAAGATAGAAGCCATCAACCAGTCGCCAGTGGTAACAAAATAAAGAAGTGCTGTGGCAAATATCCCAATGCCAGCAAAAGTCATTAATAGTTTTTTCTTTGAACCTGAGTAATCCGCTATAGCTCCCATAATAGGTGCCAGCAATGCGGTAATTAATAGTGCCGCCGCGGTTGTATATCCCCAGTATGCAGTGGCTGTATTACCAGGCAGTGTCACACCCGCAACCCGGCTGTAGTAAATCGGGAGTATGGCAGCCATGACAGTTGTAGCAAATGCAGAATTTGCCCAGTCGTACATACACCAGCTTAGGATTTCTCCGCGCTTATTTTTGTGTGAATCAGCTGCAGACATTATTTACCTTGAGAGGTTAGAGGAGACTATTTCAACCTCAGATTATTTACTAAATATTATTATTAGAATTAACTTAAAAGCAATGAACTGAAATCTTCTATGATCCGATAACTCATTTATAACATACGAATTAAGTAGCTATGAAGGTTTTTATTTCTGGATTCATAATAACCTAAGCAGCTAACCTAAATGGTAACTATTTCCACCTAGTAATAACTTGAAATTAGTCTCTATTTATGCGATAATTTATTCAATTGACTAATTGGGTTGGATAAGGAAATTGATCGATCGGAGGTCACTATGATAAGTAAACAAATTCAGGATGCTTTAAACAATCAGATAAAGAACGAATATTTTTCTTCATACACTTATTTATCCATGGCAGCATACTGTGAATCCATCAACATGCAGGGTTTTGCAAGTTGGATGAGACTTCAGAGTCAGGAAGAGCTTGCGCACGCAATGAAACTCTTTGATTACGTCCTTAACCGCGACGGACGCGTCGTTCTTCACGCTATAGATAAACCGCAGGCTAAGTTCAAGTCTTTAAAAGAGATATTCCAGATAGTTCTCGATCACGAAAGGGAAGTTACAGCGATGATAAATAAGCTCTATGAGCAGGCGCTGAGTGAAAACGATCATGCCACCGCTGTAGAGCTACAGTGGTTTATTCAGGAACAGGTAGAAGAAGAAAAAACCGCAAATGAGATTTTAGATAAACTAAAGTTGGCAGGGGACAGCGGTTCAGCTCTCCTTATTTTGGATACACAGCTATCTGAGAGAAGCACAGCTCAATAGCTGATAATATTGTTCAATGAATGGATTTGATTTAAAGAAAAATCCCATTTAGGTTTAAATACCTAGATGGGATTTTTTGGATATAAGCTATGGATAAACCTAGTTTTGAATTCTGGTTTGATTTTGCAAGCACATATTCCTATCTATCGGTTTACCGTATTGAACAAATTGCTCGAGAACATGGGATTACGATAAGATGGAAACCGTTTTTACTTGGGCCAATATTCAATAGCCAGGGATGGGACACTTCTCCATTTAACATTTACAAAGCAAAAGGGAATTATATGTGGCGTGACATCACGCGCCTGAGTGAGAAGTATCAGATACCTTTTAAAAGACCGAGCCAATTTCCACGAAACGGACTGTTGGCTGCAAGGATCGCATTGGCATACGAGCAAGAGGGTTGGGTATCTAATTTTATAAGAGCTGTATTCATAGCTAATTTTGTAGAAGATAAAGACATATCTCATGAAGAAGTTTTGTCTTCAATTTTGAACTCATTTGGATTGGATGCGGATCAGATAATCACTTACGCAAAAACCCAAGAGAATAAAGATAAGTTAAGAGAACAAAGCCAACTAGCAGCAGATAAAGCTATCTTCGGCGCGCCTAGTTTTGTAATAGGTAACGAAATATTCTGGGGAAACGACAGGCTTGAGGACGCCTTTTTGTGGTATAAAAAACTCTAGAAATTCTGCTACATATTCCTTCGGTACTGACCGCCCACTTCGTAAAGCGCGTGGGTGATCTTGCCAAGCGTGCAAAACTTTACAGCTTCCATTATTTTCTCAAAAGTATTCTCATTATTAATCGTGGCATTTTGCAGATCCTTTATAACTTCACGTGATTCTTTTTTATAGCGGTCTGTTGCCGATTTAACGAATTCGACCTGATAGTTTTTTTCATCATCTGTCGAGCGTGTTACTTCACTTGGAGTAATGGTGGGTGAGCCCTCATCTGATAAATATGTGTTTACCCCTATAACGGGATATTCTCCACTGTTTTTACGAGTTTCATAATAGAGCGACTCTTCCTGAATCTTACTCCTCTGATACATTTTTTCCATTGCGCCCAGAACCCCCCCCCTCTCTGTTAGCCTATCAAATTCTTGAAGCACAGCTTCCTCAACAAGCTCTGTTAGCTCTTCAACGAAAAATGAGCCCTGAAGCGGATTCTCGTTTTTGGCGGACCCGAGTTCTCTGTTGATAATATGCTGTATTGCTATTGCTCTTCTTACCGATTCTTCCGTGGGGGTCGTAATCGCTTCATCATAGGCGTTTGTGTGTAGGGAATTACAGTTGTCATATATGGCGGTCAATGCCTGAAGAGTGGTCCTAATATCGTTAAACGAAATCTCCTGTGCGTGGAGCGACCTGCCGGAGGTCTGAATATGGTATTTGAGTTTTTGAGAGCGCTCGTTCGCCCCGTATTTTAACTTCATTGCCATTGCCCAAATGCGGCGAGCAACTCGACCTATAACCGTATACTCAGGCTCCAAACCGTTGGAGAAGAAGAATGAAAAATTCGGCGCAAATGCGTCAATGTCCATACCTCTTGATAAAAAATACTCTACAAAGGTAAAGCCGTTTGCGAGTGTAAAAGCGAGCTGGGTTATAGGGTTGGCCCCCGCCTCTGCCATGTGATAGCCTGAAATGGATATCGAGTAAAAGTTTTGAATATGGTGCTCGATGAAGTACTCCTGAATATCTCCCTGTATTTTAAGCGACGACTCGGTTGAAAATATGCAGGTGTTTTGCGCTTGGTCTTCTTTTAAAATGTCTGCCTGCACCGTTCCCCTAACTTGTGAAAGGGTTTTACTTTTTATCTTTTCGTATACCTCTTTTGGAAGCACTTGATCGCCCGTGACGCCTAAGAGCATAAGCCCCAGACCGTTATTCCCTTCCGGTAATTCTCCATTATATTCGGGAACACTTTGATCAATCGTTTTATATATGTCTTTTGTTTTTTTGAGAGCTTCTTTCTCCAAACCGTTTTCCCGGATGTATAGCTCACACTGCTGGTCAATTGCGGCGTTTAAGAAAAACGCCAGCACTATAGCTGCAGGGCCGTTAATCGTCATTGAAACAGATGTGGAGGGGTTGCACAGATCAAAACCGCTATACAGTTTTTTGGCATCGTCTAGGCACGCGATCGACACTCCTGAATTACCGATCTTGCCATAGATGTCAGGGCGGAAGTCAGGGTTCTCCCCGTACAGGGTTACGGAATCAAACGCTGTCGAGAGCCTCTTAGCGGGAGTATTTAAAGAAACATAATGAAACCTTTTGTTGGTTCTCTCGGGACCTCCTTCTCCCGCAAACATTCGGGTGGGATCTTCGTTTTGTCTTTTAAAAGGGAAGACGCCCGCAGTAAATGGAAACTCTCCCGGTACGTTTTCCTGAAGGCTCCATCTCAGGATATCTCCGTACCCTTCATAGCTAGGTAGTGAAATTCTGGGGATGCGGTTCATAGAAAGAGACGTGGTGTAGGCCTGTGTTTTAATTTCCCTGTCCCTTACTTTATAAACGTATATGTCGTCATGATAGCGTTCTAATTTATCATTCCAGTCCTCGATTATTTTCCAGTTGTCCGGATCCAGCTCTTTGGATGTTTTTTGATAGAGATCTCCTAATATCTTCCTTGCGTCATTTGAAGTTTCATCCTCTGTAAGAGAGTCAATAGCTTTCTTTATTCCATAAAGTTTCTGTGCAGTATCCGCCTCTCTACTCACCCAACTGTTGTAGTCGTGAATTGTCTCAGTGATCTCGGAGAGATAACGCGTTCTTTTAGGCGGGATAATGTGCTTTTCTCCTGTCGATTTTGGGCCGCCTTTGTAATTGGAAGTAAAAGGAGAATCTGTTTTGTTCGAGACGGTTTTTATAACAGCACGGTATAGATCATCTACACCGGGGTCGTTGAACATCGAAGCCGTTGTTCCGTATATCGGGAGCTCCTCATCTTCTCTTTCCCAGAGCAGGTTGTTGCGCCTGTATTGTTTGCGAACATCGCGGAGTGCGTCTGTGGCGCCCTCTTTATCAAATTTGTTAATCGCCACTAAGTCCGCGTAATCGAGCATATCTATTTTTTCAAGCTGCGTTTGAGCGCCGTAATCAGAGGTCATTACATATAGTGATGTATCGCAGAGCCCTACAATCTCGGTATCCGACTGACCGATGCCCGAGGTTTCGAGCACTATCAGATCAAAACCTGCATATTTCAAAATACTAATAATTTCAGGAACGTGTTTTGATAGAGCGAGGTTTGACTGACGTGTAGCCAGAGAGCGCATATATACACGTTCGCTGTTAATGGAGTTCATCCTGATCCTGTCGCCAAGAAGCGCTCCGCCGGTTTTTCTCTTGGAAGGATCTACAGAGATAATCGAGATTCTTTTATCCTTAAAATCCGCCAGGAATCTCCGCACCAGCTCATCCACGATTGTGGATTTCCCCGCTCCCCCCGTTCCCGTAACCCCTAAGACCGGAACGTGGGGCAAACTTTTTAGCTCACTGCTAATTTTTTCAATAACGGGACGTGCGGATTTATTCCCGTTCTCAAGAGCCGATATCAAGCGGCTTAAGTCATTAATTGATTTCTGACTTATCTTTTCCAGGATGTTCTTAGAGTCGATATTTCCGGTCGGATAGTCTATCTGGCTCAGTAAATCATTGATCATCCCCTGAAGCCCCATTGCCCGCCCGTCATCTGGGGTATAAATTCTGGCTATGCCGTAGCTCTGGAGTTCCTCTATTTCTAAGGGGAGTATTGTGCCTCCGCCTCCGCCAAAAATTTTTATATGTCCACAGTCTCTTTCCCGAAGAAGATCATACATATATTTAAAGAACTCGATATGACCACCCTGATATGAGGTTACGGCAATTGCCTGCACGTCCTCTTGAATTGCGGTGTTTACGATATCCTCTGCTGAGCGGTTATGGCCGAGGTGAATTACCTCAGCGCCTGAGGACTGCAGGATTCTTCTCATTATATTTATAGTGGCGTCATGGCCGTCAAAAAGAGAAGTGGCAGAGACGATACGTATTTTATTATTAGGTACGTAGTGAGTGATTTCTTTTCTTATTTGTTGCTGCGCCATAACCAGACCGTATCTCTGTAAGACTTTAATAGTTAACTGAACGCTTGTTCGGTATCACTTTAAATCAGTTATAGGTCCTTTGTCAAGCGGTAGTTGATGAAGAATTAAAGAAAAATGTTGAACGTTGGTTCAGTAGATATTCGAATATGATAATTTTTATATAGGATTTAGTGTTTTGTTATTTGATCTAATATGGACTTACTCTGCGTTTCTATATATCGGTCAAGTGTGTAGTTTTTTTGGAGTGCCCAACGCCTAAATGCCCACATCTGTCCCAGCACCATAATATTATGCGCCGTTAAAAGTATATTCTTCTCCTCTATTTTGAAGCTTCCCTGCAGAGCTCCGTGCTTTAAAATCTCCTCAAATATCCGGGTCATATCCTCTTCCGATTTAAATATGTACTTTCTATTTTCATGCGATAGAGATTTAGTTTCCTGATATAAAAATATTATGTAGTCTTGCAGCTCATCAATTATGCGGTAGTATATTTCTATAGCGTTAATAAGACTTTGAGCGCTGTCCTTGGTAATTTCTACAGACGGCTTTACTCTCATTCTTACCGTGGAATTAATATAGTCACATACCAGGATCAATATGTCCTCTTTGGTCCTGATATACTCATAGAGCGTTCCTACACTCATTCCGAATTTTTGAGCGATCTCCCTTATTGTAGTCCTATGGAAACCTTTGCGTACAAAAAGGTCTACAGCCGCATTTACTATTTCCTTTCTTCTGATTTCTATAAGTTCCTTGTCTTTAACTGAGGACTCAATTTCTTTTTTGGATATACTCATCTGGGGCTCCTCTAGCTTTTCTGTACTATCATATGTATATGAATACACACTGATCGCTAAACATATGCTGAACATACGTTCACTAAAACCTTAGATTATTACTCTAACATTTGTCAAGTGTTATTAGTAGGTAATAGGGTTGGATGAGCTAAGATAAAAATGAGTTATGAAGTTACAATGACCCCCTTCCAGAATGCAACGTGGCCTTTTATCTCTTTTGCCGCTTCTTTGGGTTCCGAGTAATGCCAGGCCGCGTCGTTATTAGTATTCCCGTCAACTTCTATATGATAGTAGCTGGCTAGTCCCTTCCATGCGCAGGTTGTCTGTTTTGCGCTCTCTTTAAAAAACTCTCTGTTAATACTTTCGGGCGGGAAATAATGATTTCCCTCTATAACTATAGTGTCATCACTTTCGGCTATTATCTGAGCGTTCCAAATCGCTTTCATTTAATCACTCCCTTTTTATGTTCTCTATAAAGTATAATGGGTTCCGGCTTTTTTAATAACTGCTTTTCATTTGAGCTTAGAATTTTTGGCTAAGATAATTTTCAAATCCCGCTCAATTGCTCATTCTCAATTGCCGTAATATATCGGGCGCTAGTTCCGAAAATGGTTATCTTCTTGCTTTTCTCAGTTTCCAGAGTGCTCCCGGTCGGGATAAAAGTGTGAGCCATCATACACAACAACAGTCGCCTCTAGAGCTAACTAACCAATTCAACATCCTTATAGACTAAAAGCAGTAAATACAGCTCTATACACCATATGACCGATGCGGAATTAACACTTCTTCCATATATTTAATAGCAAAAGTTAACTATTAGGAGGTTTACTATGAAAAAGACTTCTGTTTACGACCTGCCAACACGTTTCTTTCACTGGCTTTTTGCTTTCCTTTTTATAACAGCTTTTGCCATTGCAAAAACTGTGGACGATGAAAGCCCGCTTTTTAGCTATCACATGCTGGCGGGTCTGACAATTGCGTTTTTACTGGTGCTGAGGTTTATATGGGGATTTATAGGCACGACCTATGCGCGCTTTTCATCCTTTAAATTAAACCCGATTGACCTGATCCGGTACTTTAAAGACGCAGTTATCACGAAAATCAAAACTTATCTGGGTCATAACCCGGCTTCCAGCTACGCGGCAGTGATCATGTTTACCTGTGCTATTGGACTTGCTATCTCGGGTATATTAATGGCTACCGGTGGCGAAAATGATAGTCTTGAGGAGGTCCACGAGTTACTGGTTAATATATTCCTAATTTCTGTTATAATTCACGTGGTCGGGATCGTCTTTCACCACGTTAAACACAGAGATTCTTTATGGTCCAGCATGCTGGATGGTAAAAAGAAGACAGGTTTGGATACCTCTGGAATTACCAGCATGAGACCGGTGGCAGGGTTACTTTTTGTTTTTCTTTTTGTATCGTGGTTCGGGTATTTGATTACCAGCTACGACAGCAGCACTCAGACTTTGAATTTGCTGGGAACCGAGTTGAGACTTGGCGAAACGGAACATGAATCAGAATTTGGTTATGAAGACCATAACGAAGAGTATGATGACGACTGAGTTCATATAAATGACCAAAAACGAACGACTGACAATATCCGCTATTTTAGTTTTTATAGCTGTTCTGACTTTTATAGATATCGCTAATGACTATTTCGACGGGGTAGCCTTCTGGCATATCTCAATTGAAACCATAGTAGGATTAACAGCACTGGCGGGGGTTTACTACCTGATAAAAAACCGTTTTACGATGCAACGCACACTTGAGAAAGAGAGGCAATTCTCGAATGAGCTTAATCTCGAAGCACAAAAATGGAAGCGCGTATCAAAGATCTACCTGGACGGATTGAGTGTTGAAATTAACAAGCAGCTGGATAAATGGGAGCTGACCGAAGCCGAAAAACGCGTCGCCTTTCTGCTTTTAAAAGGGTTTAGCATAAAGGAAATAGCCGATTTGAGAAAAACAAGTGAGAAAACCGTCAGCACACAGGCGAATTCCATTTATTTCAAGTCCGGGCTCCCAGGCCGTTCTACTTTATCAGCGTTTTTCCTTGAAGACTTGCTCCCTCCAAAACTGTAGGATCCTCACTTTTATTGCAAAGTTTTGCTC
>Ga0307377_10001446_pt1 | contig 30005 bp, 33 predicted proteins | sample TR3MG_FD_202535 | JGI IMG/M metagenome (GOLD analysis project Ga0307377, IMG submission 202535) | Soil microbial communities from Risofladan, Vaasa, Finland - TR-3 | ecosystem: Environmental > Terrestrial > Soil > Coastal area > Acid sulfate soil | place: Finland: Risofladan, Vaasa | collected... | reverse complement strand
CTCAAGAAATATTGGAAGAAACTGTTGCATATCTGATTTTTTCCGGCTAATTTACGACATTTTGTGTTTGCGACATGAAAAACGCAACTAACTGATATCCAGAAATGGGATCAGGAGGTCTGAAGGTCTAAAGGAAGAAATATTATCAGCTAAGCTCAAATTTTAATTAATGACTGGATTCGCTTGATTATAAGTAGGTTGCAAAAACCAGCACCGAATCCGTCAACAAGAAATTTAAAGACCCCTGCAAATCGTTGATCTACAGGGGTCTGCGATTTAAGGTTGTGGTGCCACTCGCACCACTGATATCTTGGAAGATCGAGCGGAAATCTTTTTATAATTGTTTGATTTTAACGTAGCTATCTAGTCGTCAGCGTTCTGCACTGTCTTTTGAAACTTTTTAGTTTGCTTATAGATTGTATGTCAAATTCCAAGAATTATTTCAAATGTTAATTATAAAGGATTTTACAGTACTATGGTGCAGTTATATTTATCAAAATGTAGATTTCAGATTTTTACAGATTAAAAGAGGAGGTCATTTTGATGAAACGGAGGCTCTGGGAGTTAAGTGCTTTGAAAGCAGGGAATTTGACCAACTGAGAGTACAAAATAGGTCAGAGGCCACCAATTTGCGTTTAGAGCTTGACTAATCATGTCTGGTACGTGGTGAAATTAAATGACCTGGTTGATTTGGGTCTGATTTTAAAGTCAGACCTTTTGACCTTCGACTACTTTTGATTAGAGGGACCATTATTTGGTAAGTGAAAATGATAACGATCTGGATATTGAAAATAAAATAAAGTCTGCAGTTTTAGGAATATAATTGAGGAGATATGAGACAAGAGTGTTATTAGAAATGATTTTAGGTATGTTAAATCTGAATTGAGTATAGTCGAAAACGGCCAACATAATATAAGAATTAATAACAAGATACAATATAAGAAAGAATAGAGATAATAATATCAGTTATCAAATTGGAATGAGAGTACTATTCTATTCCTCTAATTTGTTAATTACTTCCCAATTCTTAAGGGAGGATTCTACTTTATCTCTTTAGAAGAGTATTAAACCTTTTAACTGCATTATTATTTTATCTCAGTATTCAATAATGATATATTATTCATTCTGAATTAAGACAAGTATTATTTCCAGTTTTGTTGTAAAAGTAATTTTACATAGATCAATTTTCTTGAATCATTCCTGGAATATTTATCCCAATAATAAATTAAAGATTAAGCTAAAAACCGCAGAAGAATACCTTAATGATTTTATTAATAATGGTTTACTTGTAAGGCTCGATCATGGAAAGTATAAAAAAGTGGCTTAAGAAAATCTTTAAATTTCCGATTTCCTACAAATCCTATTTCCTATCCTTCCCAGAGGAACGAAAAATGACTTTGAAAAGAAAAAAATATAAGTTGATTTGATTAGTTAATGCTACCGTCTGTTTCAAATTCTATATTTTTAATTCAAGTGAAAAAAAATCAGGATATTTTGCTGTAACATCTTTATACATTGAATTTATTTGATGCATTACAGCATTTATATTTTCAAGATTATCTATTACCCCTTTTATTCCAATTTCTTTCTTTTTATAATCCATATAACCAACTATAATTGGAACATTAGCTTTTAATGCCATATAATAAAAACCTTTATTCCACTGTACAACCTTTTTTCTTGTTCCCTCCGGTGAAACAATAATATGTAACTCTTTGGCCTTTTCAAACATTTGAGTAACCTGATAAATAACGTTTTTATTATTTACACCACCAACCGGAATAGAACCATACCATTTCATTAAAATATTCATTGGAAAAAAGAAAAGTTCTTTTTTTGATAAAAAAATATGTTTAATACCAATCTCTTTAAGAAGTAGTTTACCGTATAAAGCATCATAATAACTGGTATGTGGTGCAAATATGACAATACTCTTTTTGACATCAGGAAATTCGTCTCTGAATTTCCAGCCTAAAACACTCGTAAGGATATATTGGGAAATAGTTTTCATGGGGGGGTTTACTATTATTGTTTTTCAGTTAGTTAGATGGGAATAATTATTTCTTTAAAACATAGAAAACATACTCCCATTTTTTAGTTAAAAATGAGTTATAAGTTCCTGACCCTTTCGTTGCAGCAAAATTTCTACCCAAATTTTGGAGGAACGTTGGTAATAGTTTTTTTATTAATTCTTCTCTACTGGGTGTAGTTAATGTTAATGCTTCAATAACATTATTGGTAATATTTTCAAATCTTATTAATTGAAAATTTGACTTCCCAAATTGAGTGTTTAGTTTTTCAATCTCAATATTATCCCTAAAATCAGTAAAGAGGAAGAAACCACTGGGTTTCAAAACACGATATACTTCATCTAAGAATAAATCTATTTCAGAATAGCGGTGTGAAGACTCAATATTTATTACTACATCAAATGAATCATTCTGAAATTTTAGTTTTTGTGCATTTGCTTGTAAAAATTTAATTCTTTCAGTTGAATATTTTTTATTACAGAAGTTTATTGCTTTTCTATTCAAATCAACACCGGTTACGAAGTTTGGTGACAAATAACGATATATATACGATAAGCCACCACCACGCCCACATCCTACTTCCAAAATATCTTTCCCTACAATATCTGCACCTGTTGCAACCAAATGATAAAGTTGTATTGAGTATCTATCTTTTTCATCAGTTTCTTTAAGTTCAATTTTATGATTATCTTTTGAATAACCAAAGTTCATAAATATAACTTCGGCATTTTTATCGATTGAACTTAAATACCAGTACCAAAATTTGAAAAAAACATTTTTTAGTTTATCTTTCATAGAACCATTATAAAAAAAATTACATTTCACTGGTGAGTATATAATTTAAAAATTGTCTGCTTTTAAGTTAAAGTAGCACTCACCGTTTGTGGCTTTTTTATTACAAAAGTTCCCATTGTATTGCTCCTTAAGTTATTACTTGTTTGATCGATATAAATGTACTAAAATCAAATGAATTGGGACACCCTTTTTTCTTTTGTAGTATTGGCTATTCTGATATTAACCTTGAGTTTTACAGTTAATTTCTCAACTTCCTAACTCATGACAAATTATTATCACAAAACACTATTGGGAAGCATATTCAGGTAATGAAGACCCTGCTGAATGAAGCTACTGACAGAGGGTATAATAAGAAACTTGAGTTCAGAGGGAGGAAGTTTAAGCGTCTTACTGAACCAGTTGAGAGTATCTATCTGAACAAAGAAGAACTGGAGAAGATAAGGTTAATTGATTTGAGTGATAAACCCAATTTGGAGCGAGTGAGAGACCTCTTCCTAATTGGGTGCTATACTGGACTAAGGTATTCTGATTTCACTAAGATAAGACCTGAGAATGTTAAAATTGAAGATGGAGGTACCTATATAAATATTCTTACTCAAAAAACTTCTACCAAAGTCGTTATTCCACTTAATCCTATTGTAATTAATATCCTCAAAAAGTATGATGGCTTTATCCCAGCCCCTATGACTAATCAGAAGATGAATCAAAAGTTAAAAATAATAGGAGAACTTGCAGGAATTACAAATAAGATATCTATCACCAGGACTAAAGCAGGAATTAAGACCAAAATTGCTATCCCTAAATATAAGCTTGTGCATACTCATACATGCCGGAAATCATTTGCTACAAATGCTTTCCTAGCAGGAGTGCCAACTTTAGCAATTATGAAAATTACTGGTCACACAACCGAAAATCAATTTTTAAAATACGTAAAAATAAGTGAAGAGGAGAATGCAAATAATTTGATTAATCACAAGTTTTTCACTACATAACCTTTAAAAATATTCTTTAAAAGATATAAAGAAATTAGGTTCTATTCCTTTCAACACCAAAATTCTCTTAATCAGCACGTTAGCTTTTAAGGTTCTACAGAATTTAATTATATCACTGTTGATGAGGCAGTTGATAAATCCTGTCACTTTCTGAAGAAGACTATTTCTCATAAGCAAACTTTTTAAAATGCCATTGCAGGTTTTAAAAAACTTAGAATAGAGGGTCATTTTGACGAAATAAAAGCACTAAGAGTCAAGTTCTTTGAAAATAGGGAATTGTCCAAGTGGATGTATAAAATAGGTCAGAGGCCGTCAATTTGCGTTTACAGTTTGAATAATCATGCCTGATACCTAGTGAAATTAAATGATCTAGTTGATTTGGCCAGATATTAAAATTGATGAAGTTTCCCTCGCTGAGTACACCTTATTAAAGAAGTACTGTTCTGTGTGGGATAAACTGGATCTGGAAGCCCTAAAGAGTATCCTTGATCCAAAAGTAGAATTTGACGCTCCTGGAGTACCTTTTGATCTTTTCGGAATAGACAGAGTAATTAAAGCACATTCCCTGTGGTTCGAAAGCCTATTGTGTGAAAATGATAGTCATACATCTCCATTTGAAGAAGATCGAAAGTATTCTTGCTTTGAAGTCTTCACTCAGCTTTATCCATATGATGGGAAAATGATCATACCACATATGCAACTAAGTTTCTTTGTGAAAGATGGATTTTACAAGATCTATTACTTCTACATCAAGCTGGATGAGAGCTGCTCCAAAATTACAAGGATTGAATCGAGACATGTAAAATTATTAGCTCATTCAAACCATTATGAGAAATACGTAAGCAGAATAAATGAAATTCCAAGTTCGTGACTTAGTAATTAATACAGTAGATAAAAATAAATTATTGTCAAACTTTAAAATAAGAAATAATGAATACAAATACAGAAAATTTAAAGGCGTTTTTTTATACAGATAGTGTTGTAAAAGAAGACGAATCGCTAAAAGATATCAGTAAACTGGTATTCTCAGATATTGCATACTTTCAGTTTTTGAGAGACGGAAAGTGCACAGCTTCAAATCCCCATTTTGCAAAAAAATATGTAAAGAGCAATGGTACTATTAGTAAAGCGATATCTGCACTTGAGAATAAAGGCTACATTGAGAGATACCAAGACCCATACAAGAACAGAACGATATATGTCCGAAGAAGCAAGTTTGCTGCAGGACAGAATAATAAAGAGATTCCTGATGGGAGAAATAACGCTCAGGAAGTGCCGCCCAAAGAATCTGTTAGCAATCAAACTGTGAGAACCTCACACTTTAAGAAAAACAATAGTGCCAGAAGAGTGACTATGATGAGTAAAGCTGAAATGGAAGAACTAATCAATAAAACTTTCCCAAGTGAATAAAATATCCCAAGCAATAAAAGAACTCATCCAAGAAGTATTCTCTGAAGTAGACTACCTCTCAGATGATGAGATGGCCTTCACATTTCTTGACTCGATAAGAGTTACGGCATTGGAGGATATGAAATCCGACCTCAAGCAATCAATTAGAAGGACGCTTAAGTGTAAGCTCCGTCCCCGATTTAATCAGAACCACATGCATTTAAATAGGCAATTACAGCTACCCTATATTGAAAAACTGGTTGAAAAAACACTTGAACTGTTGTCTTTTAAAATAAAGAACTCAAATAAAGATGATGAAGAAAATAGTATGGGTGAATTCTTATATGATGGTTATCCATTTATTGAATCAGGAAATCTTGTCTGTAACGAGTTATTTACGAAAGAAAGTGTTGGTGCCAAGTTCTGCGCGACAGGAAGAGTTATTTCCCAAAGGATACGGAAGGGGAAAGAAGGCAAGCATTTTGCCTATCTGACAATTGATGACTTTTATGAGGGATTGAAACTTATCATATTAGTACCTTCCGCTTTATTCCAAGAACATGAGAATGACTTAAGTGGCATTGAAGGTAAATCCATCGGTGTAATGGGAGTAGTCAAACAAAATAACTTTTATAAGACTAACATCATTAGAGCATACGAATTGGAGATACCAACTGGGTATTACATTGAAAGAAAACCAGTATAAAAAAAGTAAATAAACCAAATATTAAACTAAATACTTAAAGAAATGATACAAGAAAATACAACAATCACAGAAAGATATGATCCCAATAATCTAAAATTTGGTATAGATCAATATCCAGACAAAGAACCTGATAGATATTTGAATGATTTTTTCAATGTCGAAAACATTACTGATAGTTTTACCTTCCTTTTTACAAATTTTTATTCCGCTCACGAAAAATATCCTATGGAACAGATATGGGAGCCTCTCCTTAACAATTTCCACTTTCATGAGAGAGAAGAATTCTCCAAAAATCTATGGGATTATACTTTCTCGCTTGTTAACAGAGAAATATCTACTCCTGGGAAGAAAGGTAAAGAGATAATTAAAATCCCCCAAGTAAGGAAGTTATATATTTCAATGGCTGTTGAATTCATTAAACTCTTCCTCAGAAGTCACCTTATAAGACAAGATGGGTTTCAAACTAGGGAAGAATACGAAAAGGCTGTTAGTGAAAACTATGGATATTATTTCATGGATGTTGCATGTCATGAGTTTGCAATTGGGAAGACTTTCCCTTTAAGTGGCCGTTTAAAGGTTCTTGATCAAAACACGATTGAGATTTATGGGGTCCAGAATGCAATTATGGGAATGGAAGATGATAATGGCGAGCTATATGATTTTGAAGTCGACAAGTATAACTATAGGAAATTCAGAGAGAGATTTGGAAGGCTTATGGGTGATAGAATCTTTTTTGAGTTCATGGTCACCAATGTGATAGGTCCAAATCATGCTCAAGGGAAAATTTTAAGCAGTAGTTGATCTTGAAGATTGGCCACATGATGCTCTGTGGAGAGTGTTTTGTACTGAAACGACGTGCTGAATAGCATAACATGTTAATAATCATATGGATTTAAAGCATTCATGTTCTAATCTGTTGACTTTGAAATTCTTGACAGTAAATTTATCAGATATTTGTCGGCGAAAATAGGTAATTTACGATCCACTCCTCAACCATTTCCACATGGAATGTAAGTATTAAAGGAGTACGAGGGCCACAAATGGTGGCCTTTGACTTTATATATGAAGCCTTCCTTAAAGTATTATAAGTATAATTATGGCACTTAGCTTTAAAATTGGAGAGTATAATGCATTGCCTCCAGAAAGGCCTTAAAAGAGTCGAATCAGCCTTTGAGGCCTGACTCTCCCTCTATAGCTTAGCTCTCCACAAATAAAAAACAAATTATGATAGAGCTTAATTTTGTTGCTATAGGAAAAATTCCTGGTGAATGTATTTTTGTTCATAAAGATGATATTTCACTCGTTTCTAATGAGGAGAATACTTGTAAGATAAAATGCATTGCAATAGATTTTAGATCAAGAAGGACCTCTGTGCCAGTAAGAATTGATTATTTATTAAGTGTTTGTCCTCATGATCCAATAATATCAGAGGGTGAAAGAGAAACCATTAATGAGACTGTAAGAAAAATATTGCCGGAGAAAAAAATAGAAATTCTAATCAAGAAATTTGAAAAAATAAAACATAAGGGATCAGTCAAACTGAAATAAAACTGAGATATCTACTTCTAATACGTCAGCTATCCTCTTTAAGAAATTAATTGTAGGATTTTATAACAAACACATAATCAAATAAATACTACCTTGATTGCGAATTCTGGTTATATTAAATATTCTGTTCCGATTCCAAATGAATTTGGTACATTTCGTATATTTACAATACAACAAAGAAAGGAGAAAGGAGATTCTTCATGACAGTAAAAAATCTTTCATTTGGATCGATTACCATTGACGGGGAAACCTACGTGAAAGATGTGATTATAGATAACGGTTCGATTAAAAAGAGAAAAAAAGCAGAATCGAAAAAATATAGTGACAGGTTCGGGCATACACCACTGTCACCGGACGAGAATATTCCATGGAATTGTAAGTGTATCATTGTCGGTACTGGCCATAGTTCGAGCCTCCCGGTAATGGATGAAGTTTATGATATCGCCGTTCGCAAAGGTGTGGAACTGGTTATTATGAGCACTCCTGAAGCTATAAAACACATCAACGACCCACATACCAACCTTATTCTTCACTTAACCTGTTGAAAGTGGGCATTCAAATGCACAATCAATATGGATCTTGCCTGGTTCAGGTTTTATAAGGAATTGAATGAGTTTCTGCCTTCGGGGAAGAGAAAGGGACACATTCCCTATCCATTCAGCGGAAATCCATCTGTTAAAGATGCTATCTAGGCGTATCGCATGTCGAGGTCGACCTAATCCTAATGCCGGCAAGTGATAAATAAAGAGCGTTTTCATCATCATCTTATATTAATTATCTATTTTTAAGCTGTCAGACTGTATAATGACTTAAATTTGCAAAATGTTTTAAAAGAATAAATGAAGGCATTAAAAATCGGGAGTCTTTCAATTACTGTTCCGGTCATTCAGGGTGGGATGGGCGTTGGCGTATCGCTTTCAGGTCTTGCAGCAGCAGTGGCTAATGAAGGTGGGGTTGGAGTTATTGCAAGTGCCGGACTCGGACTTCTGTACAAGGACTTTTCTGAAAACTTTCTTGAGACCTGTATTATCGGACTTAAGGAGGAGATACGCAAAGCAAAGGAAAAAACACTTGGTGTCATTGGCGTTAACGTAATGGTTGCTATGACAAATTATGCAGATGTGATAAAGACTTCCATCTCTGAAAAGGTAGATATAATTATAGCAGGCGCAGGACTTCCACTTAATTTGCCATCCTTTTTAAAGAAAGACAGTATTACAAAGCTCGTCCCTATCGTTTCATCTGCCAGAGCAACTAAGATAATCTGTGAAAAGTGGAAAGCTAACTATGATTATCTGCCCGATGCTGTTATTGTTGAAGGACCGAAGGCAGGCGGTCATCTGGGCTTTAAAGAGGAACAAATCGGAGATAAGGATTATGCACTTGAAAAGCTTGTTCCGGAAATCATTAATGAGCTGAAACCTTTTGAAGAAAAATACAATCAATCTATACCGCTTATCGCTGCAGGAGGGATCTATACAGGTGAGGATATTAATAACATAATGAAGCTGGGAGCATCGGGTGTTCAGATGGGAACCAGATTCGTAACCACTGATGAATGTGATGCCTCACCTGCATTCAAACAGGCATACATTGATGCCAATGAAAAGGATATTGAAATAATAAAGAGCCCTGTGGGCATGCCTGGGCGAGCTATTTTAAGCAATTTTCTCACAAAGGTGAAAACTGGTAAAAAACAGCCGAAAAAATGTCCATTTAAATGTATCAAGAATTGTGACATTACTAAGAGCCCTTATTGTATTATCATTGCACTTATAAATGCACTTAAGGGGAATTTTGAAAATGGCTTTGCTTTTGCCGGAAGCAATGCTTTCAGAGCAACTAAAATATCATCAGTAAAGGAGATATTCCAATCTTTGCTAAAGGAGTATAAAGAAAGTAAAGAGCCTGATAGCTGACCTGACAGATCTTTTCTTTACAGGCAGACTATTCCGTTCCCAGTCAATTATTACTCCATTAAGGCAGGCAAAACATTTATACCCATTTTCGGATAAAATAGGGATCATGGTCTTCACCCTGACGCTTTTGCGCTGTCGGCACAAATCATATACAATGATTCCGTAAAAAAGCAGGATAATCAAATCCCTAAGGGGAAATGAATTTCCCCCATAATAAGTGGTACCTTTAGAAAGTATTTAACATATATGTCATAAGCCTAGATCCTCCTTTAAATGCGGCAATTGAAAATCATTGAGCAGGTTACCAACAGGGAGAGCCCATCCATGGACAAATACCTGCATGAGATAGCCAAGATTAAGCTGATTACTGTAGAAGAAGAGATAGATCTCGCCAGAAGGATACATAAGGGGGACCTGGAGGCACGGGATTGTTTGATAAATGCAAATCTCAGATTTGTTATATCTGTTGCAAAACAGTATCAGAACCTGGGCTTGAGTCTTGCAGATTTGATCAATGAGGGAAATCTTGGTTTGATCGAAGCAGCACAACGATTTAACGAAACGAGGGGCTTTAAGTTTATATCTTACGCTGTTTGGTGGATCAGACAAGCTATTATTTATGCACTGGCTAAACAGTCCAGAATTGTACGGCTCCCACTTAACAGAATAAGTATTATTAATAAAATAAAAAAGATCATTGCTGACCTGGAACAAAAGTACGAAAGAGAACCAACTATCCTTGAGATTACACAGGCTTTAGAGCTAACGCCTAATGATGTGACAGCAGCAATAAAAAACGCTGGGCGGTATATTTCAATGGATGCCCCACTTGTACAAGGTGAAGAAAAGAACATGTATGATGTATTACTTAGTGAAGACACCCCCAGCCCAGATAAAGAACTGCTAATGGATTCACTAAGGAAAGAAATTGAAAGGGCCCTAAATAAATTGACTCGAAGAGAAGCCGATATTATTAGATTATTTTTTGGAGTAAACGGTAAGCATGAGCATACACTCGGGGAAATTGGCGAGGAATTTAATCTATCAAGAGAAAGGATCAGACAGATTAAAGAAAAAGCGATCAGAAAATTGAATCATTCTACAAGATGTAGAATATTAAAAACCTACCTGGATTAACAAACCGGGTATTAAGAAGATTAGACAGATCCCGGAATTTTATTATTTTAATTTGAAAAAATACTTTCTTATTTCCCTTTTACCATAATAAGGTATCTCAATTTTGTCCCAAACTTTTAAACCTATTTTTTTAAATAATAAGTAAAGTGAATGTTCTGTAAAAGGTTTATAAATTTGACAATTTATATCAAAGTTAATAAGGGCATCAATTTCAGTTTTAACCAATTCTTTGAGGTTAGCATTGGGATTGGGAAAATGTTCGATAACATAAATTGATTTCGCCACTCTTCGTGCTTCAATTAATACAGATTCAGGATCTTCACAATGGTGTAATGTTTCATTTAATAGTGAAACATCAAATTCTAAATTACCGAATGGTAAATTTTTGCCATCGTAAATCACAAACGGTAACTTTTCCCCTTTCCTAATATCGACAACATCTACTGTATTATATCTAACCTTAGGAAAATTCTTAGCAAAGATATGGATAGGTATTGATGTTCCGGTTCCAATATCAAGTACAGAATCAATACCTTCTATATAAGGTCTAAATAATTCAACGAGGTCAAATATTATATCTTCTAATGATTTACTCACAACTGTTCACATTGGTTCGGATTTATGTGCTTAGTTTATTCCGGTATTAAGTGCTCAGCCTGACCGGATTTTCGACTATTTCAATTAATTCTTTCATCCTTCCTGAGCTGTTCTAATAACTGCCGGTTTGTCATTTTCCATTTAAGTAAAGCATCAGCAGACATTTTATCTGGAATTTGAAATTCCAGATGGTTGTGTACTACAGTAACGGTCTTGTCACATACTACCGTAACAGTAATTTGACCGTATCTGGTGTTGAATATTTTCTCGCTCATTGTTGTAATATTTTATGTCATTCGTATTTGCGTTTCATGGTTGTACGGTTTTTAATCATCAAGTATTTTGTTGGTGGAAGTTCTATTTGCTTCTCAAGGTTAATTTACATATATAACAATTTTATATCTGCTTTTCATGCTGTATAATTTCACAACGTCGTTTATAAACTGCCAAGTCAATTGCCTTAGAACCTGTAATCAGCCTTATGTTTTTTTGACAATTCCGTTGAGTTCTTCCTCTGTCTGACAATTTCTTATTTGCTGCATTATTTCGTAATGTAATTCAGAAATAAATTTTTGACTGTAAATCCTATGTTTTGATGTGTTCATGTCTGTTTTAAGTCTATTTTTATGTTTGTTTACCTTTTGTTGAGAATAGGCAGAAAAAGCTATTTTATACTGCCTTTCCCTACTGATTTGCGATCTTTATTGCAGATGAAACAATAAGGGCAACCAGGAAAGAAATCACTGCAATCCATATGGCTCCCATGCTGTCATGAACATCATAACTGGCATATGCCAATGCTATTCCAATGGCAAAAATGGCAAAAAAGATTAATGCTGAAAAAGAACTTTTTGTTTTCATAACAATAACCTCCATTTATAAGTTTTAAGTCGGATCTTTTTTCTGATACAGGTATGTCGGATCGATGCAGAACTAGCTTCCCTGCTCAAAGACATATCAAATTTAGGAAATATTCTATCGAAATACAATTAAAACGTCTTCCTCTGGGTTTCACTTTTGGCCTATGCTGGCATTTACGTTGAACTTAAGTCAACATCATACTTCCCCTTCGCTTATCGCAATTTCACTTTATTTACTTCTTACTACAGACTTATCCTTCTCTAGGACTATCTCTTTATGTTTATAACCTTGCTTTCATTAGGGGAATCATATATCTTTGTTCTACTTCTACGGTTAAATTCTTCATCTTATAACTTTTTTGACGAGGGGGAACAAAGGCAAAGTGTTTTATTATTCCATCATCACTAAAAGTTGCATCTATTCGTTGAATTTAGTGGAGGTTATTTCAAAAAAGCAATAATAAAGAAGATTAATATTTGCAGTCTTCTCATTCTTCTCAATGATTAATTTCATGGAAGGTTCATTTACAGACAAGTAATATTCTGAGGTACTCCTTCAACAACTCTTCTTCTGAAAAATTTAAGTATTCTTAATTAAGGTTTGGAATAATTATTAAAAGACTTATATAAAATATGAGATTGTTTTCTTTTCAACAGGAATTGGCGATTGACCTTGGCACAACAAATACACGGATTTTTCATAAAGACAGAGTAGTAGTGAATGAGCCATCTATTGTTTCTATTAATACAATGACGGGCAAGATAATTGCAATAGGGGGAAAAGCCCGCAAGATGCTTGGCAAAACACATGAAAACATTACAACAATCAAACCTCTCAAAGGTGGTGTAATTGCTAACTTTGATGCTGCCCAACAAATGATACAGGGGATGATAAAGATGATCAACAAAAGTAACCTCCTTTTTACTCTATCGCTAAAAATTATAGTCACTATTCCGTCAGGATGTACTGAAGTTGAAATAAGAGCTGTCAGGGATTTAACAGAACACGCTGGTGGCAGGATTGTTTACATGATTTACGAATCCATGGCAGCCGCCTTAGGAATAGGTATCGATGTGAATACTCCGGATGGAACCATGATTGTCGACATTGGCGGAGGGAAAACTGAAATTGCAGTTATTACTCTCGGAGGAATTGTCTGCAACCAGTCTCTCAGAGTTGCAGGTGATGATTTTACATCTGATATTCAGGCTTATATGAGACACCAATACAATATTAATATTGGTGAAAGTACTGCTGAAAAGATTAAAATAGAGGTTGGTTCAGCACTTTGTGAATTGGCAAATCCGCCTCCGGATTTTAACGTCAGTGGGCCTAATATTATTACTGCAATGGCCATTGAAATTCCAGTCTCTTATCAGGAAATTGCCCATTGTCTAAATAAATCCATTTCAAAAATTGAAACAGCGATCTTTTCAGTTATCGAACAAACACCACCTGAACTTTATGTAGACATTGTTCGGAGAGGAATCTACTTGGTAGGTGGTAGTACTCTGCTCAGAGGACTTGACAAGAGATTTACTGATAAAATAAATATTCCTTTCCATATTGCTGAGGATCCTTTGCTTTCAGTTGTACGAGGAACAGGTATTGCTTTGAAAAATGTTGGCAAATTTTCGTTCCTTATAAGATAGCTTAATCTCATAGACCTATCGATGAAAATTTTATTTTTACAACAACAACCATGTATTAGGGCGTTAAAATACGCCGAGGGTCTCAGAAGTACAAAAGATGATGTTAAATTAATCTTTGCTTATACACACAAAACATTAACACAATTTTACGGATACGGAGATGAACTCTTTGATAGGATGATTAAACTAGAAACAAAGAAACTTACACCACAATTAAGAAAACTGATTTATACTGAAAATATTGATATTGTTCATAGTCATAATGCACCGGATTTTCTTACATTATCAGCAATAGAGGCGTCTCGAGGGAGAATTCCTATTATACATGATATTCACGATTTGATTTCTATAAGAAGAACACCTTATGGTACCTTGGATCCCAAAAGTCATCATGTTTTAGAAATTGAAAGAAGAGCAGTAACTGAATGTAATGGGTTAATATTTGTAACATCAGGTGTCAAAGATGCGTGTGAAAGTGCTTATCCAATTGATCAAAAACCAACTCTGGTATTTCCAAATTATGTTCCTAGAAGATTAATGCCTTCTGCTCTAAGGAGAAAATTATCTGAAAACTATGGAGAAATTCATATTGTTTATGTAGGGAGCCTGGATAGTGTTAATTTAGGGGGTCATTATGATCTAAAAGATATTTTTGAGGCTATTGCTGATCAAGAAATTCATATCCACATTTATTCCTCCAAAGAAAATCCAGATTATGATGCTATTGCGGGTGGTAATAGTTATATGCATTATCATGGTCATTTAGGCATAAAAAAATTACTCCAAGAGATAACACAGTATGACTATGGTTGGGCAGGTTTTAATACAGCAAGAAATAAAGAACATGTAGATACAGTCTTAGCTAATAAGGTCCTGGAATACATTTCTTGTGGGCTTCCAGTTATATCATTGGGTCATAAAACTCAACAGGAGTTTATAGAAGAAAATGGAATAGGTATTGTAATAAATGAAATTGGCGAACTATCAAGTAGATTGAGAGAAGAACCTGACTTAAATGAAATAAGAAGTAGGGTTTTAGAATGTAGGCAATATTTTACTATTGAGGATAAGATTAGACAAGTTTTAGATTTTTATAAATCTTTTACTTAATGAAGCATGTAAGAACTCTGAAAGGTCAACTCCACGAAATTCCTATAGAATTTCTTGCCCCATTCAGTTTCGTTCCATTCGGTCATATAACAACGGATAAAATGGAAATCTTTGATTCCCCAAAATGGCCTTTGGTAAAACCTTCTTAATCACTTTAATAATTCATCATTATCTCTTTCATGGTTCATTAAGTATTTCAATAAATCAAATTCCTGTCCCTCTAAAAGAGGTTCTTATTCTAAAAATCGAAAAAATCTTAATAAGTTTTGAATTTTTAATAGAATGTGATTCTTATAATTTCAATAGTGTAAGGTAGTCAAATTTGCTTTGAAGCTCATCTATAGCTATTTAGCTTTGCTCTTAATTTATTAATGCAGATTATGATAGAGCCAAATTTTGTAGCTATAGGTAAAATACCTGGTGAATGTATTTTTGTTCATAAGGATGATCTCTCACTTCTTTCCAATGAAGAGAATACTAGCAAGGTAAAATGCATTGCTATAGATTTTAGATCAAGACGGACTTCTGTACCGGTAAAAATTCATTACTTATTATGTGTTTGCCCTCATGATCCAGTAACATCAGAAGAAGAAAGAGAAGCTGCAAAACAAAACTTGAAATCTTTCTTTTCGACAGATGCATTAAAAATCAATTCATTGAAAACTTCTCTCTGGAAGATTTTCATCTTTTCGAAATAACAGACCAGGGTGTGATTCTATATGAAAAGGCCTGGCAACTACCAGAGGAAGATAGATTAATTGAAGGTGGTCCTCAAATGCTGTATATTGATGAATTAATTCAAAACTGGCATGAGCAAAACAAAAAGCTTGAGGACCTCTTATTAAAAGAGTATAAAGCTCTGTTCTATACGGATTACTTCCCTTATTCTGAGTTTATAAAATTATTTGATCAAGACCCTTTCAATCGAAAATGCCACTACTGTGGAATAACGGATCAGGATATCGAATTGCTAAGAAATAAAGGGAAGATTAATACGAAGCAGTTTAGAGGCTACTGCATGGAGATCGACAGAATCAATTCAAACCATGAGTATAGGCCTGAAAACGTCGTTTTAGCGTGCTACTGGTGTAATAATGCCAAGTCAGATGAATTTACTTCAGCGGAGTTTATTGATCACATAGGCCCAGGTATAGGAAATGTTTGGCAGGAAAGAAAAAATCTATAAGAATTAAATCATATTAGTCAAGTCCAAATTAAGATATGCATACTCCCAAAGAAGCTAACTATTTAAAAAAGAAGAATTTGGAGTCCGTAAAGACCCTTCGTACCTTCGAAGGAGAATCGTAAATTTTTAATAATCAACATTATGGACTGTAAATTAAAATTGGATTTCGAAAAAACAACTTCATTGTTTTTAGCTTATCCAGAAGGAGTAATTGATTGTGGAATTGATTACTCGCCTGCCTCAAAAGTCTTTGATGAACTCATCAAAGCAATTCCCAGAAATACGAACCTTGTAGTCTTCGTGAAATCTGCTGAAATCTCCAAAAAAGTAAGCAGGCTTCACCGGAACACTACTACTCTTGTGAACAATGAGCTTTCTTCCATCTGGCTTCGTGATAGTGCCGGATTTAATATGGGAACTCATATTGTTAAACCGATCTTCAAGCCTAAGTATTATAGAAAATACTTTGAGGAGGCTGCTTTGATTGATCAAAGTATGAAGGTCATTCATTCCATTCTCGGTATTGATATGGTAAAAATACCTCTGATATGGGATTGCGGCAATCTGATAACAAATGGTGAGATTGGATTTATTACTGACCAGTCTTAGCTGACAATAAGAAAAGTTATAATGAGACCCAGGTAAAAGAGATCATTCAATCGCATCTTAAAATTGAACCTATACTCATTCCAACTCATCCTGATGACATCTATGGCCATTCAGACGGATATCTAGCTTTTGTTAGCAGAAATACACTGGCTATTTCAAAATACCCTGAAAACGCAAGTAAGAAGGATTTAAAGTACTTGGAGGAAGTTAAGGCGATAGCCCAGAATCATGTCTCAAATGTGATTGAGATATTGGAGAATCCGACTTTTGAGGAAAATAATGGCATAGAAAGCGCCAAAGGACTGTATGTGAATATGCTCTCGTTTGGAAATTTAATCTATATGCCATCTTATGGAGAATCTGATGATGAGAAATACAATATAGATCTGCTGAGTAAATATGGGAAGGTCTACCCTATCGCTTGTGACGAATTAGCAGTATTCGGAGGTCTGCTTCATTGTATAAGTTTTACCAATTAATAACCTAATATTAAATCAAATGGCACTAATTAATTGTCCAGAATGCGGAACTCAAGTTTCCGACAAAGCTGAAAAATGTCCAAATTGTGCTTATCCTTTTCAAGAGAAATCCACTGATCATCAAGAAGGTATGAAGGTGTCTGAAGTACAATTCACTAAGAAAAAACATAAGAGGAGATTTATATGGGCTGCAATAATAGCATCTATTGGCGTTGTTATGATAATTATTGGGGGAGGTAATTCTGGTGAAGGAACTTCCGCGAGTTTAATACTTGGATTACTCCTACTTGTTATTGCAATAATCTATTCCATCATTGTTCGAGCAATCAGATGGTGGGAACATGATTAAAGTAATAATGTTATCCCATCCCAGATTTCTCCGGTATCTTTTGGGATGGGATATTAAAACTATCAACGAATTCATCAACATTCTTATAAGTTCTATTTTCAATGCATTATAAGTTATCACTTTAGCAATATTAGTTCAGGTGCTTAGCGCACCATATCTATATTTTCATTAAATAATAACAATCTCTAAATAACTGTTTTTTAGAAACTTACTGCATTACTTTTGTCCCAATTTTAATCGAAAGAAAAATGAAAACTGAAATAGAAAAAAATAATATAAAAGGTGTTTCTGAAATTACTCTATCATACAAAACAAAGGTTAATCCAAAAGATAGAATGAAAGTTACTTCATCCAAAGATGCTTACAAGCTATTATTCGATTCATGGAATAAGAATACAATTGAATATGTAGAAGAGTTTAAGCTTCTGTTAATGAACCGGTCGAATGCTGTACTTGGCATACTATCAGTATCTAAAGGAGGTATATCTGGAACTGTAACTGATATACGACTAATCTTCCAGGCAGCCATTAAAGCAAACGCATCTGGATTTATCGTATGTCATAACCATCCATCTGGAAATGCGTACCCTAGTGAATCTGATAGAAAGATCACTATGAAGATAAAAGAAGCTGGCAATCTTATGGACATTCAGTTGCTCGATCATATTATAATTCTTCCAATTGAGGGATATTTCAGTTTTGCTGATGAAGGAGATTTATAGATTGAGATTTTTAATTACAAGAAACGTTGTCCCATCCCAGATTTCTCCGGTAAAAGATGGGATGGGATAAGCATAGACTTAAACATAAAAATCAGACAAACTGATAATACTGATCAGTAGAAATGTCGCCTTCCTTTTAATTCAGTCAAATCAAAATTAATGAAATTTGAAGTAATATTTTAAATTATCTCATCCATAATAACTTATTCTTTAAAAAATTAGACAGAGCAGGTAACAAATCTTAATGCTTCCATATTAAACATATGTTTGGTTTACATATTAATCAAGACTTTTATGCTGTATCAGTCTGGTATTAAATATTTTATTAGTGACATCTATTGTGACTGACGAGGCAGTGCTTTAAGAAAAGGATTGTAAATATGATCGTAGAAAGGAGTATTTATTTTGATCTTTATTATATGATGTCTGGAGAGGTCAGTATAATTTCAGAAAAATGTAAAAACTAATTTGTCAGATATAAGCAATAAGCATAACTTTATCTAACAGTTTTTAGTCTTATCATGTAGTTTTGTTAATTGTATTAACAAGCTGTGCCTCACGCTATAAAAGACGATAAACAAGATGGACACATTGACAACTAACGACAAAGATATAATAACACGCACTGACTTACAGACTGCCCAGACATAACCTTCCCGACAGTGCAACTGGGCAGTGACAATGATTGTTGACAAAAAATAAAGAGATAAAAACTCTCTCTTCGCATCTTTAAAAATTTCTATCAGTGCACATGTGGTACCACACAGACATTCATATGAAAAAACAGAATTGTAATTAACATGGTTTTAAAGATATTAGCAACAGGAGACCTTCACATTGGGAAAAAATCATCCAGTGTTTCTGAAAGCGCTGAAGAAAGCTCTACAAAGTTTACTTGGAACCTTATAGTTGATTGGTCAATTAATAATGGAATTAACGTCCTTGTTCTAACAGGTGACATAGTAGATCAAGACAATCGCTATTTTGAGGCAATAGGGCCTTTACAATCCGGTTTTGAAAAGTTAAAGCAAGCGGATATAGCTGTATATATGGTTGCAGGAAATCATGATTATAACGTCCTACCTCAGGTTGCAGGAATCGGCAAGCATGATAATGTTCATCTTTTGGGTATTAATGGAGAATGGGAAGTAAAAACCTTTTCCAAAAATGGAGAGAAAATTCAATTTGTTGGCTGGTCTTTTCCAAATCAATTTGAAACAAAAGATCCTCTACTAAACTTCGATGGAATATCACTTGATCCAAATTATACTACTATTGGTCTTCTTCATGGAGACGTTTATAATCCGGAAAGCAAATATGCACCAATAGATTTAGATAAGTTTTTGAATAAATCAGTTGATGCCTGGATTTTAGGCCATATTCATAAACCGCAAGTTTTACGAGAATCTGATCCATATATATGTTATCCCGGGTCTCCTCATGCGCTGAATTCTAAAGAACCTGGTATTCATGGTCCAATTTTATTGATAATAGATAACGAAGATGATATAAATATTAATCGAGTTCCTCTATCACCAATAAGGTATGAGAATATCTCAATAGATATCACAAGCACCACTGATGAGCAAAGCTTGCGGGATGCTGTTACATCAGGATTACTTAATGATGGTAATATGAAAATCGAAGAATTGGGGAATGTTTCTTACTTGATCTATGACGTTTCTCTGGAAGGACAACATGCAAACATCAAAGATTTGGAAACATGGACTCTACCAATAGTAGATGGTTATGATTATGAAATTGAAACAGAAACCAGACTTTCTGTGCGCAAGGTTGTTGTTAATGCACGGCCTAAACTGGAAAACATTAAGGAGTTAGCCAGACAATCTTCACCGGCAGGTGTATTGGCAAAAACTATTCTTGCTGTTCAGAATGATGAAACGACTGAATTTTTGGATGAATTATTTGAAAAATGGAAATTAAACTATGAAACCATTAATACAGCCGGAACATTTCAACCACTTCGTGCATTAGGAAAATTTGATGATAAAACTGACCTAAAAGCCAAGCAATACATCTTGCATGAATGTAATCGCCTTCTTGGAGAATTAATAGAGCAACAAAAACAATGAAAAAAGCTCCATTTATATTAAAAGAACTGTCTATCTACAAAATGCCTGGATTCCCAAGGGGAATGGATAACTTCGAAAATCTGGCCGCTAATATAAATATTGTTGCAGGTCCTAATGCGTCAGGGAAAAGTTCCATGGCTCGCATTATTCAACAACTTATCTGGCATAATCGAACTAAAGGATTAGCTATTGGAGGATCAGTTGAAATTGACGGGGAACCATGGGAGATTATAATAGATTCAGATAATATTAAGATACAACGTGATGGGAAAGAGGATGACTTTATCGGGCTTCCTGCTGTGGAGGAATGTAATCGCTACATGCTTGCACTTCACGACCTGGTTAAGGAAGATGAAGATGATTTGGCAAGGGAAATAATTAAACAATCTATTGGAGGATATGATTTGGATTCAGCTCAAGAGAACCTTGTGTATTCATCTGTTATAAAAAATAAAGCTGCTTCAGAATTCAAAACTTTTATTAGTGCTGAAAATAGGTTTAAAGAGATTCGGAAGAAACAAAAAGAACTAAAAAAGGAAGAAGAAAATCTAACTCAACTCTATGATATAAAAGAAAAATCTCAACAAGCATCTAAACTCAATAATTTATATGAGAAGGTTGTTGAGCACCTGGAAGCAAAACTAAAATTTGACCAACTCTCTGAAAGGCATGAAGAATATCCAAGTGTTTTAGAGAGAGTAACAGGCGAAGAATATACAACCATAGAAGATTTAGAAAAAAAGAACGAAGATGCCAATGATGCCATTGAGTATGCTAATGAAGAAATAAGAAAAAGCCAAAAAATACTTACAAGTTTAGAAATACCTGAAGAAGGGATTAATGAACACGTATTGAATGAATTGGAGGAAAGAGTTCAAGGATTAGCAGAACTTGATAGTAAAATCAAGGAAAAAGAGGGAAAAATCGAAGAATTTCAAACAAAGGAACTTGAGGCATTAAAAAGTATTGACGAATCAATAGACCCTTCTGAATGGGAGGGAATAAATCTTGAAGAAGTACGCAATCTGGATAAGTTTTTGCAAGATGCCAATCAATTATTAGGTGAAAAGGAATTTTTACTTGCGGAAATCCATGCGCTAGAAAAAGAAATTGAAAATTCTGGGAATAACTCTGTCAACTCTGAAAATCTTAATCAGGGTATTAAGACGCTGGGGAATTGGCTAAAGGAACAAAATAGTACCATTGGATTGGCAAGATGGATTATTTTTGCTTCATCCATTTTTGGTATTATAACAGCAATCATGACCTTTTTTACTGGATGGCCCGGACTTTTAGGGATTGCCTTGATTATTGGCCTGTTCATATATGCCTATTTGTTTGACAATGTAAAACATAGGGAATTAATTTTTAAAATAAGGGAACAGGATTATATTAAAATAGGTCTGACACCACCTTCTAAATGGGATAATGAAAGCGTATCAGAACTAATTGATGAACGGATCGAAGAATTAAAATCTGTAAAATGGCAGGAAAAAATCAATCAAAGGCTTAATAGCTGTATTGACGACCTTGGGAAACTGCAAAATCGGTTGGAGAAAATAAATAAAATACGAGATGAATGGATAGCAAAGCTAAAAGCTGTACCTGGATTTCCGACAGAAAATTCAAAAGATTTCAGTGGATTATATTGGTTTTTAAAACATGCCAAAGATTGGCAGAATGCGCATACGGAATTAGAAGCCTTAAAAGCACAGAATATTCAATTGTATGACAGTTATGATAAAGAATTAATTAAAGTTAATGAATTTCTCGTTAAATCAAATACTACAAAAGCCAAAGATTTTGTCGAAGCAAAAACCAATTTTATTAAGCTTAGAAAGGAAGAAGCAACCCGTCAAGTTGAAGTCCAGAAAATAATACAAAAAGAGGAGCATCTTAATGATTTGGTAAGGCAAAATAGGGAGGCTTCAGATAAAATCAAAAAAATCTTTAAAAAGTTGGATATAGAGAATTTAGAAAAGGAAAAAGTCAGACAAATAGTGGAGCAATTGGAAGGATATAAGCAAATTAGTAGGGAGCTTTATGCTACAAATATGGGGCTATCAGAGAAAGAATCCCTATTAAAACATCATTCTTTGTATGAGGAAAATAAACAAGAGATTAAAGGATTTAGCATTGATCAAGCTCAAGAAAAGGCAGCAAAAATGGCGGATGAGGCAAGTAAATTAGAAGGTATTAATAAAGAAATTACAAGAATCGAAACATTAATACATAACAAAAAGGAAGGTCATGAATTAGAAGACGCCTTAACTGAGAAGGATGAAGCGATGATAAATCTTGAGCAATTGTACGAAAGCAACTTATCTTCTATCACAGGAAATCTGATTATCGATCAGTTAAAAAAAGAAACAAGGGAACAAAACCGCCCTAAGGTATTTAAGCGAGCAAATGAACTCCTTAACCGCATAACTAACGGAAGATATGAGTTAATATTGGAGGAAAAAGGAGAACCGGCTTTTAAGGCTTACGATACGGTATTAAGGCTTGGACAAGATTTAACTGAAATATCAACTGGTACACGTGTTCAATTATTGCTTTCAATTCGATTGGCATTTGTTGAAACCCAGGAATCATCTATTAAGTTGCCCTTATTAGCTGATGAATTATTAGCAAACAGTGATGATGAACGAGCAAAAGTAATAATAGAATCTCTAGTCGAAATTAGCAGAGAAGGCCGCCAGGTTTTTTATTTTACAGCACAAGCCGATGAAGTTGGAAAGTGGAATTCATTTTTAAAGGATAAATCTAATCTTGATTATAAAGTAATCCAGCTAAAAAGCAATAAAAACCAACATATTAACTATATGGACTACAAAGCTGACTTTGAATCTTTCAATTTTATTCAACAAGTTCCATTTCCAGACGGGAAGAGTTATGAGGAATATGGAAAAGAAATCCAGATAGAGCCATATAACATTCTTATTCAGGCTTGTAGTCAACTTCCCCTTTGGTATCTATTGAATGATGTAGACTTACTATATTGCTGCCTGACAAGAGGGATAAGATATTGGGGACAATTAGATAGCTTCTTTCGGAATAATGGTAAAATTAAAAAACTAGATGAAAGTATAATGTTTCATATCAACAAAAAAATCAAACTACTTGAACGGTTTCAGGAATTATATCGAAGAGGACGTCCACGACCAATTGACAGAGACGTTTTAGAGCACTCCGGAGCAGTTTCAGGTAACTTTATTGATGAGGTAAGTGACAAATTAGTGGAGTTGGGGGGCAATTCCAAAAAATTAATTCTGACTTTTAGGAATGGTGAAATATCAGGGTTTAGGCAATCCAAAATTGACGAGCTCGAACAATATTTATCAAATGAGGAATACCTTGATTACCAGGAACCACTGGGAAAAGAGGAAATATTGGTTCAACTAAACGCAATCATTTCAAATATGGAGATGGATATTTCAGATGCAGAAGGTTTTATTAATAATATACTCAAGCATAGTCATTTTACAAAACCAGAAGTAACAAAGTACTGATTGTAAATCGTCAAAGAGAGTGGGACAAAATTAGAGTATAAATTAAGAGATGCTTTTCATTTTATTAATATGAAAAATTAAAAAACATTTTAATTATGGAAACAAAAAAAGGAATCGTTAAGTATTTTAATCCCAGTGATTATCATGGTATGATAACAGTTAATGGCTTAGAAAAAGATGTATATATAAATATTCTTGAGATTACTGAGGATGCTATAAACCTTCTAAAAGGAGAAGAAGTTGAATTTGAGATAGTTGACGGAAAGATTGAAGACAGCTATGCAGCTAATAATCTAAAAAGAATTAATAATAGATATACAGGTATTGTTTTAGAGTACGAAGTCGGTAAAGGGAAAGTTAAATGTTTGCAAAATAATGAAGAATACAATCTTTATTATAAAGATTTTGTAAATATTGAAGCTGAACCAATTTTTGAACATACAAGAATTAAAATACAAAGTGGTGCCGAGATTGAATTTGATATTGAGGATAGAGGAGTTTATGGAGAATCTGCTATAAAAATTTATTATGATGGTCGTAAACCACTGGAAAAATTTGCACTCTTACCTTATTGGGAAAGTAAAATCGCATTTTTAGCAAAAATCTCACCCGAGCCTTGGGATTATTTAAATTCAGACCTAGAAAACAGGATTTTGCCAGTTTTATCAAATTATTTGTTTTACACATTTGGCCGCTTACATAAAGAAGAAAAACTTTATAATGAGAAAAGCATCGCAATTTCTGAAACAGAAATGACTTACAAAAATGTTAAAAGCAAAATAAAGTGTGCTTGTTTCAATACAGGATTAGCAACTGCATACCAAGAAGAGATTTTTGCAGATTTTATTGAGAATAGCAATAAAAGAACCAAAAACGACCCAGAATGGGTTTTGAAAAAATTCTGTAAAGCTAGTGACGCTGAAATGAGTGTTTTTGATAAACCAGAATGGGCAAATTATTTCCGAGATATGGATGACTTATCAGAGATATTATATGATACAACATTACATCATGAATTGAAATACGACCATATTTTAAGAGATAAACAGGAAAGATTCCCAAGTGCATTAAACTCATTGCCAGATAGTGTTATAAAAGACTTACTTGATCAGGGATTAGAAAAAGCAAGAAAAAGAGTCCGTAGAAATTACAAGACAGCTGTACCTCAATATTATAACGGACATATACAATTGTTGTTACCGTTAAGTTTACTTTCGCAAGATAAAACCGATCTAGCTTTAGCAGTTGAGAAAGAAGGCAAAAGATACATTAGTAGAACTGTATTAAAACTTGAATGGGCGTACAGTAATGCGAGATTACTTGCTAAACCAGACAGAGAATGGTTAGATCCCGTGAAAGAAATTGAATCAGCTGAATTAGATGAAATTCAAAAAAGTGATGAGGAAAAAATATAACTATGTCCAATAAATAGGACTTCTTGCGGCATGTAGTGCCAAACATGAAGTACCAGGTTGCACTATATCCAAGGCACCGGCCTTCTTCTATGTACTTACCACTGATATTCGTGTTCTATTTGCTACCTGTTTTGATAATGTTTATTTTACAGCACAAAAGTCGATAATATTTATTAACCAATCCCAAATTTCTTCGGTCAAACTTGGGATGGGCTAATTCAAAGAAAGATCTATATTTGATTTGCTCTACTGAACGTGTAATAATCAATAATAAATAATCATTTCCCAGACGACATTTTCTTTTATCAGCCCCTTGACACAGTCCTCATTGTATTGCAGACATTTACTTTAATACCATTTCAATTAAACGGCATTTACGGCATGAACGGCACAAATGAACTGTTTTCATGACATTTGTGCCACAAATGCCACTTGTGCCATGTAGTAAATTTTAAAATCTGCTATTAATTTAGAAAAAACCATCATCTTTTTGTCACAAAATAGGACAGTTGAACGCCTAATCTATAAAAGTATATTTTGAACACCTTCGAAGAAATATACACTGAAAACTACAAGACCATGTACCGTGTTGCATCAAGAATGGTTGGCTATAGTGAAGATGTATCTGATATAATCCAGGAAATTTTCATTGATTTCTTCAATAAAACAAACAATGGAAATATAATTCATCATCCCAAAAGTTGGTTATTTCGGGCTACTATTAATAAATGCATAGATAACCAAAGAAATAGGAAACGATTCCAAAATCTAGAATCACTTGATGAATACAAAAGTGAACCCGGAATAGTAGAGAACCAGGAAATGAAGGATGCCATAACTCTTGCGGTTTCAAAATTAAAACCTCAAGAAAAAATTTTGGCAACCGTCTATAGCGAAGGACTTTCTTATAAAGAGATAGCAGAGGTAACCGGTATAAAATTTTCTTCAATAGGGAAAATGTTATCCCGAACATTAAAAAAGATGGGAAAAGAACTTAAAAATCAAAGATATGAACTGTATCCATGATGATATAATTCAAAAATATATTGATGGTGAGGCTACTCCAAATGAAGTTTCATTTATTGAAAATCATATTGCATCGTGTAATAAATGTATGATAAGAATTGAAAATCAACGAAGACTAGCAACCAATATAAAAAAAGCAATAAATCTTTTAGCAGAAGATACTATCAAAATCCCAAAATTTGAAATACCCTCAAATAACATAAAAAAGCACTTTTTAACGACCAAAAGACTTTCCTACATCATTGCCGCTGCCTGTATTCTTTTATTTGTAATTGTTATTAATCAAAAGAAGGAAATGAAAAACGATGATGAAATTATATTAGAGTTTGGTTCTGATATAGTTGTTGATGCAAACCTTCCTGTATCAAAATTCCCGTTGGTTATTAATGTCATTGATGCAAACGGTAACATTTCTGAATACTATATTAAGTAGTTTAATCAACATGTTTACAGATATTTAACATAAGTAAAAAATCAGATATTATGAAACAGCTAATATTTACCATTTTTCTTACAGTAACCGCTTTATCGGTCTCTGCTCAGAAATTAATTGATGTGTATAAAAAGGGAACCGTAAAACTAGTTCCTGATACTGAATACGGTCAAGGCAATAATTGGGACAATGTCTTTAAGACTTATTACGATACTCTATACAATACACCAATGGGTAATAGAAAATCTTTAATAATAATGCCTGATAGTTCAGTAATTGTAAATCATAGGTATAGAAACTACTATTCAAAATTTTCCCCAACTGGTAAATTTGAAAAGGAGTTTGGTATAATAAACAGCAAAGGAGTCCAGTATAAAAAAATCAATGCTATTGAAGGTATAATAAATAACAACACATTTTTTACAGGTTTGGACAATATGGGGAATATGATTTGTTTCGACTTCAATGGAAATTATATAAAAAAGTTGAAACTCAATTATATGACTCGACAAATGATCCCATTACCAAATAATAAAATTGCTGTTGTTGGATGGGTACTATGGAGTAAGAAAATTAGGGAATTTGTTGCTATAGTTGATTATGTAACCAATGTGGAGAAGGTTATATGGGAATATTTTACGGATAGACCTGAAATAACAAATGAAAGAAAACTCTTTAATTATACTTATAAGTTTAAAAAAGGCGGAATGATTGGGTGTACAACAATGCCTTTTTCCAAAAGCACAGGTATAAGCTCATCTCCAATGATTGAGTGTGTTGGAAACAAACTTATTGTTGCCATTCCAACCACCGGTGAAATATTAACTTATGATTTAGAGGGTAACCTTATCTCAAAAGACAAAATTGGATGGCCCAGAAACTATATTTCCGTTGAAGAACAAAAAGAAATCCAACAAAAAGCAATTGAAAAATATAAAAACACAAAATCAGAGAAATTATGGGGCCCATCTGAAGAGCAAGAAGCAGCTTTGGATTATATGATTAAGGAAATGGAAATCGATCTGAATAAAATATCAGAACCAATACCTATGCCAACATTTTCAACTTTATTAAAAGATTCTGATGGAAATTTGTTATTCTTCGAATATCCAAAAGAGGAAAATGCAAATAAATTTAATGTGTGGGTGTATGAAAATAGAGGAAAATTTGTCTGCCAAAGTAGTTTCGTTTGTGATGAATATAACCTAGAGATAAATCCTTCTAAAATGGTTTTTAATAACGGCTATATATATGGACTCCAACTTATTAAAAATGCTACTGGCGTTCCTTTAAGGTTAGTGCGTTTCAAAGTCACAAGCAATTAGTTCATTTAAATCAGAGGAGCTCCAGAGAGACTTTTATAGCTGACAATTAATGCAATACTTGTGCTAATACATAGGACTTCATACGGTGCGTAGCACCCAGTGATAAAGCCCAAGTTCAAAAGAAATAAAAGCTGAATTTAAGAAAATCTCAAGATTTACTATGAATCCTACGAATCCTAAATCCTATTTCTTTTGAAGAGGGTTTTGTCCCATCCCAGAATTTACTAGAGAAAATCTGGGATGGGATAACAAAATATTCTCAAAACATACATTATTATCAGCAAATCCGTTAACAACCTTAAATATTAATTATTTGGATTATTGATTATTAATTTGCAATAAAAGGTTCAGGTGCTATACACACCATTCAATTTACTCCGTTAGAATTTTATTCCTACCTTTAATGAGTCTGCTGTGATAAGGCTGTGTATAAAACACTATCTATTTATATGTAAGGTTTCAACATATTACCGTGATATCCAACACGCAAGCAAGAGTTTGGCAGCCGCTACCGCTACGGCCTCCGTAGCTGCCAAACACATGCTTTTTTGCCAACCCTGAACAATCTGTCGACTTTTATGTTCCATTATTATTTCAACATTCTCATGAAAACTCTGAAATCAATCTACGAAGCATATAGCTTTAATTAAATAATTCATTTACATTTGATATATGATTAGACAATCAGAAAATAGGATCGAGCATTTAGGAACGACAATTATATTTATTCTTTGCTGCTTCTTTCTTGCTTCGTTTCATCAAAATTCTAATAATCCAGATTTTTCAGGAACGTTTCGATATCAAATGGCGGCCCAGCAATCATTTGCTATTCAAACAAATAATATACCACAACTTTCGTCTCTACAAGGTTTTATATCACAGTTTGAGGAAATGAATTATATACATTTCACAGAACAACTCAAATTACTCACGTACAATAGATTAATTATTCAAAAAACAGGAAATCTTCACAAAGTTGAAATACTGATAAAACCTATATATCAGGAAGTTTATTATCATCATCAATCTTTATCTTCTGAGGATATTCCGATCTTAAGTTAAACAACCTCTTTTTTATTCTTCCATTTCTTGCCTTATATAAACAAAGGCTTAGTGTTTAACTTAAAATCAGATTCAATGTTTAAAAATTATATCAAAACTGCAACACGGTTTTTAAAACAAAATAAAGTATATGCAAGCATCAATGTATTTGGGCTTTCGATTGCTTTGGCTACTTCCTTTATTATTTTACTTTTCGTAATTAATGAACTTAGTTTCGACAATTGTCATAAAAACAGAAAAAGGGTTTTTAGAGTGCTCAATTATTATGTGAACTTTAAGAAAACAATACCGTATACGCCTTATATTCTGGCACCAACATTAATTGAAGAATTCCCTCAAGTTGAAAAAGCAATCAGTGTTAGTAAAATGACAGGCTTCAAGTTAAAACTTAAAGACGAGTTTATCAATGTCTCTGATGCCATTTCTACAGTCTCGGAAGTTTTCGACATTTTCACACTTCCATTCATCGACGGCGCATCGGATCACAGTCTCCTGGATGATCCAAACTCTATTATTCTTTCTCGTGAATTAGCTGATAAGATTTTCAGGGACAAAGATCCGGTTGGAAAGGAAATTATCGGAATAGTAAATAATGAAGAGCATATTTTCGTTGTAAAAGCTATTTTTGAAAATATCCCAAAAAACTCCGTCTTCAGAGCCCAATGCTTTATAAATAACAAGTGGTCAATTGAATCTTGTAATAAAGCTTCTGAAATAAAAAATTCGGATAAAGATTGGGGCCAGGACTTCTGGACTACCTGGGTATTACTTTCAAAAGATTGCAATGTTTCTTCGCTGGAGCAACAATTTAGAACATTAGAGGTAAAATATGTTAGAAAAGTTCCAGACAAACATTACTCTCTTCAAAATTTATCTGATGTTTACCTTGGGTCAAATGAGGTTATGTATAACGAAATCAAAGGTAATGTAAACAATATCAGAATGCTTTCGGTAATTGCATTCCTTATCGTTCTTGTTTCAGCAATAAATTATATTATCCTATCAACAGTTGTATCAACCGGAAGAGCTAAGGAAATTGGTATTAGAAAAACAACAGG
>Ga0307377_10001444_pt1 | contig 30032 bp, 26 predicted proteins | sample TR3MG_FD_202535 | JGI IMG/M metagenome (GOLD analysis project Ga0307377, IMG submission 202535) | Soil microbial communities from Risofladan, Vaasa, Finland - TR-3 | ecosystem: Environmental > Terrestrial > Soil > Coastal area > Acid sulfate soil | place: Finland: Risofladan, Vaasa | collected... | reverse complement strand
GGCGCGGGCCGTGTTGCCAAGGGCCTGGCTTGGGGCATGGCGCAGAGCGGGCAACGCGTCGTCGCCGTTTCCAGCCGCAGCCCGGATTCGGCCGCACAGCTGGCGGCGAGGATTGCGGGGTGCCGTGCCCTTGCGCATGCGCAGGACGTCGTCGATGGCTGCGACCTGATTTTCATCACGGTTCCGGACGACGCGATTGCCGCAGTTGCCGCGAGTCTCGAATGGCGCAAGGAATCGGCCGCGATCCACTGCAGCGGGGCAACCGAGGTTGCGGCGCTGGCGAGCGCCGCGCATGCCGGCGCGCAGACCGGCGGTTTTCATCCCTTGCAGCTGTTCGCCGATCCGGAGGTGGCGCTTGCCGGACTGCCGGGCTGCACCATCGCCATCGAAGCCGAAGCGCCTTTGCTGGCGCAACTGGAGCAACTGGCCGGGGCGCTGCAATGCCGCACCATACGCCTGCCGCCCGGCTGCCGAGCGCGCTATCACGCGGCCGCGCATTACGCCGCCGGTTTCGTCATTACCTTGCTCAATCAGGCGGTCGAACTTTGGCAGAGTTTCGGCGTCGGGCGCGAGGATACGATACGCGCGCTGTTGCCGCTGTTGCGCGGCACCGCGGCCTCGGTCGAGCGTTCGGGACTGGCGCAGGGACTGGCAGGCACGTTCTCGCGCGGCGATATCGGCACACTGGAACGGCACCTGGCCGACCTCGCCCGCGCCGGCCCGGATGCCTTGCGACTGTACTGCGAACTGGCGTTGCGCTCGATTCCCCTGGGACTGGAGCGTGGCGGTTACGACGAGGCGCGCGCCGAGGCAATGCGCGAGCTGCTGCGGCGCGCGCTGAATCCGTAACCTTGCGCCAAACTGAAAGCGCGACGCCAAAAGCGGCGGTGCGTCGGAGCGCCGCGGTTGCGTGCGCCGCGCTTTCTGGCTAACCTTGAATCGGGCGCAAACCAATACCAAAGCGTCCGCACTCACCCTGGCAGGGAGAAAGCCGTGACCGAGAAGATCTGGTTGAAGGAATACCCCGCGGGCGTTCCTGCAGAGATCGACGCCAGCCGCTACGGTTCGATTCCGCAGCTGTCCGAGAATATTTTTCGCGAGTTCGCCGAACAGCCGGCCTACAACAACTTCGGCTGCAGCATGAGTTATGGCGAGCTGAACCGGCATAGTCGTGACTTCGCCGCCTTCCTGCAGAGTCTGCCGGGAATGAACAAGGGCGAGCGCGTCGCCATCATGAGTCCGAATCTGATGCAGTACCCGGTGGTGCTGATCGGCATCCTGCGCGCCGGCATGATCGTGGTCAACGTCAATCCGTTGTATACGCCGCGCGAACTGGAGCACCAGCTGAAGGACTCCGGCGCAAAGGCCATCGTCATCGTCGAGAACTTCGCCGCTACGCTGCAGCAGGTGATCCGGCAAACTCAGGTCGAGCACGTGATCACCACGCAGCTCGGCGACCTGCTGCCCCCGCCCAAGCGCTGGATCGTCAACTTCGCCGTCAAGCGGCTGAAGAAATTGGTGCCGGCGTGGCGCATCGATGGTGCGATCGCTCTGCGCGCGGCGCTCGCGCGCGGCGCCGGCGCCCAGTTGAATCCTGTCAGTCTCGCGCCCGAGGATATCGCTTTCCTGCAATACACCGGCGGCACCACCGGTTTGTCCAAAGGCGCGATGCTGACGCATCGCAATATCCTCGCGAACATCGCGCAGGCGGGCGCATGGATCGGCGGCACACTCAAGGAAGGCGAGGAAATCGTGATTTCGCCGCTGCCGATGTATCACATCTTTTGCCTGACAACGACTTTGTATTTCATGAGTCTGGGTGTGATCAATGTGCTGATTACCAATCCACGCGATCTGCCGGCATTCATCAAGGAGCTAAAGAAATGGAAGTGGTCGGTGCTGGCCGGCGTGAACACGCTGTTCAACGGTCTCCTGAACACGCCCGGCTTCAGCGAGCTCGATTTCTCCGGGCTCAAGGTCATCGTCGGGGGCGGCGCGGCGGTGCTCAAACCGGTGGCGGAGAAATGGCGGCAGGTCACCGGCCATCATATTACCGAGGCCTACGGACTGACCGAAACCTCTCCCGCGGCCAGCATCAATCCGCTGGGTGCGCCGTGGAACGGCTCCATCGGCCTGCCGATTTCCTCGACCGAATTTTCGATCCGCGGCGACGATTTCAACGAATTGCCGATATGGAGCGGCAGCGGCGATATAGAAAAATCCACCGGTGAGATCTGCATCCGCGGGCCGCAGGTGATGAAAGGATACTGGCAGCTGCCCGGAGAGACCGCGAAGGTCCTGCAGAACGGCTGGCTCAAGACCGGCGACGTCGGCTACATGAACGCCAAGGGCTATGTCACCATCACCGACCGCAAGAAGGACATGATCCTGGTGTCGGGCTTCAACGTTTATCCGAACGAAATCGAGGGCGTAGTCGCGACCCACCCCGGGGTGCTCGAGTGCGCCGTGGTGGGCGTGCCGGATGAAAGATCGGGCGAGGCGGTGAAAGTGGTGATCGTGAAAAAAGATCCGGGCCTGAGCAAGGAATCCGTGATCGGGCATTGCAAGCGGGAGCTTACGGGCTACAAGATTCCGAAGTACGTCGAATTCCGCGACAACCTGCCGAAGACCCCCATAGGCAAGATCCTGCGGCGCGAGTTGCGCGGGAAGTAGGCCGGCTCCGCGCGAAATGCTGACGGCGCTGGTAGTCCGGGAGCCGCCGTTAGTGGGTCCGGGCGAGCAATACCAGGACTATTGACGAGCGTGGAAATCAGGCCTGTCGATGTTCAGTGCTCGAGCACGTACGTGCCGGGCGCCGGACAAAGCGCCGGATACTGCGGCGTCGCTACCGGCGGCGCCGGCCGCAGCGGTCCGCAATGCGTCGCCAGCCAGCGCGTCCAGTCCTGCCACCAGCTGCCCGGTAGCTGCTGATGCTGGCCGCGCCACGCCTTGCCGTCGGTCTCCCCTTTCCAATCGCCCGCCCAATAGGCTCGTTTCGGCGGGCTGACCGGCGGGTTGACAATGCCGAGAATGTGCCCCGAAGTGGACAGCGTGTAGTGGGCCGGGCCGCCGACCAGCGTGCAGGTCTTGAAGGTGCCGCGCCAAGGCGTGATGTGGTCTTCGTCCGAACCGACCGCGTAGAGCGGTTGGGTGATGCGGCGCAGGTCGATCGCGTGAGCGCCGATGGTGATGCCGTCCCTTTGCGCCAAGGCGTTCTTCACATAGCAGTTGCGAAGATAGAAACTGTGCATCGCGCGCGGCAGGCGCGTGGTGTCGGTGTTCCAGTACAGTACGTCCATCGCCGGCGGCGTATCGCCGTACAGATAGTTGTGCACGAAATAGTGCCAAATGAGGCTGTTCGGACGTAACATGCGGAAGGTCATGCTCATCTCGTGGCCGTCGAGGTAGCCTTTGCGCGCAAGCAATTCCTCAACCTTCCTGATACCCTCTTCGTTAAGGAAGGTTTCGATCTCGCCCGCCCTGGAAAAATCCACCAGCGACGCCAGCATGGTCCAGCTTGCCACCGGCATCCCTGGCTTGCCCTCGTACTCGCGATTGAGCCAAGCCATCAGAGTGGCGAGCGCGGTGCCGCCCAGGCAATAGCCCACCGCGTGCACCTGAGGTACGCCGCAGACGGTGCGCGTGGCCTCGACCGCGGCCAGCACGCCCTTGAGAACATAATCCTCGAAAGTGGTATTTGCCATGCTCGCGTCCGGGTTGCGCCAGCTGACAATGAACACTGAAAAGCCCTGCTTCAGCAGGTAACGCATCATGCTCTTCTTCTCGTTCAGGTCGAGAATATAGAACTTGTTGATCCAGGGCGGCACGAAAAGCAGCGGCACCGCGTGCACCTGCGCGGTCATCGGTGCATAGTGGATCAGTTCGATCAGTTCGTTGCGGAACACCACCGACCCCGGCGTGGTGGCGAGATTGTGACCAACTGAAAAATTCTTGCCGTCGACCATGCGCAGATCGCCCGCGCGCGCGTCCTCCGACCAGTTCTTCAACCCGTCGAGGATGCTGCGGCCGTTGGTTTCGTAGAATTTGCGGATCGCCACCGGGTTGGTGAAGAAGTAGTTTGTCGGGGCAAGCGCATTGAACCACTGGCGCACCCAGAACGCAGCACGCCGCCGGGTGTGTTTGGTCATCGCCGGCGTATCGTAGACCGCCTCTCCGATCCAGCGGGTATAGAGCAGGTACCACTGCTTGAGCAGATCGTAGAACAGATGGTCGCGCCACTCGGGGGCGTCGAAACGCGCATCGCCCTCGGCCGGCTTGAGGTAATCTTCCCGTTCGAGGCCGAGAGCGCGGCGAAACCCGTGCACCTGCAGCGCGCCGGCTTCGCGCGCAAGCTTGTCCATCGCGTGCAGCCATTCCTGCGGATGCTGCGCCCATGCCTGCTGCGATCGAAAAATCGAATCGAACATGCCGAAGGGATCGATCACCGATTGCAGGGCGCGCGCGAATTCCGGGGGCACGGCCACGAGGGGCTCCTGCGCTGCCGCGCGATCGGCGACATTGACTTGGCTGCTGGGCATGATGGTGCTCATAAAAGAGATCCTCCTGTGAAATATATCCCCGGTCTTGCCGTTATCAAGCCTTGGCGCCGGGGAAATCAGCGCTTTGTTTGACCTCGCTCAAGTCCGCGGGGTTGCCGCGACCGAACGGGGAAACGCTTATAATCGGCGGGTTCCAAATGGAGTGCCGCCAAATGAACCAGGTTCATCGCCTGTTTGACCACCAATCGAACGCCAGTATCAGCCGCACCGAGGACATCATCGCCGACATCAAGGCCGGCAAGATGGTCATCCTGGTGGATGAGGAAAACCGCGAAAATGAGGGCGACCTGCTGCTTGCGGCCGATTTCGTGACGCCGGAACATATCAACTTCATGGCCCGGTTCGCCCGCGGCCTGATCTGTCTCACGCTGACCGAAGAACGCTGCAGCCAGCTGGAACTCGCGCCGATGGCGCAGGACAATCGCTCTTCCCACGGCACGGCATTTACGGTTTCGATCGAGGCGGCAACCGGTGTCACCACAGGCATTTCGGCGCACGACCGCGCCCGCACCGTGCAGGTGGCGGTGGCGCAGGGGGCCAGGCCTGAGGACATCGTCCAGCCCGGGCACGTATTCCCGATCGCGGCGCAGCCTGGCGGCGTTCTGGTACGCGCCGGCCACACCGAAGCCGGGTGCGACCTGACAGCGCTGGCAGGACTCACGCCCGCCGCGGTGATTTGCGAGATCATGAAAGACGACGGCAGCATGGCGAGGTTGCCCGACCTGATCGAGTTCGGCAAGGCGCATGGCCTGAAGATCGGCACCATCGCCGATCTGATACATTTTCGCAGCCAGACAGAGTCGCTGGTCGAGCGCGTGGCCGAGCGCGATATTTCCACCGTGCATGGCAGCTTTCGCGTGATCGCCTATCGCGAGAAGATCTCCAGCGCAACCCACCTGGCGCTGGTGCGCGGAACCATCGACGCCGACACGCCTACGCTGGTGCGGGTGCACGAGCCGCTGTCAGTGCTCGACCTGCTCGATAACGCGGCAGGTACGCATTCCTGGGGCGTGCACGAGGCGCTGGCGGCGATCGGCGCGGCCGGCAGCGGCGTCATGGTGCTGCTCAATTGCGCCGAAAGCCCGGTGCAACTCGCCGAGCGCGTCGCGAGCCAGGCCAAGCCGCAGCCGGCGGCCAAAATGGAGCTTTTGACCTACGGCATAGGCGCGCAGATCCTGCGCAGCCTCGATGTGGGCAAGATGCGGCTGATGGCCACGCCGCGCAAGATGCCGAGCATGGCGGGCTGGGATCTGGAGGTGTCCGAGTACGTGCTGCCCAAGGCGGGGCAATGAGGGAGATCAAATCCGATCTCAACGGGGTGGAGTTGCGCATCGCCGTCGTGCGCGCCCGCTTCAACGAGGGCATCGGCGCCGCCTTGCTCGCCGCTTGCGTCGAGCGCCTGACAGCGCTCGGCGTCGCGCCCGGCCGCATTACGCAGGTGAGCGTGCCCGGTGCGCTGGAGATTCCGCTCGCGCTGCAACAGCTCGCCGCGACCGGCCACTACGATGCGCTGATCGCGCTGGGCGCGGTGGTGCGCGGCGATACCTATCACTTCGAGGTGGTATCGAACGAGTCCGCCGCCGGCATCACCCAGGTGCAGCTCGATGCGGGCATGCCGGTCGCCAACGGCATACTCACGACCGATACCGAGGAGCAGGCCATGGAGCGGGTGCGGCAGAAGGGCGGAGACTGCGCCGAGGTGGCGGTGGAGATGGCCAATCTGGCCAGGGAAATCAGGAATGAAAAACGCACGGCATAAGGCGCGCGAGCTGGCGTTGCAGGGTCTGTACCAATGGCTGCTGGCCAAGGAGCATGCGGACGAGATCCGCACGCACCTGGCCGAGTTCAAGGGCTACGACAAGGCCGACCAGAAGTATCTCGCGCAGCTGCTGAACGGCGTCATCGCCGACGCCGCCGAGCTCGAAGCCGCGTTCCGTCCCCTGCTCGACCGGCCTGTCGACGAGCTTTCGCCGGTCGAGCGCGGGGTGCTGCTGATCGGCGCCTACGAGCTGGCGCATGTGCCCGAGGTGCCCTACAAGGTGGTGATCAACGAGGCGGTGGAACTGGCGAAGTCCTACGGCGGCACCGACGGCCACAAGTACGTCAATGGCGTGCTCGACAAGCTTGCCGCCGGCTTGCGCGCGGGCGAGGTCAAGGCGCGCAGGTCCGGCGCGGCCTGAACAGCCTTGCCTTCAGAATTCGAGATCATCCGCCGCTATTTCACCCGCCCGGTGAAGCGCGCGCTGCTGGGCGTGGGCGACGACTGCGCTTTGATTGCGCCCGAAGCAGGCACGGTGTTCGCGGTGTCCACGGACATGCTGGTCGAGGACAAGCATTTTCACGCCGGCGCCGACGCCGCCAAGCTGGGCCACAAGGCGCTGGCGGTCAATCTCTCCGACCTCGCGGCTATGGGCGCGGCCCCGCGCTATGCCACCCTCGCCCTTGCACTGCCCGTAGCCGACGAGGCCTGGCTGGCGCAGTTTACGCAGGGGTTCTTCAGGCTTGCCGACACTTTCGGGGTCGAGTTGATCGGCGGCGATACCACGCGCGGGCCGCGCAATATTACGGTCACGGTAATCGGCACGGTGCCGCAGGAGCTCGCTTTGCGCCGCGACGGCGCCAAAGCGGGAGACGAGGTGTGGCTGTCGGGCTGCAGCGGGGATGCGGCGCTGGCGCTGGCGCACCTGGACCGGCGCACCCGCCTAAGCGATGCGGCGCTGGCGCATTGCCTCGCCCGCTTGCACACGCCGGTGCCCTGCATCGCGCTGGGCTTGGCGCTGCGCGGCATCGCGACCAGCGCGATCGACGTTTCCGACGGCCTGGTGGCCGACGTCGGCCACATCGCCGAACGCTCCGGCCTGGCGGTGGAACTGCGCTACGCCGAGCTGCCACGATCGCGTGCGCTCGGGGCCTGCGCGGACGAGCGCCTGGCGCAGGAATGCCTGCTGGCAGGCGGCGACGACTACGAGCTTGCTTTCACCGTCAGTCCGGACGGTCACAGGCAGGTCGAGTCGATCGCGGCCGAGCTGGGTCTTGCGTTGACGCGCATCGGCACCGTCACGTCGGGCGAACCGGGGCTGGTGTCGGTGTACGACGCGTCCGGGAAGATCATGCAGATTGCCCGCAAAGGTTTTGATCATTTTGGCAACTGACTCCATCCTGCGCCCCAGCGCCGGCTTCATGCTCGCGCATCCGGCGCGTTTCATTGCGCTCGGTTTCGGCACCGGGCTGTCTCCCTTTGCGCCGGGCACGGTCGGTACGCTGCTCGGCTTTCCGGTCTATTGGCTGGTCAGCGCGTGGCTCGCGCCCTACGGGCCGCTGGCGCTGCTGGCGCTCATCGCGGCCATGTTCCTGCTCGGCGTGTGGGCCTGCGCGCGCACCGGGAGCGATCTGGGGGTCGCCGATCACAGCGGCATGAACTGGGACGAGATCGTCGCGTTCCAGCTGGTGCTGATGATGACGCCTGCGGCCTGGCAGTGGCAGGCGTTTGCGTTTTTCGGCTTCCGCTTGTTCGACGTGCTCAAGCCGCCGCCGATACGCCAGGTCGACGCGCGGCTGAAAGGAGGCCTGGGGGTGATGTTGGACGATATTCTCGCGGCGTTCTATACGCTGCTGGCCATGGCCGTATGCAAGACCGCATTGGGCTGATGCCGGATGTCCTCTGACGCGCTCACCGCATTGGCGACGCGCCTGGGCGCAAAGCTGAAGGCGCAAGGCTTGATGCTTGCCACTGCCGAATCCTGCACTGGCGGCTGGGTCGCCCAGGCGGTCACGGGCGTCGCCGGCAGCTCGGACTGGTTCGATCGCGGTTTTGTCAGCTATTCGAACGCCGCCAAGCAGGAGATGCTCGGGGTAAGCGCCGACACCCTGGCCAGGCACGGGGCGGTGAGCGAGCAGACGGCGCGCGAAATGGCGGCCGGTGCGCTTGTCCACAGTCGCGCGCAGGTGGCGCTGGCGATCACCGGCATCGCTGGCCCCAGCGGTGGCTCACCCGAAAAGCCGGTGGGCACCGTGTGTTTTGCCTGGTCGCGCAAAGACGCGTCGCCAAACGCGCAAACGCGGCAATTCGAGGGGGACCGCGAAAGCGTGCGGCGCCAGTCGGTGGCGTTCGCGCTGCAGACATTGCTGGAGTTCCTTGAAATCAGGGGAAAGGCGCCCCGGGCTTGACCCTGCCACCTGCGGGTCTAGAATGAATTGAGACCGCCCCCATATTGAATTCATGCTACCGCTTCGTCCTGCCGCTGTCGCCGGCATGTTCTATCCCGCCGCTCCAGGCGAATTGGCCGGGGAAGTGGACGAGTTGCTCGTGCACAGCGCCGGCGGTGGCTTGGTTCCCGGTTTTCCCAAGGCGCTGATCGTGCCGCACGCGGGCTACATCTATTCCGGCGGCGTCGCCGCCGAGGCTTACGACAGACTGCGCCCTGCGCGCGGCATCGTGCGCCGCGTGGTGCTGCTCGGTCCGTGCCATCGCGTGCCGGTGCGCGGCCTTGCGCTGCCGGACGCATCCGCGTTCGCGACGCCGCTGGGCCAAGTACCGATAGACCGCGCGGCGGTCGGGTCCCTCGCGGGACTGACGCAGGTCGTGGTGAGCAGTGCGGTGCATGCCGAAGAGCACGCGCTGGAGGTGCAACTGCCGTTTCTGCAGCGGGTGCTGGGTGAATTCAGCCTGGTGCCGCTGGCCGTAGGCGCGGCTACGCCGTCTGAGGTGGCCGAGGTCATTGAGAAGCTCTGGGGCGGCGAGGAGACGCTGATCGTCGTCAGTTCGGACCTGTCTCACTACCACAGCTACGACGAGGCGCGCACGATCGACCGGGGGACCGCCCGGGCGATACTCGATTTCTCCACTGCTATCGACCATGAGCAGGCCTGCGGTGCGACCCCGGTCGCCGGACTGCTCCTTGCGGCGAGGCATCGCGGCTTGAATGTGGAACTGCTCGATCTGCGCAATTCCGGCGATACCGCCGGCGGCCGCGGTCGCGTGGTGGGCTACGGTTCGTTCGCATTTTGGGACGGTGCGCCGCGTTTTACGGCGGCACATGGGCGCACCCTGCTGGGTATCGCAAGAGGCAGCATCGACGCGGCGTTGGGGGTCGCCGGGCCCAAGCCTCTGCCGGACGCAACCTGGCTCAAGCCGCTGCGCGCGAGTTTCGTCACGTTGACCCAGAATGGCAGGCTGCGCGGCTGCCTCGGCAGCCTGGAAGCGCAGCGTCCGCTGGGCGAGGACGTAAGCCGCAACGCCAGCGCCGCGGCATTGTCGGACCCGCGTTTCGCGCCGCTCGCGCGTGAAGAACTCGCCGCCACGCGCGTCGAGGTCTCGCTCTTGTCGACGCCCAAAGTGCTCGCGTTTGCCGATCACGCCGACTTGATCGCTCAGCTGCGACCCGGCGAGGACGGGCTGATCCTGGAATGCGGCGGGGCGCGCGGCACGTTCCTGCCGCAGGTGTGGGAAGGGCTGCCCGATCCGGAGCAGTTCGTCGCCGAACTCAAGCGCAAGGCCGGCCTTTCGCCGCAACTGAGCACGGCCAGATGCCGCATCCAGCGCTACAGTGTGCTGAAGTGGAAGGAGGAGGTGCAGAGGGGGAACAGCTTATGAGCGTCGCCGAAAGCAAATATCCTGCGCGCTGGTGGCATCTGTTGCCTGACGGCAGGATGCAGTGCGATCTGTGCCCGCGCGACTGCCGCCTGCACGAGGGCCAGCGCGGGCTCTGTTTCGTGCGCATGCGCGAGGGTGATCAGATGCTGCTCACCACTTATGGCCGCTCCTCCGGCTATTGCGTCGATCCGATCGAGAAAAAACCGCTCAACCAGTTCTATCCGGGAACCAGTGTGCTCTCCTTCGGCACCGCCGGCTGCAACCTCGCGTGCAAGTTCTGCCAGAACTGGGACATCTCGAAATCGCGCGACATGGACAGCCTGGCCGACGCGGCCGGCCCGGAAGCGATCGCGCAGGCGGCGCAAAGGCTGGGCTGCAAGAGCGTGGCCTTCACCTACAACGATCCGGTGATATTCGCCGAATACGCCATGGATGTCGCCGATGCCTGCCATGCCGTCGGTGTCCAGACGGTGGCGGTGACCGCGGGTTATATGCACGATGCGCCGCGGCGCGAGTTCTACGCCAAGATGGACGCAGCCAATGTCGATCTCAAAGCCTTCACCGATGAGTTCTACGTCAAACTGACCGGCGCCCATCTCGCACCGGTGCTCGATACGCTGAAATATCTGAAGCACGAGACCGGTGTTTGGTTGGAAATAACCACGCTGCTGATTCCGGGCAAAAACGACAGCGACGCCGAGATCGAAGCGCTCGCCGCATGGATCGCCCAGGAACTCGGAACGGACGTGCCGCTGCATTTCTCCGCTTTCCATCCGGACTGGAAAATGACCGACATTCCGGACACGCCGGCGGATACGCTGACGCGGGCGCGCCGGATCGCCCGGGGGCGCGGCCTGCATTACGTCTATACCGGCAATGTGCACGACACCGAGGGCGGCAGTACCTATTGCCCGCATTGCGGCAAGGCGCTGATCGTGCGCGACTGGTACCGGCTCCTGGATTACCGCTTGAGCGCAGACGGGCATTGCCTTGAATGCGGCGGCGCAGTCGCCGGACGCTATCAGGCGTTCGACCTCAAACAGCAATTCGGTTCCAAGCGCATACCGGTGCATCTGGCTGCAGCGTAGACGCTCCGAGCTGCAGGGGGTACTTGACTGCGGGCGGAAACTGTATAAAGATACAGGCTCCGCGGCAACTCAGGGTGTCCCCATGGAAGCGCTGACCTCCAAGCAGCAGGAAATTCTGGCGTTAATTCGCCAGTCGATCGAGACCACCGGCCTTCCGCCCACGCGCGCCGAGATCGCCGAGGCCATGGACTACAGTTCGCATAATGCAGCCGAGGAACACCTGCGCATGCTCGAGCGCAAGGGCGCGATAGAGATCGTAAAGGGTTCGGCGCGCGGCATCCGCCTAAAGGATGGCGGCGGCATTCCGCTCATCGGGCGCGTCGCCGCCGGCTCGCCCATCTTGGCCGAGGAGCACATACAGGCGCATTACCAGGTCGATCCGGCGCTGTTCAAGCCACGCGCCGACTATCTGCTCAAGGTGCGCGGCATGAGCATGCGCGATGCCGGCATTCACGATGGCGACCTGCTCGCCGTGCACAAGACTGGCGAAGCCCGCGCCGGGCAGGTCGTGGTTGCGCGGCTGCACGACGAGGTGACCGTGAAACGGCTGCGCCGGCGCGGCGCGATCGTCGAACTCCTGCCCGAGAACCCGGAATTCGAGCCCATCATTGTCGATACGCGGCGCGAGGAATTCGTCATCGAAGGCTTGGCCGTCGGGGTGATTCGCGCCGGCCGCGCCTTGTAGCGACTCCGTTTACCCCATTTCGACCGCTGTATCCATTGGGGGGGGGTTGCATAAATTCACGAACTGTATAAAAATACAGTCATACGCCGGAAACCCGGTGTTTGTCGATGCACGCATTGCCACCGAAACTGAAGGAGATATTCATGGATGACAACAAAACGAAAGCCCTCGCGGCAGCGCTGGCGCAGATCGAAAAGCAGTTCGGCAAGGGTTCCATCATGCGTATGGATTCGGCTGCGATCCAGGACGACGTGCAGGTGGTCTCCACCGGCTCGCTCGGTCTGGACATCGCGCTGGGCGTAGGCGGGCTGCCGCGCGGCCGCGTGGTCGAAATCTACGGGCCGGAATCCTCGGGCAAAACGACACTGACGCTGCAGGTGATCGCCGAGATGCAGAAACTGGGCGGCACCGCCGCCTTCATCGACGCGGAGAACGCGCTCGACCCGCAGTACGCGCAGAGGCTAGGGGTGCAAGTCGAGGACCTGCTCATCTCGCAGCCCGACACCGGCGAGCAGGCGCTCGAAATCGCCGACATGCTGGTGCGATCGGGGTCGGTCGACGTGGTGGTGGTCGACTCGGTGGCCGCGCTGACGCCCAAGGCCGAGATCGAGGGCGAGATGGGCGAACCGCAGATGGGCCTGCAGGCGCGCCTGATGAGCCAAGCGTTGCGCAAGCTCACCTCCAACATCAAGCGTACCAACACCCTGGTGATTTTCATCAATCAGATCCGCATGAAGATCGGCGTCATGTTCGGCAGCCCCGAGACCACTACCGGCGGCAACGCGCTCAAGTTCTACGCCTCGGTGCGGCTGGACATTCGCCGCATCGGCTCGATCAAGAAGAACGATGAAGTGGTGGGCAATGAAACGCGCGTGAAAGTGGTGAAGAACAAAATGGCGCCGCCGTTCCGCGAGGCGCTGTTCGACATTCTCTACGGCGAGGGAATTTCGCGCGAAGGCGAAATCCTGGAGCTGGGCGTGAAGCATGACATCGTCGAGAAATCCGGCGCCTGGTACGCCTACAAAAAAGACAAGATCGGCCAGGGCAAGGATAACGCGCGCGAGTACCTCCGGGAGCATCCGGAACTTGCCATCGAGATCGAAGCCCGCGTGCGCGAGGCGGTCGGCGTGAAAAATCCGGGCGCGAAGCCCGCCGCGCTAAGTGTCGTAGCGGGGTAAACCGGGAGCGCAATTCGCGTGGCAAGCAGGGAAATCTCGCTGCGCGGGCGGGCACTGGCCATGCTCGCGCGGCGGGAGCATACTCGTGCTGAAATGAAGCACAAGCTCTCCCCCCACTGCGAAGATGCCGGGCAGGTCGAACAGTTGCTGGACGCGCTGGTGGCGCGCGGCTGGCTGTCGGAGACGCGTTTCGCCGAGTCCCGCGCCAACGCGTTGGCGCGTAAGTTCGGCAGCCTTAAAATCGAGCACGACCTCAGGAGCCGCGGTGTATCTGCGGAAGTCGTCGAGCGCACCGTGGAGCAGGCGCGCGCGCAGGAACTGGAGAACTGCCGCAGCGCCTGGCAAAGAAAATTCGGCGCGTTGCCGCAAAGCGCCGCGGAGCGTGGCCGGCAGATGCGCTTTCTCGCCGGGCGCGGATTTTCCGCAGAAACGGTACGCCAGGTACTCAAAGCCGGAGACGCCGACTGATGTCTGTCGGTGAACATGCAATGGACGGCTGGCGCGAGGAAATGCGCTCGGCCTATCTCTACCGGATAATGGCCGAAGCGGAAGCCGGCACGCCGCGCGCAGAGCTGTTCCGCGGACTTGCAGCAGAGGCCGAGAGTCAGGCACAGATCTGGGCGCGTCAGGCTGGAACCGCCGCGCCCGAGTACACTCCCGACATGCGCGCGCGCATGGTCGCCGCGCTAGTGCGCCGCTACGGCCCGCGCCCCCTGCGCGCCGTGCTGGTGGCGATGAAGGTGCGCGGCCTGTCGGTGTATTCGCATGCCGTGCCGGGTCATCCGGTGCCGACCGCGATCGAGGACGTGGGCAAGCGGCACCGCGGTGTCAGCGGGGGCGGCAATCTGCGCGCCGCTGTGTTCGGCGTCAACGACGGCCTGGTTTCGAACGCGAGCCTGATCCTGGGCGTGGCCGGGGCTTCGGCAAACAACTCGATCATCTTGCTCTCTGGTGTGGCCGGTCTGCTGGCCGGCGCATTTTCAATGGCGGCGGGCGAGTACGTGTCGGTGCGTTCCCAGCGTGAAATGTTCGAGCATCAGATCGGCCTGGAGCGCGACGAACTCGCGCAGTACCCGGAGGAGGAGACTGAGGAGCTGGCACTGATTTACGCCGCGCGTGGGCTTGAGCGGGAAGACGCGCTGAAGCTGGCCAAGGCGATCATCGCCGATCCCGCCCAGGCGCTCGATACGCTCGCACGCGAGGAACTCGGGTTGAATCCGGAGGACCTCGGTTCGCCCTGGGGCGTCGCGATCTTCTCCTTTCTTTCGTTCGCCGCAGGCGCGCTGGTGCCCTTGCTGCCGTTCCTCGGGCTAGCCGGAGACCGGGCGCTTCCGCTCTCGGTCGCCGCCACGGCGTTGGCTCTGTTTGCGGTCGGCGCCGCCATCAGCCTGTTTACCGGTCGCAGCGCGCTGCGCGACGGCCTGCGCATGCTCTTTATCGGCGCCGCCGCGGGGGCTTTGACCTATGCCATAGGCAATCTGCTCGGGGTCAGCCTGAACTGAACGAGCCTGCGCGCAAAGGCACGCGCCGCGCGCAGTCCATCCTGGGCGACGCTGGGCACGGTGCGAGCGCGGATTTGCATGCGCGCCTGATTCAGGAGAAAATTCAATCTTTTACCCGAGGACAGCTGGAACTTCGGGCGCCTTGCGCCCGGCCGAAGCAAAACTATGAAATCAGCAGAGATACGCAGCAAGTTCCTGGAATTTTTCGCCCAGCGCGGACATGCCGTGGTGGCCTCCAGCCCGCTGGTGCCGGGCAACGATCCGACTCTGCTGTTCACCAACTCGGGCATGGTGCAGTTCAAGGACGTGTTTCTCGGCAAGGAACAGCGCCCCTACAAGCGCGCAGCCACTTCGCAGCGCAGCGTACGCGCCGGCGGCAAGCATAACGATCTGGAGAACGTCGGCTATACCGCGCGCCACCACACTTTCTTCGAAATGCTGGGCAATTTTTCGTTCGGCGATTACTTCAAGCGCGACGCCATCCACTATGCCTGGGACCTGCTCACCGATGTGTACCGGCTGCCCAAGGACAGGCTGTGGGTGACGGTCTACCAGACCGACGACGAGGCCTATGACATTTGGGCCGACGAGATCAAGGTGCCCAAAGCGCGTATCGCGCGCATCGGCGACAAGCCCGGCGGCGGTTCGGACAACTTCTGGCAAATGGGCGAAACCGGTCCGTGCGGACCGTGCAGCGAGATCTTCTACGATCACGGTCCCGGGATCGCCGGCGGTCCGCCCGGCTCGCCCGACGCAGATGGCGACCGCTATATCGAAATCTGGAACTTGGTGTTCATGCAGTACAACCGCGACGATGCAGGCAAGCTGCATCCCCTGCCCAAACCCTCTGTGGATACAGGCATGGGGCTGGAGCGCATCGCCGCGGTGCTGCAGGGGGTGCATTCCAACTACGAAATCGACCTGTTCCAGGAACTGATCAAAGCCGCCGCGCGCGAGACACACGTCAAGGACCTGGCGAGTAATTCGCTCAAGGTGATCGCCGATCACATCCGCGCAACTTCATTTCTGATTGTCGACGGCGTGATTCCGGGCAACGAGGGCCGCGGTTATGTGCTTCGGCGCATTGTCCGCCGCGCCATCCGCCACGGCTACAAGCTCGGGCAGACCGAGCCCTTCTTTCACCGCCTGGTCGAGGACCTGGCGCGCGTGATGGGCGAGGCTTATCCGGAACTGACCAAGGCGAAGGAGCGCGTGGCGCGGGTGTTGAAGACTGAAGAGGAGCGTTTTGCAGAAACGCTGGAGCATGGCATGAAAGTGCTCGAAGGCGCGCTCACGCGCGAGGACAAGATGCTCGACGGCGAGACCGTATTCCAGCTCTACGACACATTCGGCTTTCCGGTCGATCTGACCGCGGACATCGCGCGCGAGCGCGACGTGCGCGTCGACTATGCCGGCTTCGAGGCGGCGATGCAGCGCCAGCGCGAGCGCGCCCGCGCCGCTTCCAGGTTCACCGTGACCGCGGGCGTGGAGTACTCAGGCCGGCCGACCGAGTTCCACGGCTACGACACGCTCACGCTCGAAGCGACGGTGGCGGCGCTGTACCGCGAAGGCGCGTCGGTCGAGGAGGTCGGCGCCGGCGAATCCGCAGTGGTAGTGCTCGACCGCACGCCGTTTTACGCCGAGTCAGGCGGCCAGGTGGGCGACCGCGGGGAGCTCGCCGGCGCAAATGGCAGCTTCACCGTCGAAGATACGCAAAAAATCCAGGCAGAGGTGTTCGGTCACAAAGGCGAGCTCAAAGCCGGGCGGCTGCGCGTGGGCGAGCGCGTGATGGCCGCGGTGGACTGCGCGGCGCGCGCCCGCGCAGCATGGAACCATTCGGCCACGCACCTGATGCACGCAGCGCTGCGCAAGGTGCTCGGGGCGCACGTGCAGCAGAAGGGCTCGCTCGTAGATGCCCAACGCACGCGCTTCGATTTCTCGCACAACGAGCCGATAAGCGACGCGCAGCTGCGCCAGGTCGAGGATCTGGTCAACCGGGAGATCCGCCACAATACGGAGATCTCAGTGAGGGTGATGAAATACGACGACGCGATCAAGGCTGGCGCGATGGCGCTGTTCGGCGAGAAATACGGCGACGAAGTCCGCGTGATCGGCATGGGCGAGTTTTCCACCGAGCTGTGCGGCGGTACCCATGTGCGCCGCACCGGCGACATCGGCTTTTTCAAGATCGTGTCGGAGTCGGGCGTGGCTGCCGGCATACGCCGGGTCGAGGCGGTCACGGCAGACGGGGCATTGGCGTGGGTGCAGGAGCAGGAGGCGCGCCTGGCCGAGGCTGCGGGCGTGCTCAAGGCACAGCCGCAGGAGCTGAGCCAGAAGATCGCCCAGATCATCGAAGGCGCGAGGGCGCTGGAGAAGGAGCTCGCGCGCCTGAAATCGAAAGTGGCGTCGGCGCAGGGTGACGATCTCGCGTCGCAGGCGCTCGAGGTAAGCGGGGTGAAGGTGCTCGCGGTGGCGCTGGAGGGCGCCGATGCGAGGGCCTTGCGCGAGACCATGGACAAGCTGAAGGACAAGCTCAAGTCCGCCGTCATCGTGCTTGCCTCGGCCGAGGGCGGCAAGGCAAGCCTGATCGCGGGGGTGACCCCCGATCTCACGTCAAAGCTAAGAGCGGGAGAGCTGGTCAATTTTGTCGCGCAGCAGGTAGGCGGCAAGGGCGGTGGACGCGCCGACATGGCACAAGCGGGCGGCAGCGAGCCAGCCAAGCTGCCGGCCGCCCTGGCCTCGGTGCAGGCATGGGTCCGGCAAAGACTTCCAAGCTAAGACTCCGCCGCAAATGTCGACCTGGGGAGCTATCCTCTCGTTCGTTAAGTATTCCAAGGAGGCAGGATGAGCAAAGTCATTGCAATTGTCAGTTTCAGGCTGCCGCAGAAGCAGACCCTGGAGCAGGCGACCGCGACGTTCCAGACCACCGCGCCCAAGTACCTTAAGCTGCCGGGGCTGCTGCGCAAGAACTATTTCCTCAGCGAGGATGGCCTGCGCGCTGGCGGGATCTACTTGTGGGAATCGCGGCAGGCTGCCGAGCGCATGTACACCCCGGAATGGAAAGCTTTCGTCAAAGGCAAGTACGGAAGCGACGCCGAGGTTGTCTACGTCGATACGCCGGTATTGGTGGACAACGAGAAAGGAAAGATCGAAAGCCTTTGAACACCCGCGACTGAGCGCAGGGCGGTCTCGCTTTGCAAGTGAATCTTGTCCGGTCGCGGGCCTATGCGGGGCGGCTGTGGTGTGCGATACTTGCCAAACGCGCTGGATTTGTGATTGAATCCTCACTGGAATACCTCTGACATGAACCGCGCCTACGCCTTTTGGTTTTACTTTTATGGCTTTCCCCAGCCGCTGGCGGAGGATTTGAGCTAAGTTCGCACCCAAGTATCCCGAAAAACCGCCAGCGCCTACAGCCTGGCGGTTTTTTTTTACCCGAGACCAAGCTATGACCATGACCGCCATTGCACCAGCATCCATTCCGCCGACGCAAGCAGACGCGACCGACCGCCTGCGGGCTTACCGGTATCAAGGAGAAATCATGACCCACCGGGTTGACGACGTTCGTATTCGCGAAATCAAAGAGCTCGCGCCGCCCTCGCACGCGATCCGCGAGTTTCCTGTGTCGGAGGCGGCAGAGCGCGTCACCTACGAGGCGCGCCAGGGCATACACGGCATCTTGCACGCGGCAGACGACCGGCTGCTGGTGATTATCGGCCCGTGCTCTATCCACGACCCAAAATCGGCGCTGGAGTACGCACGGCGGCTGGCGCAGGAGAAGGTCAGGCACGCGGCTGAGCTGCTCGTCGTGATGCGCGTCTATTTCGAGAAGCCGCGCACCACCGTGGGCTGGAAAGGCCTCATCAATGACCCGTATCTGGACGGCACGTTCCGCATAAACGAGGGCCTGCGCCTGGCGCGCAGCGTGCTGCTCGACATCAACGAGTTGGGCGTGCCGGCTGGTGTCGAGTATCTCGACATGATCACGCCGCAGTACATCGCCGACCTGGTGAGTTGGGGCGCCATAGGCGCACGCACCACCGAATCCCAGGTTCATCGCGAACTCGCTTCGGGGCTGTCCTGTCCGGTCGGCTTCAAGAATGGCACCGATGGCAATATCCGCATTGCCGTGGATGCGATCAAGACTTCGCGCCAGCCGCACCATTTTCTTTCGGTCACCAAAGGCGGACATTCGGCCATCGTCTCCACCAAGGGCAACGAAGATTGCCACGTGATCCTGCGCGGCGGGCCCAAGCCCAACTACGAAGCGGCCAGCGTGGGCGCGGCGGCGAAGCAGCTGGCGGCGGCGGGACTGGAACAGCGCCTGATGATCGATTTTTCTCATGCCAACAGTTCCAAGGACTATCTCCGCCAGATGGAAGTTTGCGCGGACGTCGCCGGTCAGATCGGCGCGGGCGACGACCGCATCGTCGGCGTGATGGTGGAATCACATCTGCAGCCCGGGCGCCAGGACTTGGTGCCGGGGAAGCCGCTCGCCTACGGTGTGTCGATTACCGATGCCTGCATCGGCTGGAATGAGAGCGTAAAAATGCTCGAGCGCCTGGCCGAGGCGGTGCGCAAGCGTCGCCTGGTGCGCGAGGCCGAAGACTAGCGTTTCCTTGCATTTGCCCGAACGAGCGCGCAAAGCTAGACGCCACCCGGCTTCGCGTCGCATTGCGCCTGTTCCGGCTCGAGGAGGCTTGGAAACTTGATTTGAGCTTAGCCCCCGGTTTCGGCATAATCGGCGGACGCTATGCTCGCAGGCGGGGCCTTCCCGGCCCCGCCCGATCCGCCTGTATCGGACTGGCAACTTATGGCTGAAGACGGCAGAGACGATCAACTGGCGCACCTGGAATATCTCGGCGATGCGACCCAGTTCGCGGTGAAAATGCATCGCATGATCAGCTATTCGCCGCTGTTCGAAAATTTCAACATGGCGGAAATCCGGCTGATGAGCCACTTCATGCATGTCTACCACGGCGAGCCGGGCCAAGAGATCATCCACGAAGGAGAACAAGGCGATTTCATGCTGCTGATGATCGAGGGCAGCGTGGAAGTATTCAAACAAGATCGCTGGAACACGCCCAAGCTCATCGCCTCGGTTACTGCCGGCAAGACGCTGGGCGAAATGTCCATGATAGACGGCGAACCGCGCTTTGCGACTTGTGTCGCCGCGGAGCCTTGCGTGTTTGCCGTGCTGTCGCGCGAGAATCTGGCGCGCATTATTCTGGAACACCCGATTCTGGGCGCCAAAATCCTGATGGAACTGGTGTTGATGCTGTCACAACGCTTGCGCCAGACCAGCATCAAACTGGTAGGCCTGATGGACAGGGAGGGCAGTTAGTGCGGGCAGCTGCCAGCTGCCTGCATATTGTCCTGTGATTCTAGGCGGCCTCCGGCGCCGTCACTTTTTCCGCCCGGGCTTCGATTTTTCCGCCGATTTCCCTGCGGGTTGCCACAATACATCCTTGCCGCCGCCGGCGCGGTTCAGCGTCCGGCCCAAGACGAACAGCAGATCGGACAGACGATTCAGATATTTTCGGGCCGCGGTTCCCACCGGTTCGGCGCGCGCAAGCGAAACCAGGGCGCGCTCGGCGCGGCGGCACACGGTGCGTGCGAGGTGCGCGAGGCTTGCCGCGCGTGTTCCGCCCGGCAAAATGAATTCCTTCAGCGGCGGCAGGCTCCGGTTGTATTCGTCCAGCAGCGTTTCCAAGCGAGCAACCCGGCCTTCGCTCATGCTGGTATTCCCGGGGATGCAGACTTCACCTCCCAGATCGAACAGGTCGTGCTGAATGGCGGCGAGCGCCGCGCGAATGTCGGCTGGGAGCTCTTCTGCAAGCAACAGCCCGATCGCTGAATTCAATTCATCGATTTCGCCCAGCGCATGCACGCGCCGGCTATCTTTGGGCACACGCGAGCCGTCACCGAGGCCTGTTTCGCCGGTGTCGCCGGTTCGCGTGTAGATTTTGCTGAGACGATGGCCCATGCGCTTCCAGTGAAAATGACGTGGCGAAATTGTACCGCATAGCGCGTGCAGGGCCAGGACCAGCGACACCTTACAAGACATCGACGACACGCCGCCGTTTGCTCGTGCGGCGGCCGAAATGCGCGCTAGTGGGCCGAAGACGCCTGCGCGTGCGCCAGCAGAAGCCGTCTCGGCCGGCTAATATTGTGGACCCGCATAGGGTGGACAAGTCCTTAAACATAGTAGAATAATTGGCCCCAATATAAACCGCGCGGACGGCTTCGAAACTGCGCAGAGGAAAGATCCCAAAGTGCATTTACTGGCGAAATTGCGCGTTCGTTTGGCGTCCATGGCCTCGCTCGAGTACCTGCCCGAGCGCGTTTCCATGCTCTACCGGCTGTCGGGCACCGATGTGCCCATCATTATGGTGGCCGCGGGCATCACCGCATTTGCCTTGTGGGGCTACATCGGCGTGAGCCTGATAGTGAGCTGGTTCGTCTGGCTCGGCGTGGCCAGCACGGTGCGCTATGCGATGGCGCGGATATATCGCCGCGTTCAGCCGCCGGCGGAGGATGCCGCGAAATGGGAGAATTATTTTTGCATGGCCAGCGCGCTGATCGGGGCGGGCTGGGGCCTGGCGCTGATATTTGTCGGAAATGAAGCGAGCTCGCTGCAGCAGATATCGGTCACGTTCCTGATCAGCAGCATCGCCATGGGCCTGCCGCCCTCGCTCGCGCCCAGCCCTAAAGCTTTTTCCAGTTTCATCCTGCCGATTCTGGCGCCCATGGTCGCGATGCTGTTCAGCTTTGGCGGCGGACTCAATGCCTCCACCGGCCTGCTGATGCTGGTGTTCACCAGCGTGCTGCTGGGCTTGTACCTGTCCAACCACCTGGCGCTGATGGAAACCCTGGCTTACGGCCATGAGAACACTGTGCTGCTGAAAAAGCTGCGTGTCGCCGAAAAATCCCTGACGGCAGCGCTAAGCGAGCAGCAGCTGATTTTCGATACCGCGGCGGTCGGCATTGCGTTTGTCAGCCATGGCGCCGTGGTGAAAGGCAACCGGCGCTTTGCCGAGATCCTCGGTTATGCCGTAGATGAAATTGCCGGGCAGTCCACCAGCAACTGGTTCGCGCCAGAAGAGGATTTGACGCGAGCGGGCAGCCGCGCTTACGGGATTCTCGCGCGAGGCGAGAGCTATTCAGCCGAAGTGCTGCTGCGCAGGAAGGACGGCAGTTCGATCTGGGTGTTCACCGACAGTCGCGCGATTGACCCGGCCAAGCCGAAGGACGGAATCATCATCGGCATGGCTGACATTACCGAACGCAAACGGGCCGAGGCGGCATTGCGGCAGACCAAGGAGCGGCTCGATCTGGCGATGCAGTCGTCTGCTATTTCCATCTGGGAATGGGACGCCAGGCGCGGCACGCTTTATCTGGACGCCGCGCTGGCGCAGATGACGGGCGGCGAGCCGCGCGAGCAGTATGTCGGGCTGGATGAAATGGCGCTGATGGTGCACCCGGAGGACGCCGATGCGGTGCGCCAGGCGCTGGAGGACTGCATCAAAGGCCTGCGCCCGCTATACCGCATCGAGTATCGTCTGAAAATGGCCGGCGGAGATTGGGTCTGGGTGCTCAGCCGTGGCCGCGTGGTCGAACACGCGGACGACGGCGGCGCGCTGCGCATGGCCGGGACCAGCGTCGACATTACCCAGCGCAAGCGCGCCGAGGTGGAGTTGCTCGCCACCCTGCAGCGCGAGAAAGAGTTTTCGGAGATGAAGTCCAAGTTCGTTTCCATCGCCTCGCACGAGCTGCGCACGCCGCTGGCGACCATACTGTCCTCCGCCGAATTGCTGGAACATTACTCCGAAAAATTATCCGCCGACGACAAACTGAAAATGCTGTCGGGGATACAAGGCGCCGTGAAACGGATGAACGCGCTGATCGAAGACGTGCTGATCATAGGCAAAGCCGAGGCGGGGGCCCTGCAATTCGATCCAAAGCCGGTGGACCTGTGCAATTTGTGCCACAAGGTGGTGGAGGAATTGCGCGTCGGCGTGGCCAAGCAACATGTGATTCAATTTGAGCACGAGTTCAAGCGCAGCAGCCTGGATCTGGACGAAAAGCTGCTGCGGCACATCCTTACCAATCTGCTGTCCAACGCGGTGAAATACTCTCCCCCGGAGAGTGTCGTGTCCTTGCTGTTGGCCGAGCGTGACGGGCAGGCGGTGATCGAGGTGCGCGACCACGGCATCGGCATACCGCAGGCAGATCAGGCGCGCCTGTTCGAGAGCTTTCATCGCGCCTCCAACGTCGGCAACCGTCAGGGCACCGGCCTCGGGCTGGTAATCGTCAAAAAAGCGGTAGAACTGCACGGCGGCACCATATCCGTCGACAGCGAAGTCGATGCGGGCACCAACATCCGCGTGTGCCTGCCGCTGGCAGACAGGCGTAAAGCGGCCTGAAAATGGCGCGGGTATTGCTCATCGACGATGACCAGGCTAGCCTCGATTACATGGAGCAGGTGCTGCGTCTCGATGGACACGAGTTCGCGTGGGCGGCGGACGGCACGCAAGGCCTCGCGCTGGTGCAGCAATTCCGTCCAGAACTCATTATTTGCGACGTCGTCATGCCGCGTCTCGGCGGCTATGCAGTGCTGGAGGCTGTGCGCGCAAGCCCGCAGACGTCTCGTGTTCCCGTGCTGCTGTTCTCCGCCTTCATGGACGACGAGGCACGCGCGATCGCCTTGCACCGCGGCGCTACCGAAGTGCTGGCTAAACCGTTCGATGTGGAGCAGTTGCGCGCTGCCATCAGGCGTTGTCTGGAGCAGGAGCTGCGATGAAAAAAATCCTGGTGGTCGAGGACGAGGCGGCGATCCGCCTCAACGTGACGCTGATGCTGAAAGGGGAAGGCTACGAGGTGGAGTCGGCCGAGGACGGGCGCGCCGGTGTCGAGCATGCCAAGCGCTTCGCGCCCGACCTGATAGTCAGCGATGTCATGATGCCCCAGCTCGACGGGTTCGGCATGCTGGAGGCGTTGCGCGCAGATCCGCGCTTCGCCGACACGCCGTTCATCTTTCTTACGGCGCTTAACGACAGGAGCAGCATGCGCCGCGGCATGAACCTAGGTGCGGACGATTTTCTAAACAAGCCGTTTTCGCGCGAAGAGCTGACCGAAGCCGTGAACTCGAGGCTCAAAAAATACGAGAATGCGGTCCGCTCGCTGGCACAGCGCCTGGTCTCCGGAAACGACGAGCTCAGGCGCTGGTACCGGCAGAACCTGACCGGTGACGAAGCCGAACGGCCGCTGGCGTTCGCCGAAACCGCCGGCATGACCGGAAAAATGACCGTAGCAACGGTGCTGTTCGCCGACATCCGCAATTTCACCACCTATTCGGAGCGTCTCACTGCCGGCCAGATCGCCGAATTGCTCAACGCCTACTTCGAGGCCGTGTGCCAGCCGATCGTGCGCAGCGGCGGTCGCATCGCCAAGCTGATCGGCGACGGCATCATGGTGGTGTTCGATGCGCGCGCCGAGGACGGAGAGGAGAATCATGCGTGCCGGGCAATCCGCGCCGGTCTGGGCATCGTGCTTGCGGCGAACAAATTCGGCGAATGGTTCAAGCAGCACTTTGATCTGGACGCGATGCCCGAATTCGCGACCGGCGTGGGCATTCATACCGGCGAACTGATGGAGGTGCGCATCGGCCCGCTCGGAGCCGAGGATCTGACCGTGGTCGGCGACAGCGTCAACGTCGCGTCGCGCCTGGAGGGGCAGACCAAGGAGCTGGGCTGGCCGCTTGTGGCGAGCGCGGCTGCCGTCAGCATGGCCGGGAGCCTGGTAACCACCGGCGAGTCGCGCATGCTGGAGCTGCGCGGCCGCGATGCGCCGATCGAGGCGGTGGAAGTCGTCGGCATTGGTGCCACTGCCGGCGCGCAGGAGGGGCCGATCTCGGTGCCCATTTCGCTGCGCGACGCGCTCGCGGAAAATGCACAATTGACCGCGCGTGCCGCCAAAGCGGCATTGTCGGAAACGCTGCGCATCATCACCAGCGAACTGTCGCGGGCGATTGCGGCCGGCCGACCGCTGCAGATCAAAGGGTATCGGGTGCTGAAAAAGATCGGCGAAGGCGGAATGTCCAATGTTTTCCTCGCCGAGCGCGAAAGCGACGGCACGCAGGTAGCCCTCAAAATCCTCAACGCCAAGCCTAGCGACGACCCGCAACTGCTGCAGCGCTTCATTCAGGAGTCGGCACTGATTTCCGATATCGACCATACCAACGTGGTCAGGATCTACGACAAGGGATTCACCGACGACTACGCCTATATCGCGATGGAGTATTTCACCCGCGGCAGCCTGAAGGACGAGATCGCCAAGGGCCTGACGCCGCGCCAGGCGCTGTCGCTGCTGGCGCAGGCGGCTGCATCACTGGCGGAGATCCACCGACTCGGCATCGTGCACCGCGACGTCAAGCCGGCCAACATGATGCTGCGCGCCGACGGCACCATGGTGCTGGCCGATTTTGGCATCGCCAAGCGCACCGAGGGATCGATGGATCGGACCGTGCACGGCGAGTTCTTCGGCACGCCCTATTACATCTCGCCGGAGCAGGCGAACGGCAAGCCGGCGACTGAGCGATCCGACATCTACAGCCTGGGCATCATCTTTTACGAAATGCTCATGAACCAAAGGCCGTTCGACGGCGGTTCCATCGTCGAGTTGATCACGCAGCACGTGCACACCCCGGTGCCGCGGCTGCCGGAGGCATTGTCGGACTACCAGGTGCTGGTCGACGGCATGATGGCCAAGGATCCGGTTGAACGCCTGCAGAGCGCGGACGCGGTGCTCGAGGCCGTCGACCGGGTGTGGACACAAATCGCATTGCGTGCAAGTTTCGCACAGGGATCGGGCTGACGCGCCACGAGGGACATTCTGCGCTTACGGACGCCGTTCAGCGTCGGAGAAACTCAATGAATGAAGGAAAAGCCGGGCGGCCGGCGCTGCGCCGGCGCAAGCCGGAACGGACCTGCGCACCGCGTTGCCAGGGCGCGCCAAGTGAATAGACTGTCGATCATCATCCCTACGCTCGACGAAGCGTCGATTATCGCTGCCACCCTGCAGTCTTTGGCCGGCTTGCGACGCGACGGCCATGAGATTATCGTCGCCGACGGCGGCTCCGGCGATGCGACCACGGCCCTGGCCCGGGGCCTGGCCGACCGGATCGTTGCTTCGCCGGCCGGACGCGCCGAGCAGATGAATGCCGGCGCCCGCGTCGCCGCGGGCGAGGTGCTCCTGTTCCTGCACGCCGATTCACGCCTGCCGCCGCAGGCGGATCGCTCGATCCTGCGGGGCCTGGCCGGCAGCGATTGCGCCTGGGGCCGTTTCGACGTGCGCATTGCGGGCGCCCACCCATTGCTGCGCCTGGTCGAAAGCATGATGAATGCGCGTTCCCGGCTGACGCGCGTATGCACAGGCGATCAGGCCATTTTCGTCCGACGCGAAGTGTTCGAAGCCGTGGGGGGCTATCCTCGTCAGGCGTTGATGGAAGATATTGCCATCAGCGTGCTCCTGCGCCGCATATCCGCACCATTGTGCCTGCGCGAACGCTGCCTCACTTCGGCGCGCCGTTGGGAAAGCGATGGCGTGTTGCGCACGATTGCGCTGATGTGGTGGTTGCGCCTGCAATATGCACTCGGCGCGGCGCCGGCGCGGCTTGCCCGTGCCTATTCGCGGCGTGGGCATTAACTGCCGCGTCATGATTTTCGCCAAGGCGCCTACGCCGGGCCAGGTGAAGACACGCCTGATTCCGGCCCTGGGCGGTAGCGGCGCCGCAGAGTTGCAGCGGCGGCTGATAGAGCGCACGCTGCGCACGGCGGCGGCGGCGAGGCTGGGCGCGCCAGAACTGTGGTGCGCGCCCGGGCCGGATGACCCGTTTTTTGCGTCCTGTGCGGACAAGCATGGCGTCAGGCTGCAGCCCCAGGGCGCGGGCGATCTGGGGATACGCATGGCGCGCGCGCTGGACTCCGCGCTGGAGTCGGACTCGCCGGCGCTATTGATAGGCTGCGACTGCCCGGCCTTGACGCCGGATTACTTATGCGAAGCCGCCGCCGCACTGGCGGCAGGAAACGATGCAGTGTTCGGCCCGGCTGAGGACGGCGGCTATGTGCTCGTCGGTGTGGCGCGCCGCTTGTCGGCGCACCTGTTCGAGGATATTGCCTGGGGCACGGCGACGGTAATGCAGGAAACGCGCGCGCGCCTCGCGCGCGGCAACTGGCGCTGGCGCGAATTGGCGCTGCTGTGGGACCTGGACCGGCCGGAGGACCTGCCGCGGTTGCGCCAGCTGGGTGTCTAGGCAAAAATAAAAAAGACAGGACAACCGGCGCTTACCGGCCGCCCTGCCCGCGCGGGGAGAGGAGGAGGAGATCCCGCGAAACCCTTGCTGCCAAACACAGGTAGCATTCAGCTAAATAATAGACAAAGTCTAAACGCTTGCTAACTATTTGTCGAATCGATTTCTTGAATTTATTATATCTGTCTGATGGATATTAGAAACATCGATCTCAACCTGCTGGTAGCCTTGGATGCGCTGCTGGCCGAGCGCAGCGTGTCGCGCGCCGCGGTACGCCTGCGTCTGTCGCAACCCGCTACGAGCGCGCTGCTGGCGCGCCTGCGCGAACTGTTCGGCGATCCACTGCTGCTGCGCAGCGCGCGTGGCATGCTGCCGACGCCGCGCGCGCTGGAGCTGCTGGCCCCGGTGAAGCAGGTGCTGGGCGAGATTGAAGCCATCATCCAGCCACCCGCCGCGTTCGACCCCGCTGGCGCGGCGCACACCTTTACCCTGTCCGCCTCGGACTATGTCGAATTCGCGCTGCTGCCGACGCTGGTCGACTACCTCGAGCATAAAGCCCCGGGCGTGCGCTTGGAGGTGACGCCGATCGACCTGCAATTGGTGGCGAAGCAGATGGCAAACGGCGAGGTCGACCTTTGCATTACCGGATTGCAAAACGCCCCGGCGGGCTTGCACGTGCGGCCGCTGTACACCGAACGGCTGGTGTCGGTCGTGCGGCGCAACCACCCAGCGGTGGGCGCAGGCCTCACCCTGGACGAGTTCTGCAGCCTGGAGCATATCCAGGCGTCGGTGCCCGGCAGCGGCTTCAGCACCCAGATCGACGATGCGCTGGCCGCGCTGGGGCGCAAGCGTCGCGCGCGGCTGGCGGTGCCGCATTTTCTGCTGGTGCCCGAGATCGTTGCACGCTCGGACATGATCGGCTCCTTGCCCGAGCGCCTGGCGCGCGGCTACGCGAAGCAGCTGCGCATTTTCGACCCTCCGGTCGAACTGCAAAAATTCACCGTGGGCGAACTGTGGCATGAGCGCAACCAGCGCGATCCGGCGCAACAGTGGCTGCGCGATGTGCTGGCGGAACTGGCGCAGGTGACGCCGAAATAAGCCGGCCGGGTCGGCGGGCTTGCCACGGTCCGCGCACGCCATTTGGCGCGCACCAGGTCGTTGTTACAATTGACCCAAATCGAACAAGGACACGCACCATGAGCGACGAACTCTGTTTTCTGCCGGCGACCGAATTGGCGCAGCGCATCCGGCGCAAGGACCTGTCGGCGCGCGAGCTGATGCAGGCTTCACTGGCACAAATCGAGCGCCTCAACCCGAAGCTCAATGCCATCGTCAGCCTGTACGCCGAACAGGCGCTGGTTCAGGCGCGGGCCGCGGACGAAAAGCAGGCGCGGGGCGAGGCACTCGGAGCGCTGCACGGCCTGCCGGTCGCGCACAAGGATCTGTTTCTCACGCGCGGCATGCGCACCACCTTCGGCTCGCCCATCTTCAAGGACTTCGTTCCCGAGCAGAATCTGCTGATCGTGGACCGGCTGCAGGCGGCGGGTGCGATTTCCGTAGGCAAGACCAATACCCCCGAGTTCGGCGCCGGCTCGCAGACTTTCAACGCGGTATTCGGCAAGACGTTCAACCCCTACGACACCAGCAAAACCTGCGGCGGCTCCTCCGGCGGCGCGGCGGTGGCGCTGGCGACCGGGATGGTGCCCTTGGCCGACGGCAGCGACATGGGCGGTTCGCTGCGCTGCCCGGCGAACTTCTGCAACGTCGTCGGCTTGCGCACCTCGCCCGGGCGCGTGCCGATCTGGCCGGCGAAGACAGGTTGGAGCACGCTGGGCGTGCAAGGGCCGATGGCGCGCACAGTAGCCGATTGTGCGCTGATGTTGAGCGCCATCGCCGGCCGGGACGCGAAAAGCCCGATCGCAATTGCCGAACCGGGCAGCTTGTTTTCGCGGCCGCTCGCGCGCGATTTCAAGGGCGTGCGCGTCGCCTGGAGCGCCGACCTCGGCGGACTGCCGCTGGATCCGTGCGTCGCCGCAGTCCTGGCGTCGCAGCGCGCGACCTTCGCCGCGCTCGGCTGCACGCTCGACGAGGCGACGCCCGATCTGTCCGACGCGAACGAAATCTTCCAGACCCTGCGCGCCTGGCAGTTCGAGCTAGCCTACGGTGAACTGCTCGACCGCCACCGCGATCAGCTCAAGGACACGGTGATCTGGAACATCGAGGCGGGCAGGAAGCTTTCCGGTCCCAGCATCGGCGCGGCGGAATTGAAGCGAACGGCCTTGTATGAGCGCATGCGCAGCTTTATGCAGCGCTATGAGTTTCTGATTCTGCCGGTGAATCAGGTGCCGCCCTTCGACGTCGACCAGCCCTATGTCACCGAGATCAACGGCGTCGCCATGGGCACGTACATAGACTGGATGAAGTCCTGCTACTTCATCACCATCACCGGCCATCCGGCGATCTCCGTGCCCTGCGGCTTTACCGCTGAAGGCCTGCCCGTGGGGGTGCAGATCGTCGGACGGCACCAGGACGATTTCGGCGTGCTGCAACTGGCCTACGCGTTCGAGCAGGCGACGCGGCTGTGGATGCACCACCCGAAGATAGCCACGCGGCAATAGCGTCGCGCAACGGCCGGTTCAGTCGTGCGGCGCGGGCGGCGTCGGGGCACAGCGGCTGGTCGAAGACGCGCGCGGCTGCGTCAGAGGCGTCGTCCGTGATCGCGGCGCAACAACATGCAGCTTCCCGACCCGAACTCACGCCAGCTATGTTAACATGCGAATGTTGGATTGCCCCGCGAATTGATTCCGCTGGCGCATCCTATCGCTTCGCTTGATTCTCCTGCCGCTTATCGCTTCGTTCCCGTTACCGCACCGGAGTAGACGCCGAGAATGAATCCGGATCAACCGGGCGGTCCTTCCCGCCCTACGCTCATGCAGCGCCTACTGCATGAGCGCCCGCCGCTCGCGCGGCTGCACCGGCACCGCGCCTACCCGTGGGTGATCGTCGGCACCGTGTGCATCGGCGCCTTCATGGGCCAGCTCGACACCAGCATCGTGAGTCTGGTGCTGCCCGCGCTCGAGGTCCAGTTCAACGCCAGCCTGAACAACGTGCAGTGGG
>Ga0307377_10001443_pt1 | contig 30033 bp, 25 predicted proteins | sample TR3MG_FD_202535 | JGI IMG/M metagenome (GOLD analysis project Ga0307377, IMG submission 202535) | Soil microbial communities from Risofladan, Vaasa, Finland - TR-3 | ecosystem: Environmental > Terrestrial > Soil > Coastal area > Acid sulfate soil | place: Finland: Risofladan, Vaasa | collected... | reverse complement strand
GGAATAATGAAATAACCATCGGCGAGCCCCTGCATCAATGCGCTGGCGCCGAGGCGGTTCGCACCGTGATCGGAGAAGTTCGCTTCACCCAGCACGAACAAGCCCGGGATGGTGCTTTGCAATTGGTAGTCCACCCACAGGCCGCCCATGGTGTAATGGATAGCTGGGTAGATGCGCATTGGGACCCTGTAAGGATCCTCGTCCGTGATGCGTTGATACATGTCGAATAGATTTCCGTAGCGTTCGCGAATGGTTTTCTCACCTAAACGGGAGATAGCATCTGAAAAATCGAGGTAAACACCGAGCCCGCTCTTTCCCACTCCTCGATCTTCATCACAGACCTGCTTAGCATTGCGCGAGGCAACATCGCGCGGCACCAGATTCCCGAAGCTCGGGTAGCGTCGTTCGAGATAGTAATCGCGCTCGTCTTCCGGGATTTGATTGGGAGACCGCCGGTCGCCTTTCATATTGGGGACCCAGATGCGTCCGTCGTTGCGAAGCGATTCACTCATCAATGTGAGCTTCGACTGATAATCGCCGGAAACGGGGATACAAGTTGGATGGATCTGCGTGAAACAAGGGTTGGCAAAGAGTGCTCCCCGCTTGTAAGCACGCCAAATTGCTGTGGCGTTTGAACCCTTGGCGTTGGTGGACAAATAGTAGACATTCCCATATCCTCCGCTCGCGAGAATGACTGCGTCGGCAATGTGTACGCTAAGTTCGCCTGATACGAGATTGCGCGCGACAATTCCTCGTGCTTGGCCAGCGATCACAATAAGATCCAGCATTTCCGTGCGCGGAATCATACTCACGGTACCAGCGTAAACCTGGCGTTCGAGGGCCTGATAAGCGCCAAGAAGGAGTTGCTGACCCGTCTGTCCGCGAGCGTAAAATGTGCGAGACACCTGGGCGCCGCCAAAGGATCGATTGGCGAGCGAGCCGCCATACTCCCGAGCAAAGGGAACACCCTGTGCCACGCATTGGTCGATGATGTTTACACTGATCTGCGCCAGTCGATATACGTTGGCTTCGCGAGCGCGAAAATCACCTCCCTTTAACGTGTCGTAGAAGAGGCGGTAAATGCTGTCGCCGTCGTTCGGGTAATTCTTGGCTGCATTGATGCCGCCTTGGGCGGCGATCGAATGAGCGCGGCGCGGGGAGTCCTGAAAACAAAAGCATTTTACGTTGTAGCCAAGTTCGCCAAGCGACGCAGACGCTGATGCCCCCGCGAGGCCTGAACCTACAACAATCAGTGAGTGCCCGCGCTTGTTCGCAGGACTAACCAACTTCATATCGAAACAGGCCTTGTCCCACGCCTGTTCAAGTGGACCGGAAGGAATATTTGTATTGAGCTTCATTTCACGAACCCCATCAGAATGCTGATTGGGATGGATATATATCCCAGAACAATGAGAACGGCGACGATCAACGCAACCTGTTTGAGTACCCGCTCCTTGCGAAGCGAATGGGCTAACCCAACCGATTGCAACATGCTCCACAGGCCGTGGCGCAGATGGAGCCCCAGCAGGCAGATGGCGAAGACATACCACGCCGAAACCCACCACACCTGAAAGCCCGTCACCAGATTGTAGTAAACATCGCCCGCAATGAATGTCGCTTCGGGATGGATGTAGCCGGCCGTGAACTGGAGCAGGTGGAAGATGATAAAAGCTAGAACGATGGGGCCGCTCCAGTACATGGTGCGCGCGGCGTAGGAGGAATTGATAGCCTCCTTGCGCAGATAGCCGATCGGTCGGGCTCTTTTGTTCCGCAAGGCCAGTTGTACGGTCGCGACAACATGCAGGACAAGCGCGACGATCAGGATACTCCGAACCAGCCAGAGCAAAGTGCCGTCGAAGTGCAGAAATTGGGCGTACACGTTGATTTGCGCTCTTCCTGCAAATACCAGGAGGTTTCCCAGCAGATGGCCGATCACGAAGAGAAACATCATGGCCCCAGTCAGAGCCATGACGATCTTCTTCCCGTTCGTGGACTGCCAGAAACTTACCACCCGGTACGGATGCAGGTCCGCCGCTGTTGCACTCATCTATTTGTCCCACCATTATCGAATTGGTTCGTTTCCGCTACTGTGGCCCGAAGAACTTGCGTCCGCGGTGTGTCCCAATCAGAATTTGTACCAGGCGATGCGCAATCACTTCGTGGAGGGTGAGTAGCTCTTTATTTGCCTCGAAGATCTCCTGCGCATTGTTGATACCGGATGTTTGCGGCGCGGACTTCAAGGCCTCGGTCGCTTCGTGAATAACCGGGTCGGCGAGGGCCTCACCGGCCATTTCCCAAAGTGTGATGAATCGATCGACGGCAGTCGGAAAGCTGACCGTGAAGACGCCCCAGTTGCTCGTAGTGCGTGGCGGCTTGAAATCATAATTGAATGGCCCGTTATAACCGTGAGAGCGAAGCAACATCAAGACATTCAGCCAGTCGAGTGGATTGACGAGACCCACGGGCAGATCGACATCGTGCTTCAGTCGATAGCCGTCGTTCACATCGAAGTGCCAGAGCTTCCCAGAGACGAGAGCCCGTGCCAATGACGCGCGCGGCGCACCACCCCACATCAGCTCATGCAGGTATTCCGGATTGACACCTACCATCTCCGGATGACTCAATAGCCCCGATTGGATGAATCCAAGCATGGCGTCGGTCGTCGGAAGAATGATCTCTGCCTGAGGCTCAAAGGGCTTGGCCTCAAGGCAATGCTTCAACGTGGGCTGGTTGGTTTTATTCGCAATCAGTATGTCCTCATCACACGCAGAATTGAGCACCTCGGCAAACCACTTGAGGCTCTGAGGCTCATCGATCACCCCCTGCATGAGGTAGCCCAAGGTACCCGGCCAATAAACTGCGAATTGGGCACCGAGTTCGTGGCCTATGCGGACTACATTTCTCACGCGTTCCGCAGCATAAGACCGCACTTCGGGAGATTCAGCCGCCGGTCCCGCACTCCAAACAGCATGAAAGAAGGTTTCACAGGTCACCATCGAACAATGTAGCCCATTTTCAGCGAGGGACTTCTTCAGGCCGGTGAGGATCTCCGTCTGGCGCTCGGTCATCAGATCTTCCGTCGGGATTATGTCTGTATCGTGGGTTGTCCAATACCCGATACCGATTTCTGCAAAGTGATGCATCACCTCGGCGGGAGACACCGGTTCGCGAGTTGGAGCATGGAAGAGAGCTTGTCCTTGGTACGCTGCCGCCCATTGTGGCCCGGTAATGTAGTACTTTCTGCGAGTCTCCGGCGGGTAGCTGCCGCCGCATGCCTCCAACAGTCGTTCAATGAGAGACCGCTGGCTATTGTGGAGTTCCGTCGTTGTCTTGGTCATGGGTTCTAATCCCTCCATGGTGCTCAGGAACGGTGCATCAAGAAGTCTCTGAGCGCAACAGCATTGTTGTGCTCGGTGTCATGCGAACTATAGATCAGGGTGACCGGCCCATGACGTGCAGCCTCGATGATTGGCCGCCATGCATCGGGGTTAGCCTGCAGTTCCGCCACGTAGCGGCTACAAAAATCATGCCACTTAGTGGGGTCATGGCTGAACCACTTCCGCAGTTCCGTACTGGGCGCCACATCTTTGAGCCAGACTTTGATCTTTATCGAAGTCTTCTTCACCCCTCTCGGCCACAATCGTTCGACGAGCAGTCGAGTACCGTCGGAGACGCTGACCGGGTCATACACACGTTTAATTCGATATTGGGTTTCCAGCAAATCGGCGGGACTCTTCGCATGTGCATTCATAGGATCCTCACAACTCTCTTGCATCCTCATCGAATGAAAAACTCAATGGTGATCATGAGCATAACGCCGATCGTCAGGGCGATACCGATACGATCGGGTGAGGCCTTGCCGCAGGCACCCGGCAGAACCTCCGCTCCGATCATCCAGATCATTGCACCTGCCGCTAACCCCAATCCGAGCGGAAGAAATGGTTCAAATACGATCATTAGGAGAAAGGCTGGCACCGCCATCAATGGCTGAGGCAGACTTGAAAAGATGCTCCAAAGCCCAGCTTTCCAAATCTTCACGCCCCTGGGAACAAGGACCAGGCCGATAGCAAGCCCTTCCGGAATGTTGTGCAACGCGAGCACGAGACTGATCAGAAATCCAAACGGCTGACCCTTTCCAAAGGAAAGCCCGATGGCAATGCCTTCAGGAAAGGAGTGGATCGTCATGACGCCAACGATAATGATTGCTTTCAGCACGTCTGCTGTCGCGAGATCACCAACTTCTGGAGCATCGCGTTTATCTAGCCACTTTTTGCTGATGGTGATTAAAGCTAATCCCGCTGCGATACCAATTATTGTGAGCGGCGTATTATCGTTTGTTCCCTGGCGAATGAGATCGAATGCAGCCGCTAGCAATACCCCACTGGCAAGTGCGCTCGCCACACTCATCCATAACTTAGGGATATTTTTAGAAAAATATAGAGGGATGACCCCAAGCCCAGTTGCAACGGCTGTCACGGTAGAGTACAAAATAACCGTAGTTACGTTGATCATGACGGCCTCTCACCTTTTATGGCCCAATCCCGCTAGCAGAGCAATGGGTGATTTGTACTGCCCGAAATGACGAGCATCACTCCAAACGCCGCACCCTTTCCCAGGGATCTTCTCTCTCTCATACATTTCCACCGTCCGCAAAACCGACAAATTCTTACCGGCAGGCATGGTGCATCTATTTCATTAAATCGCGACCGTCAGCTTCTTGATTTGTGCTCACAATACTCAGGCGACCCGGGAACCAAATCCTTGAGCCAAGGCTTAATTTCTAACGAAGCAGTCATGATTCGTCTTGGCCAATCGCTCGACTCGCTGTCCAGTCCCGTCGGAGTTGCTGACTGGTTCATACACGCTTTTTGTGCGAATCGTCGGTGACCTTTCCGTGGCGGAGTTTCTCGCCTCACGGAGTACTCGTTGGGTCCGCCCGAACAGAGCAAGGCGGCGGGTATATCCCCGATCGCTGCACGAGTCTGAGTTAATTGTCTGTCACGCTCTGTCCTTTACAAGCATCTTCTTCCATCGCAACGGCACGGGGGAATAGGAGGTCATTTTCGCAGACGATGTGCCTCTGCATGTCCCGGTCGAAGGCCGCCAGGCCCTCGTAGAGAGATGCATAACGGTCGCAAGCATCGTCAGGTGGCGTGTACTCCTTGCTGAGCTTACGGATCTCCTTGATTTCTTCGTCAGTTTGGTCGTGTTCGAGAATCATCATCCGGATAGGATTTTCTACCGTGCCGAACGGCGGCCAAGAGACTGAAGCTTTACGGACAACGGCTTCCTCAACTCGCGCAATGTAAGGGAACAGCGTTTGTTCTTCTTTGAGCAAATGCATCGAGAGATCTCTGCTCATCTTGAAAAAGAGCGTCTGAATGTGCTTCAGTTCCGGATGGTCTTTCCCGTGAGCGTCAATGACCTCCCTGAAAAGGGAGGCAAGCCGGACCACTTCTTGCCGGCAGAACACATGGTGCGTTTCAACAATATGCTCGATCAAGCTGACTAGGGGTTTGCCGTTCCAGTTCTCCGATGGCTCGAGTGAATCTGCACGCATGGTACTTCTCCTTGTGCGCCGGTTAAACCGGCGAGGTGTAGTGAATGAAAGTTTCATACAGTGAAGGTTTAGCGAACCACACTGGCTCCGAGTCATGCGGAGTCGCTCGTGAGGGCGGCTTTGAAGCGTTGACAGGGGAAGGTGCGGGCCGGGTATTCAGCCGCGAAAATAGACTCCTCCGGGACGCCGACGCCGTAAGGAGAGGCGGAAGGCAGCATCGTATGCGCCGATATTGCGAGGCGCATCCGAGTCCCGCGTGGTCACAGACCCCGCGCACGTATCGAAACACCTTGCATGGGAACCGGGAGGTCCCGCGTTCTCCCAGAGCGGAAGATGCCCTGGGACGCATCGGGAAGTCTGAGGACGTACGCCGATGATGAACGAACTCGGGAAGTCGGACAGACCTGTAGTACCTGTGAAGTCCTCGAACAAAGCTGGGCAACCGGTGGCGGAGGGGATGGAGGGAAGAGGTTTGACCAAGGGAAATCCGCAACAGCAAAACGCGTCCCGGACGCAGAGCCGGAGTAACGCGCCCAGTGCGCTGGAGCGGATACGTCAAGCAGCAAGCAAGGATAAGGAGATGCGGTTCACCGCGCTCTTTCACCACATCTACACCCCGGAAGCGTTGCGCACGGCTTATCTCTGCTTGAAGAGAGAAGCTGCGCCCGGCGTGGACGGCGAGACGTGGCGGCACTACGGCGAGGAGCTTGAGGATAACCTCCAGAGCCTCTCCCATAGGCTGAAGCAGGGAGCGTACCGGGCCAAGCCGGTGCGTAGGGTGTACATCCCCAAGGCCGACGGGCGGTTGCGACCGCTCGGAGTTACTGCGCTGGAGGATAAGATCGTTCAGCGCGCGGCGGTCGAGGTGATGAATGCTATCTACGAAACGGACTTCCTTGGATTTTCGTACGGGTTCCGTCCCCAGCGAAGCCAGCATAACGCGCTGGATGCGCTTTACACGGGACTTCTGACGAAGAAGGTGAACTGGGTGCTCGATCTGGACATACGCAGCTTCTTCGATGCGATTTCGCACGAATGGCTTGTCAAGTTCATCGAGCATCGCATCGCGGACCGGCGCGTCGTTCGGCTCATCCAGAAGTGGTTGAACGCGGGCGTGCTGGAGGATGGGAAACGAATCCGTATGGAGGAAGGGACGCCTCAGGGTGGCAGTGCATCGCCGCTGTTGGCGAATATCTATCTCCATTACGCGTTCGATCTGTGGGCTCAGAAATGGCGTCGAAAGCAGGCGCACGGCGATGTGATCGTCGTGCGGTACGCGGACGACATCGTGGCTGGCTTCCAGAGTGAGGCGGATGCCAAACAGTTTCTTGCCGAACTCACCGAGCGGTTTAGGAAGTTCAGCTTGGAACTGCATCCCGACAAAACGCGGCTTCTGGAGTTCGGTCCGTTCGCGGCTCGAAACCGGAAGCGGCGCGGAGAAGGGAAGCCGGAGACGTTTGATTTCCTCGGCTTCACGCATATCTGCGGAAAGAAGAGGAGCAACGGTTACTTCACGGTAATACGGCAGACGATTCGTAAGAGGCAGCAAGCAAAGTTGAACTCGGTGAAAGTCGAGTTGAGACAGCGAATGCACGCTCCCATACAGGACACAGGCAAGTGGCTGCGGTCGGTAGTGAGTGGACACATCCGCTACTACGGAGTGCCCATGAACAGTCATGCGCTGAGCACGTTCCGATTCAAGATAGGCTGGCTCTGGCACCGGGCGCTGTCGCGCCGGAGCCAAAACGGCCGAGTGTCTTGGGATCGGATGCGGCGCTTGATCGATCGCTGGCTTCCTCCTGTGCGCGTATATCATCCTTTTCCTCTGCGCCGCATGGGCGTCATTACCTGAGGTAAGAGCCGGATGCGGGAAATCCGCTCGTCCGGATCCGCGGAGGGGGGTTATGAGCAATCATGATCCCTACTCCGACTTACTGAGGTGGCGTAGACGGCGCTCCTGTCGGCTGGCGATGACGAGAATTTAGAAACGCAAGCAGTGCGGATAATTGGGCCGATGTAATATTGCCGTTGTAGGACGGCATATTGGTGCCTCCGCTGTAGATGCGTGTTGTCATTTGCGCGGTCGTCAGGTTATCTCCTGCGTATGTGAGGTCGGGCCCGCGGACACCGCCATACCCGGACACCTTATGACAGTATTCGCAGCCCTTGTCGTGAAATACCCTGGCGCCCTCGGCGATAGGTCCGCTTTCCATGCCGACCACTTGCGCCGGCAGCGGTGGCGCGTCCATTCGCGGCGACCACGGTGCAACCCGGCCAACCTCGCCGTAGTACGCAATCATGAACAGAGCAAATGCCACGATCACAAAGGACCATGGGCGTCGAAGTGGGCTGCGCTGGCCTTTGCCCGCAACCAGCGGAAGAAACACCAGTACCGCTCCAAAGAGCGCCGGCCCCCAGATCATGACCAAATCTTCGGACCATTTCGGTATCACCGAGAGCAAGGCATAATACCAAAGAAAATACCATTCGGGCCGTGGCGTGGCTTCAACGATGGTGGGATCCGGCGGCCTTCCGAGAACCGGAGGGCCTATGACTACCGCGAGCGCTACAATCGTCACGACCACCAGGAATCCAAAAACCACGTCGCGCCAGGCGGCATACGGCCAGAATGGCTCCCCATCGCGAGCCAGCAGCGCATGGTACCAGTGGCGATAGGTCTTAGGATCCACAGGATGACCGATCTCCGGAGGTTCAGAAATTCCGTTATGGATGACAAGGTAGAGATGAAATCCTACAAGAAGGAAAATAAGTCCTGGAATGAAGAAAACGTGAGCGGCGAAGAAGCGGCTCAACGTGGCGCCGCCGACGGTGTCTCCAGCCAGAATGAAGTGGCCCAGCCAGTTGCCGATGACCGGCACTCGTCCCGCCTGTTCAGCGGCAATCACCACGGACCAAAAGCCTGTCTGATCCCAGCGCAGGAGTTGACCGGTGAATAGCATCGCCAATGTCAGCAGCAATAAACCGGCTCCGGTAAGCCAATTCACCTGGCGCGGGTATTTATAGGCAGCCATAAGGTACACGCGAATGGTATGGAGGCCGATCAGGATGACCATCGCGGATGCTCCGAAAGAATGGATGCCTCTTATAATCCGTCCAAAAGGCGTGCCGGTGATAAATACTAGCGTGCTGTATGCCTGCCCCGAAGATGCAACATAGCTGCTTGCGAGCGCGATGCCGGTTACAACCTGAATAAGGAAGACGATAAGAGTTGCGCTACCCAGCACATAGAACCAGGCGGACTTGCGCGCCCGCGGGACCGGGTGATCCAGCAGCGGCATAATCATCGCGGAAATACCGGTCACATCGTCGAACCAGACCCACACCCGCTTGAGAAATCGCATATCTATTCCTTTCGGTCTCGAGGGGTTAGGTGATGGGAACAGGGCTCGCCAGAATTTGCACTTGGCCGTTGTATACACGCGTTGGATATTGACTAAGAGGTCTTTGCGGAGGCCCGGAAGCTACCTGCCCATCGGCATAGAACACGCCACCATGACAAGGACACATAAATAGGTCTGCAGTGGCCAGCCAGCGGACCGGACAACCAAGATGAGTGCAATTCATCGAGAATGCAATGAATTGCTCGTCATCGACGCGCCGTAGCCACGCAGCAGTTTGGGCGGTGACTCCAGCCCAGGGCAGCGGTGAGGGATCCTGGAAAGACACATTCACGGTAGACCCAATCTTGAACTCATCGAGATTGCCCACTGTTCGCCATATCTGGGGTGATTTTCGGAGTCCCAGCAGAAATGCAAAACTTGGTACGGCCACCAGAGCAGCACCGATGGAGCTTAAAGCAATACTGAGGCGGACCAAAAATTTCCGGCGGCCCTTGTCCGCGCAGTTTTGGCATCCCATCGTAGATGGGGTATTTTCATCCATTGGTGATCTCCTTCGAATCGGGGCCTGTCTTGGTTGCCCGGCGGTTCCAGATCACCACTTGGTGTGGGCGCCAGAGATATTGAATGGGAAACTTGATTAGGTGAACCAGGCGGCTGAATGGGAACAAAAGAATAACGGCAAATCCAAGCAGAAAATGGAGCTTCACGAAAGCTGGGAGAGCCGCCACCGTGCTCGTCTCAGGATGCAATGCCACCAGCGACCAGAACCACGGAACGGCCGTATGCAGATACCATAAGCCCCCCCAGCGGTCAAATATCGCGATAGCGACGCCGCTGCCCATTTGAATCAGGAGGACGAAAAGGATCACGCCATCCATGTAGGAGGTGACCGTCTGCGCCAGCGACTTGGGTGCAAGGCGGCGAATGATCAGCACGACCAATCCAAAAAACGCGTAGAGGCCCAGAGCCATCCCGGTCACCTCCAGCACCAGCCGCCGGGTCTCTGCTCCCAAGAGCCATCCCGCTGCACCCGGAAACAGGGCTGCCAGCAGATGCGCCAGGAGAATCAGCCCGAGACCATAGTGGAAGGGTACCGATCCCCAGAATAGCTTTTTGTTTTCCAGTATCTCCGAAGAAAGACTCGAGTAGGTATAGGGTTTACTAGCATTACGATAGATGCCGACCCCGATGGCCAGAATCAACGCGACATATGGAAATGCGATGAAAAGAAACTTGTCCATATCAGCCTCTTCGAACCGGACAACGGTGCCGTCACACCTCCACCTCTAGGGCGGATACCGCGAACGCATCGTGCTGCCTGCGAAGCAGGCTCAAGAGAGCGCGTAACACGTGCTCATAAGGATTCCCAGTGTGATCGAGAACTTCTACCATCCGTGAAACGGTGGGAAGTAAACAGCCCTCAATCAAAGGGAGGCGGTCTTCCTCAGCCAACTCCAGATAGCGCAGGATGAGGGCGATATGATCCGGCAATTCAACGCCGAATTGAATATTGTGGGCTTCCATTCTCTCCTTCAACTCCACCAGAAAAAGCCCGCGCCTGCCATCATCGCCGAATAAGTGATATCCGAGATTCGGCGTGCAGTCAGGGCGCAGGTCGAAGGCATTCGCGTAAACCTCCTGGAGCTGGCCGAGGTTCATTTCAGAGACCGCAGTGCAAAACTCCATGATCTCCAAGTGTGCGTCCGGAGCCTGCACGGCGAGTGCTGCAGCGCAATCATCGAGGGACTTTGCAATCGAGTGCTCGGGATAATCAAGAATGTCGGCAAAGAATGAATAAATTGCCATCGCCTATAACCCCCGTGTCGGCCAATATAGGGTGCCGACGCCGCGTTGTTCCTGAAAGGCCTGTGTATCAATCCCCAGCTCAATGACCTGTTCGCGTAGAAATGGGGGAACGACCATACGCTCATCCGCCCCGGCGAGGGCCGTCAGGTAAAAGATGTCCTCCACGTCCTTGGGAGTCAATTGCGCTTCTTCAAGCGCCTTCTCCGCGGTTTCCATCGAGATATCGCCAACACTCTGCGCACGTTTGTAAATTCGCACACTCAGCAGTTTCCGGTATACGGCAACAATCTCTGCTTCGTCTCCAGCCGAGAAGAGGCTTGCCATATAGCGCATGGGCAGGCGTGCGCTTTCCAGAGAGCTGAAAAAGCTTGGATCCACCTCGTAATGGCCCTGCTCGGTCAATGTCGCGGTTACCGGCAACAGTGGCGGAATGTAGAAAAGCATCGGCAGCGTTCGCCATTCCGGATGAAGCGGCAACGCCATACGCCACTGCTTCACATACTTGTATATAGGCGATTTCTGCGCGGATTCTATGATCTTCATGTCTATGCCCGAGTTGAGGGCTTCGCGAATCACCGCCGGGTCGAACGGATCGAGAAGCATATCTCTCTGGGCCTCGACCAGCTCCGATTCCGGCCTCGACGCGGTTTCCTCAATGCGATCCGCATCATACAAAATAACTCCAAGGTAGCGGATCTTTCCTACGCATGAGTGCATGCACGCCGGCGGCTCGCCCATCTCCATGCGCGGATAACAGAGGATACATTTCTCCGCCTTTCCGGAATTCCAGTTGAAATACACCTTCTTGTAAGGGCAGCCGGAAACACACATGCGCCAGCCCTGGCACTTGTCCTGGCTAACCAGCACGATTCCGTCTTCCCCGCGTTTATAGATGGCTCCCGAGGGACAGGCGGCGACGCAGCTTGGGTTGAGACAGTGATTGCACATCCGGGGAAGATAGAAATAAACGAGTTGTTGGAGATCAAAGAACTGCTTCCGCTCTTCTTCGGTCATGACCTTCAGATTGGGGTCGTTGGCCGCGTAAATCGATGAGCCGCTCATGCCATCGTCCCAGTTGGGGCCAGCTTCGATATCCATGTCCTCGCCCGTGATCATGGAAACTGGACGCGCAACCGGCTGGTCGTCGCCGAGCGGCGCATCGATCAACTCGTTGTAGCGATAGGTGAACGGATGATAATAGTCGTCAAGGGTCGGCAACTTCGGGTTGTAGGCAATGTTGATCAGCTCGCTCTTTTTGCTGCCAAGCCTAAGGCGAAGCTTGCCATCTTCGAGCACCCAGCCGCCATCATACTGCTCCTGGTCTTCGTACAGCGTGGGATAGCCAGTGCCAGGCTTGGTCTCCACGTTGTTCCACCACATGTACTCAGTGCCCGGCCGGTCGGTCCAGAGGTTCTTGCAAGCGAGGCTGCACGTGTGGCATCCGATGCACTTATCGAGATGGAAGACCATCGAAACCTGCGAGCGGATGTTCATGCTTCATTCCCTTCTAATTCCATTGTGGCTTGCCCTCGAGCTTATGGACTATGACAAAGGTATCGCGGTCGGTGCCCGGCGGCCCGTAATCGTTGAAGCGGTAACAGTTGTGCGCGTAGCCGCCAGCCATCAGCACAGGTTTTAACCGCATCCTGGTAATGCTGTTTGTCCCTCCGCCGCGCCGATTGTTGCGGACCGGGGATTTGGGAAAGGAAATAGTCCGTTCCGGAGCATGGTAGAAGATGCAAATTCCTCTTGGAATGCGGGCGCTCACGACGGCGCGCGTCACGATCACTCCGTTGTCGTTGTAAGCTTCCACCCAATCGTTATCGAATACGCCGATCTCCTCACCGTCCTTGTCATTTAACCAGAATGGTTCGACACCTCGGGAGAGAGTCAGCATTCGCAAGTCGTCGTAGTAGGTGGAATGGATGTGCCATTTCCCATGGGGCGTAATACAGGCCAATGTGATTGCCTTGCCGACCGGCTTGCTATTGACAATGTTGAACGAATCTTCCAGGCTGATGCGAGGTTTAAACGTAGGACAGGACTCGCCGAAGGCGCGGTAGGCTTCGTGATCCTGATAGAGATGCTGACGTCCAGTAAGTGTACGCCAAGGAATGAGGCGCTCGACGTTCATGACAAAGCCGCTGTAGGCTCTGCCATCGTTGACAATGCCCGACCAGCAGGGACTGGTCAGAATACGACGAGGCTGTCTGGTTAGATCGCTGAAGTCATAGCGGGCGCCGCGATGGCCCTCAGCTAGATCGGCCAGCGGCAGTCCGACATGACGCTCCCGATCCTTGAACCCACGGTAGGCGATCTCTCCGTTCGACTCGGGCGCAAAGAAAAGAACGGCATTCGCGGCATGTACGGCATCCACCAGAGAAGGGAACTTGCGGCCATCCCACTCATATGATGGGACGAGCTTTGCGAACTCATCGTACAGGTCCGCGACCTCCATTTCGACGCCGTGATCTTCTACTCCATGGTCTTTGATTCCAGGGCCGAGCGAATTGAAGCGATGCACGAGGTTGACATAATCTCGTTCGACGATCGAAATGTGGGGCATGGTTTTGCCCGGGATGGGCTCGCATTCATTCTTGGTCCAGTCTCGCACTTCCGGCTGTGCAATCTCATCCGGGGTATCGTGCAGCAACGGAGTCGTTACCAAGTCACGGAATGGCTCTGGGAAATGCGTCGGCGCCAGCTCACTGGTCTTTTCCGCAAGTGCCCGGAAGATGTCCCAGTCGGTCCGCGATTCCCAACAGGGAGGCACGGCGGCGCCCAGCGGATGAAAGTAGGAATGCAGGTCGGTCGTGTTGATGTCGTTCTTCTCGTACCAACTCGCCGACGGCAAAATGATATCGGAGTAGAGCGCCGATGTGTCCATACGGAAGTTCAGATCGACAACCAGATCCATCTTGCCCTGTGTCGAGGCCTCCCGCCATTGGACTTCATGCACGGAGTCCTGTGCGGTTTCGTCGGCAATCGCGTTCGAGTGCGTGCCCAGGTAGTGCCGAAGAAAATACTCATGGCCTTTGGCGCTGGTATGGAGTGCATTGGCTCTCCAGATAAGCCATACACGGGGCCAATTCTCCGGTAGATCGGGTTCCTCCACCGAAAAGCGAGATTTGCCCGTGCGAAGCTGCTCTACCATCCAATCCGCGATTTCCGTATCGGTGTGTGCTCCGGCGTCCTCGGCTTCGCGGACCAGGTTAATGGGATTTTGGTTGAACTGAGGGTAGAACGGAAGCCAACCCATCCGCACCGCATCCACCTGTAGATCCATGAAGTGCTCACGCGCGAAACGGCCGCTTGGCGGGTGATAGTCGGCATGGGCTTTCTCGTATCGCCACTGATTGCTGTGCACGTAGTGGAACGAAGGGCCATTTTGTAAGCGGGGTGGGCGAATCCAATCGAGTGCCATCGCAATGGCGCTCCACGATGCCATAGGCGTGATTTTTTCCTGGCCGGTGTAATGATTTAACCCACCGCCATTCACACCCACGCAGCCACACAGGATCAAAGCTGAGATCCCGGACCGGTAATTCAGATTATTGTGATACCAATGGTTGACGCCGGAGCCGATGATAATCGTGCATTTACCTTTCGTTTTTTCGGCGGTGACGGCGAATTCGCGCGCCAATTGGATCACGGTCTTCCGGCCGACGCCGGAGTACTTCTCCTGCCAAGCCGGCGTATAGGCTATTTCCTCGTCATCGTAGCTGACCGGGTAATCTCCGTCGAGACCGCGCGGCACTCCGTACTGGGCCATCAGGAGATCCAGGCCTGTCGTTACCGGCACGCGCCGCCCATCGATGGTTTCGATGTAACGGACGGGCACGCCACGACGAAACGTCCGGCCGCCGGCAAAATCGATGAATGAGACTTGCAGCACTTCTTCTCGGCAGTCGATCAGGCTTAGCTGAGGGTCGATGATCGAGCCGTCCAATCCGTCTTTCGATTCCAGGTTCCACTGGCCCTCCTGCTTCTGCCAACGAAAGCCAACCGATCCTTGCGGCATGCGCGCTTGGCCGCTTGTGCTGTCGAGAACCAAGAATTTCCAGTCGCCGTTGTCCACATCGCGATAACGAGCAATCCGGTTTGCGCGGAGAAATCTCCCCGCGGCATGGCCATCGTCCGTTTTCTCGATCTCAATGAGAAATGGAGTATCGGAGTAGCGCTTGAGATAATCGATGAAGTAAGGTACCTGCCGGTCTACATAAAATTCTTTAAGGATGACGTGGTTAATCGCCATCCACAGGGCCCCGTCCATGCCGGCGTTGACCGGCACCCACCAGTCGGCTTGCTTCGAAACATCGCTGAAATCCGGCGACAGAACCACCAGCTTGGCGCCGTGGTGCCGGGCCTCGATGGCGAAGTGCGCATCGGGCGTGCGCGTCATGCTCAGGTTGCTTCCCGTGACCACGATGTACTTGCTGTTGAACCAGTCGGCACTTTCCGCGACGTCCGTTTTCTCGCCCCAGGTCTCCGGAGAGGCGGGGGGGAAATCGGCGTACAGGTCGTAAAAGCTGAGCATCACGCCGCCAAAAAGCTGGAGGAAACGGGATCCGGCTGCGTAGCTCAGCATGGACATGGCCGGAATCGGGGAGAATCCTATGACCCGATCAGGGCCATATTTTTTTGCGGTATACAGCATGGAGGCTACGATCAGTTCCAGGCATTGATCCCAGCTTGCGCGCCGAAATCCTCCCTTTCCGCGAGCGACCTGGTAACTGTGGCGCTTTTCTTCGTCTTCCACGATCGATGCCCAGGCCTCGACCGGATCTGCGTGCTTGGCGCGCGCTTCCTCCCAAAGATCCATTAAGACGCCGCGAAGATAGGGATACTTGATTCGCAGAGGGCTGTAGACATACCAGGAAAAAACCATGCCTCGCTGGCACCCACGCGGCTCATACAGCGGCAGGCTGCTTTCCAGTTTTGGATAATCGAGAGCCTGCATCTCCCAGGTGACGATGCCGTTCTTGACATAAACATTCCACGAGCAACCACCCGTGCAATTCACGCCGTGCGTGCTGCGCACAACTTTGTCGTGCTGCCAGCGGTTCCGGTAGAACTCTTCCCATTGCCGCAACTGAGGGTTGACGATATCTTTGATCCAGCTCAAGACTGCACTCCTTGTCTCCTAGCTTTATCGACGAGAGCCCGTCGTACTGATCTCACGCGATCTCTCCAGAGGAATCCGGTAAGAGCGACAAAGACGCCGCCCAACAGAAATGCGATGAGAATGAGAATTTGGGTGCTCCACTTCGTTTGTGGTATCGCTTCGCTCTGTTTAAGGAGCGCAATCAGATCTGCCTGCTCTTGCGGGACGACAGGATGTTCGCTATAAATGGGGGTCATAACGCCAAAGTAGAGAGTCTGCATCGCCGCTTCGGTTCCGCGCGGACCAAGTTTGGCATAGGCATGTGTCAGGTCCGGCCCTAACGTCCCCCCACCGAGAAAGGAGAGTCCCGAAATCGTATGGCACGAGATACAGGCCGGACCTTCGTTACGGAAATGAATCCTCCCGGTGAAGAGCTGCTCTCCGCGCTGCGGAGATCCCTGCGCGATGGATTCCTCGGTCGGTTCAACGGATAAACTCCGAATAAAAGCGATCAGGTTCGCAAAGTTTCCCGCCCCCAAATTTCCTAGAGGCGGCATCGTCCCCTTGCCTTCGGTAATGACTCTCCGAATGTCCGGGTCAGTGAGGCTCTGGACTTGCTTCGACCGGAAGTCCGGAATTGTGGCACCAAGTGACTTAGCCATGGCGGTCTTTCCCGATGCATCCGCACCATGGCAGACAGAGCACTGGTCCATGAACACCGCTTTTCCAGCCGTCGTATTGACTTGCCCCCAGGCAAGCGCGGGCAAGACAATCAGGAGTGCGAGAAGAGTTGCGGTCGCTTCGCTTTTCATCTGAACGGGAAGTTCCTCTTCGATCACGAAAATGGCGCCATGATCAGGTGTCTGGTTGTCTGGAAAATACGCACCCAAGGCCTGCTCGTCTGGGACTATAGAAGAACAGTCACACTCCAAGCAAGACAGCTTTAATCCGCAGAGTTTTGTTGGCCATTTCTGGCGCTCTCTATTTGCTCACTGCAAATCGTTCTTTGAAAATAGTTCATTCGTACTCGTGACAGAGACAAGCGTCACGTAGAGAAGAGAAAGGCACATCCGTAGACTGTTTTTGCCAGTCGAACGCACAGGATGACCGCGGTGAGACCGGAGAAGGAGTACTACGCCCGTTTTTCGCCAGAATCCTGAATCCGAGGGAAGAGTAGCCGTGTCATAGCCGTCGATCCTCAAGTTCTAAAATCCGTCGGCGTGCGGCATTCCGCGAGAAAGTGCTTGCTCTGGTTCGTCTGGGCGGTTTCACAGAGGGTGAAGGCCAAGGAGGCGTTCAATGATGGGTACTCAAGTAAAAGAACGGCTGACAACAAAGATCTTGGTCGACGGGGGTGATCCGGAGGAAACGCGGAGAATGAAATCCCTGTTGGGGTTTGTCGATGGACAAACGACGAATCCAAGCCTAATTGCTAAAAACCCGGAAGTTCAGCATCGAATAGTGTCTGGCCAAAAATTCAGCCTGGAGGAGCAGCAACAGGAATACAAGACAATCGTTCAGCAGATCTCTCCCCTTATGGGAGACGGGGGAGTCTCGATTGAAGTGTTTGCGGATCTGAACACCACATCTGAACAAATGCTAGCGCAAGGTCAGGATATGTCCTCCTGGATTCCCAACGCGTACATCAAATATCCATGCACGCGCGAAGGCCTGCACGCAGCCCAGATGTCCGTGAGTCAGGGGATTCGAGTCAATATCACCCTCTGTTTTTCGCAGGAGCAGGCGGCCGGCGTTTATGCTGCTACGAAAACTACCAAAGCACCGGCCTATGTCTCACCTTTCATTGGACGGCTCGATGACCGCGGTGAAAACGGCATGGATTTAATCAAGAATATTCAGAGAATGTACCAAGCGGGCGATGGTCACGTGCATGTTCTAGCCGCAAGCATTCGCAGCGTTGATCAATTGCTGGCTTGTTTCGCCTTGGGCGTGGAACTTGTGACGGTTCCTACAAAGGTCCTTGAAGCGTGGGCTGCAAAGGGGTTTCCAATACCGAATCATGACTTTGTCTACAAAGGAGTCGACGTGGCAGGCAACGCTCTGAGGCCTATTCCATATAGAAACATCAACTTGAACCAGCCGTTGGATGCCTTCGACCTCAGACATGACCTTACAAAAAAGGGTATCGAAAAATTTGTCGAGGATTTTGAAAGCACTATCCGTCAATCTGTAAGTGCGCGCTAGCAAGCGAGCTGAAAGGAGCCTTCGTTATGGAAGAGCCAATGTACCCTACCGCTTCGAAAGATATTGCGAAAAAGCGCGAGGAGCTTGCTCCTGAAATTCTAAAGACCTTCCGGGCCTTCAGTCATCAGGTCTTTGTCGACGGTGCGCTGCCCTCCAAAACAAAAGAACTTATTGCGGTTGCGGTGGCCCACGTGACGCAGTGCCCTTATTGCATTCGCAGCCATACCAGGAGCGCACAATTGAAAGGTGCCACCGGCATGGAGATCATGGAAGCCATTTGGGTCGCCGCCGAGATGCGGGCTGGAGGCGCAATCGCACACTCCGCGCTCGCCATCGATGTGATGAACGAGGGAAAGGCCACGTCGAAGTAATCCGTCTGCAGGGCGGCTCTCCTGCTTCATTTTGAGCTACCTCGCTTTATCGGGTACGCCTCCAGACATGCCTTTACGGATTTATTGAAATTCAGTCGCCAAGAGCCAAGACTATTCGAGGGTTAGATATGATAATTGATCTTTCAAGACTCGAAGTATGGTTTGTCCCTGGCGCACAGTCACTTTACGGCGAAGTGACGCTGGCCAAAGTTGCTGATCACGCGCGCGAAATGACGAATTCGCTTTCAGCTACTCTACCGGTCAAAATAGTATGCCAACCGGTTATGACGACAGCCGAGTCAATCCTAGAGCTATGTCTGGAAGCAAACCGCGCTAGAAATTGCGTTGGAATCATCACGTGGATGCACACGTTCTCTCCTGCCCAGATGTGGATTCCCGGCCTTCACGCTCTGCGAAAACCTTTTGCCCATCTACATACTCAATTCAACCGCGAGTTGCCATGGTCCACGATCGACATGGATTTCATGAATCTCAACCAGTCGGCGCACGGTGACCGTGAGTTCGGATTCATTGGAAGCCGGTTACGCATCAACCACAAGGTGATTGCGGGGTTTTGGCAGGATCAGGATCTACAGGATGAACTTGCTATATGGACTCGTGCCGCCTGTGCGTGGCACGACGCACAGAAGCTCAAAATCGCTCGCTTTGGCGACAACATGAGGGACGTAGCTGTGACGGAAGGCGACAAGATAGCCGCGAAGATCCGTCTGGGCTACTCGGTTTGTGGGTATGGAGTAGGCGATCTTGTCGATCGCATCGAAAGAGTAGCCGACGATGAAGTGGATCTCATCCTAGCCGAGTATGAAGCCGCATACACTCTGTCGGGGCCGCTCCGGTCGAAAGGCAAACAACGTGGAGCGCTCCGCGATGCAGCGCGAATCGAAATCGGACTTCGCCGCTTCCTTGACGAACATGGATTTGAAGCATTCACCGATAATTTTCAGACCCTCCATGGTCTGACTCAACTACCTGGAGTAGCTGTTCAGAGGCTTATGGCAGATGGATACGGCTTCGGTGCGGAGGGAGATTGGAAGACAGCTGCGCTGGTACGTGCGATGAAGGTTATGAGCGCAGGCTTGGAGGGAGGAACATCGTTCATGGAAGACTACACTTACCATTTCAAGAACGGTGGCCAGGTACTAGGCGCGCACATGTTGGAAGTCTGCCCTTCAATCGCCGCCGCTCAGCCATCTCTCGAGATTCATCCGCTTTCCATCGGCGGAAAGAATGATCCGGTTCGCCTGGTGTTTACCGCGCGGACCGGCCCCGCGCTAGTGGCCTCAATAGTGGAGATGGGGGATCGCTTTCGTTTAGTGGTGAACAAGGTGAATGCAATTTCGCCAGAACAACCGCTCCCCAAGTTGCCGGTAGCACGGGCTGTCTGGATTCCTGAGCCAGATCTGAAGGTAGCCTCCACCTGCTGGATATTGGCCGGCGGAGCACATCACACCGGGTTCAGCCTCGCCCTCACCGCCCAGCACTTGGAAGACTTTGCTGAAATGGCTGGCATCGAATTTTTACTGATCGATGAAGACACCACGGTGCGCAACTTTAAAAAGGAACTATGGTGGAATGATGCGTCCTGGCATTTGATGAAACCAACATGATTGACTTGATACATCCGTTGCTTGTCATTCGATGGCCCAAATACAACCCCCCTTTCCCCTTCGAAGAAGCTCTTCTGACAAGTCCTGGCTGAACAACTCATGAAGCCACGAAACCGATCTTCGGCCGACCACAACCGTCCGGCATTGGCATTTCTTAGCCATGCCTAGAAGTGAGTCTGCTGTTTCTTGGCTTTCGCCCGGTTCGCAAAACAGTGTTTGGACTACTCGTTCTGAAACTCCCGCTCTCCGCAGTATTGTCACTGCGTGGTCTAAATATTTTTGGGCCCGCTCTTTCGCGGTTGCGATCCATCGGCCCTGTTCTCTGGGCGAGATCGAGCCGCCTCTCCTCTAAGGGGTCTTCGGAACCACCATGTTCCATCAGTGCTGGCGGGAGCGGCGGCAGAACGTGAACGAGACAAATGCGAAATTGTCTCCGCTGGGCCACTAACTTAGCTACGTACCTGACTGCACGTACCGAAGCATCTGAATCGTCAAAAACGATAAGCAGTCTTGTATCCTGTGTCTTATTGCTCATCACAACCTCGAAGCCCGAGCTTAAGCCGGGCTTTCTGCAGCTTGGAATGATCCTCTACTTCATCCACCTTTTACTCAATGCACAGTTTGTCCCACCAGTGATGACGCGTATCACATTGGCTGGCACAAATGGCAATGACACGCTGATCGTGTTCTATCGTGCTGTTCAAAGCGTATCGGAATCACACACGAGAACTCGCTCGATACAACCGCGCGTCTGCTTCAACTATCGTCGCTCTAGCTGCCAAAGCTTGCGGCAAGTAAGGTCCTTTGTTCCAGAGCATGCGCTTTGGAAGAACCAGTGGCCAAGCGCAAGAACACGACCAAGACACGAGTGAGAGCCAAGGTCGACAATCCGTTTCGCATCTTGAAGCACGTCTTCGGATTTACAAAGATGCGCTATCGGGTCATCCGGAAAAATTACCAATGGCTCTGCTCAGTCTTCGCGCTCGTGAATCTATAAGGATTAGGTGGACTACTTCCGCACCTTTGTGAAAGAGGCAGGAACATCGGCACGGCCTACTCGTTTTTAAGCCGGCCGTGCCGGTAAACTTGTAATGGATGTAGTGGCGCTCTTTTACGGCTTCAGCGGACGCAAAGTGTGGTCGCTGATCCGGGCCCGAACAAGACATCCGCTCGGTGGGCACATCGCTAGAAAAGTGTTTTCAACAAAACCGCAGATATAGGGGGCAGCGAGATACGATCTTGGGCAATTGACTGGTCAAGGTTTCTTACCGACGATGGCGTCATTTAGCTTCCAGCTGAACTCTCTCGATGAGAAATAACCTTACTAAGAGACAACCCAGGCGTAGGGAAGTCCGTCAGGGATCCTGCGGGTTGCGAGCAAGCTCCGGCAGCACGAGTGACTTCTGCGCAGTTCTCATTTTTCAATTGGTGCACCAATGACACTGCCGTATTCGGTCCAACTCCCGTCGTAGTTCTTTACGTTTGGCAGGCCAAGCAGATATTTGAGCACTACCCAGGTGTGGCTTGACCGCTCGCCGATGCGGCAATAGGAGATGGTGTCCTTGCCGGCATCGATGCCTCCATTTCCAAAATAGATTTTGCGTAACTCGTCGGCAGACTTGAAGGTACCGTCGGCGTTGGCCGCCGTGCTCCACGGAATGCTTTTGGCGCCGGGGATGTGGCCGCCGCGCTGGGCAGTCTCGGTCATGCCGGGAGGCGCGATGACTTTGCCGGAGAACTCGTCGGGGCTGCGCACGTCGATAAGGTTTTGTTGCTTCTGTGCTTGCACTTTCAGTACTTCCGGCAGCAGGGCGCGCAGACTCAGATCGGGCTCGGAGGCGTGATACTGCGTGGGGGTGATCGGGGTCCGGTCTGCGACCAACTGCTTGTCAGATTCATTGAGCCACTTCACGCGGCCACCGTTCATGAGGCGGACGTCTTTGTGGCCGTACATTTTGAACAGCCAGAAAGCGTACGAGGCAAACCAGTTGTTGTTGTCGCCGTAGAGGATTACCGTGTCGCTGGGAGAGACGCCAGCGCCGCTAAGGAGTTTTTCAAATTCTTGTTTGCTGATGATGTCGCGACGGACCTGGTCTTGCAGCTGGCTCTGCCAGTTGAAACCAACTGCGCCGGGGATATGGCCTGCGTCGTAGGCCTTGGTGTCAACATCGACCTCAACCAGTTTGATCCCGGGCTTGCCGAGATTCTGCTTCACCCAGTCGGTGTCGACCAGGATTTCGGGATGGAAATACTCAGTCATGGGATTATCACCTTTGCGTCTTAGGGTTGGAGTTCGGGGATGTGCTTGATCATGTTGGAGGTGTACTTGAAGATGTTGTCGGGGAAGATCATGACGCCGAAACCGCGCTGGTCGCGGGCGGCGATTTTGAGAGCGCCTTCAAGAATGAGGCCGGAACTGGGACCGGCCATGAGGCCTTCATTCTGGCAGAGTTCCAAAGCGCGAGTGTAGGCGAGATTGAAGTCGATCTCGAGAATGTCGTCGACGAGAGATGGGTCAAAGAGCTTGGAGACGCTGAGCTGGGAGACGTTGCGCAGGCCCGGTACGTCGTGTCCTTCGGTGGGCTGCACGGCGACGATTTTGATCTTGGGATTCTTCTTGCGAAGAAACCGGCCGATGCCCGTGACAGTGCCGCAGGTGCCGAGTGAGGTGAAGAGGTGCGTAACGCGTCCTCGAGTCTGCTTCCAGATCTCGGGGCCCGTGGTCTTCACGTGCACCTCGACGTTCTTCTCGTTCTCATACTGGTTGGGCATGACGTACTTGTGGCTCTGCGCCTTGGCGTAGGTTTTGGCCAGATTGATGGAACCGTCGCCCAGGCCGGGCGCGGGACAGAGCTCGTCGGAGACGATTTCGAGGTCGGCACCAGCGATTTTGAGGAGCACCTTCTTTTCGAACGGAACTTTGTTGGGCACGATGGCCAGCAGGCGATGGCCCCGCGCGCGGGCCATGCCGGCAAGGCTAATGCCTGTGTTGCCGGAGGTAGGCTCGACGAGGCCGCGGCCTTCAGGGAGTTCGCCGCGGTCTTCAAGGTCCTGCAACAGGGCCCAGGCGGCGCGGTCCTTGACCGAGCCGAAGGGGTTCATCCATTCGAGCTTGGCGTAGAGAGGAAAATCAGGGTTGGGATTGAGCTGGTTGACGCGCACAAGCGGCGTCGGGTTGTCCTCTCCCGGCATCATTTCAAATACGTTTTCGTAAACTCGCGTTTGGTGATCCATCGTTGTAATGTTCCGGCCAGATCCTAGAAGCGAACCAGAAAGCAGCGTCCAACACTATGCTCGCCCATCCATTTGAGCCGGACAATAGTCGGTTTGTACCGGCAACGGAGACAGATGTCATTCGCAAGGTCCACTTCTAGATCGTGGCTCCGGTATCGAAATGAGCAACCGCGCTGGATACCATGCTTCCTCATGTGCGCCGCTTAAATCCGGCTGCGGGCCTGCGGAGCAAGCCCTTGCGTAACGGCCGCGATGAGAATGACACAGGATCTCGTCACAGAGATGCAAGTTGGCGGGCAGCTCTTTACGCACCGCCAAAGCTGGCGGCAAGCAGGGTCTTTTGTTCCAATGCATGTGCTTTGGAAGAACCAGTGGCTGGGCTCGCGGCTTCGGACCGTTTGATTGTGTGCACCTGGCGCCCACGTGCCAATTGCCGCAATCGAGGCATGACGAAGGAGAGGGCCCCCATATTTGCCGGCTCCTCCTGCACCCAGACAATTTCGTGGGCATCCGAGTGGCGATCAAGCGCTGCCCCAAGTTCTTCTTCCGGCCACGGGTACAACTGCTCCAGAATCACGATTCCGTTAATGCCATCCTGCCGCCGGGTGCGTTCCGCGCGTAAATCATGTCCGATCTTGCCGGTGCAGAGAAGCAGGCGCTTGGCGTGCTGAATGTCGGTCTCTGGCAACACCTTCTGGAACTCCCGTGCTGCAAAATCTTTGAGCGGGGAGGCCGATTCCGGCCGGCGGAGCATGCTCTTAGGGGTGAAGACGATCAGAGGTTTCCGCCAGGGCTGCATCGCCTGGCGCCGCAGCAGATGAAAATACTGAGCCGCCGTGGAAGGCTGGCAAATCTGAATATTGTCGTGTGCTGCCAATTGCAGGTAACGCTCGATTCGAGCGCTCGAGTGCTCCGGGCCTTGTCCCTCATACCCATGAGGCAGCAGCAGAACCAGACCGCTCAGCAATCCCCATTTCTCTTCCCCGGCCGCAATAAATTGGTCGATGATTACCTGTGCTCCATTGGCGAAGTCGCCGAACTGAGCCTCCCATAGCACTAGCGCTTCAGGATAATCGCGGCTGAATCCATATTCGAATCCAAGTACCGCGGCTTCCGACAGAATCGAGTTGTAAACCTCGAAACGGGCTTGACCCAGTCCGAGATTGGCCAGAGGAATGAAACTTCTCTCTGTTTGAACATCCACCAGGGCGCTGTGACGCTGATTGAACGTACCGCGCTTGCTGTCCTGGCCACTGAGACGTACCGGCGTTCCCGCTAGAACAAGCGAACCCAGCGCGCAAGCTTCGGCCATGGCATAATCCATGGGGCGCTCGCCTCGTCCCATTTCGGCCCTTTGCTCCAGCAGTTTCTTCATTTTAGGATGAAGGTGAAAATCTGCTGGATACGAGGTCAGGAGTTCGCTGATCTTGCGTATGCGATCACTGGAGATGCCTGTCTCCGGAGCTTCCGCTGAGTTGCAGGTACCTCCGTGATAGGGAGCCCAGTAACCAGGGAGGTTGGCTAACACCGAGGTCTTCTTCATCCGTGCTGCCGCACTTTGTTCTTCCGTCATCCTGGCTTGAATCTCAGTTGCCCGCTCTGAAGGATCCACTCCGATTCGTTCGGCATAGATCTTGTACAGCGGGGGATGGTCCTTGATTCTTGCATAGCGGAGTGGTTGTGTAATGGTAGGGTCGTCGATCTCGCTGTGGCCGTAACGCCGGTATCCGATCAGATCTACAACCACGTCGCTATGGAACGTGTAACGATAATCGATTGCAAGCTTTGCTACGCGAACAACCGCATCAGGATCCTCCGCATTGATGTGGAAGATCGGAATGGGCAGCCGATTCGCAACGTCAGACGAGAATCGCGAGGAATTTGATTCTTCGGGGCCAGCCGTAAAGCCGATGAGATTGTTAACGATAACGTGAATACTGCCCCCAACCGAGAATCCTTTGACGAAAGCTAGATTGAGTGCCTCGGCACAAATACCCTGGCCTGCAAATGCCGCATCGCCATGGACAAGCACGGGCAACACACATTCCTCCCCCTTTTCTCCAATGCGATTCTGCTTGGCACGGGTGCGACCCATGGCCACCGGATCGACAGCTTCCAGATGGCTGGGATTCGACACTAGATGAATATCCACTTCCTTACCATTGCCGCTTTTCCACTGGCCAGTTGCACCGATGTGATATTTGACGTCGCCGCTGCCAAGTACACTCCGCGGGTCGATATCCTCGAACTTGGCAAAAATTTCGGTAGGGCGCCTGCAAACAATATTCACCATGACATTCAGACGTCCGCGATGACTCATCGCCAGGACCGCTTGCAGCATGCCCTGATCAGCTCCTCGATGAAGCAACGCATCCAGAAAAGGGATGAGCGCTGTGTTCCCCTCCAGTGAAAATCGTTTGGTGCCGGGATAGCGTGATTGGAGAACCTGTTCGAGAACATCCGCTCGAATCAGAAGATCGAGGATGTGCTCGTGGTCTTGTTCGGGCGCATCCTGCTCGAATCGCTCCTGTATCCACTGACGCCTGACAGGGTCAGCAATATGCATGAATTCAACTCCGACTGCACCGCAATAGAGACGGCGCGCGCTGGCCGCGGGTTCACCTGTAGCCTCAAGTTCAGGAACCGCCTGCGGAAGCAGGTATTGCCTTAGCGGGTCCAGTTGCGCCTTGAGATACCCCCACCGGCGAAAATGATCGAAGACTTGCTCATCTGATTGGAACATCTTCGAAGAATGTCCTTGGAACGATTCCAGTGTCTTCATCTCTGCCTCCTATCTTCCATCATGCTCTGAAATTGAGGCTCTCTACCAGCATCGGCAGTTAAGCAGACCGCGCAAGAAGCCGGTTGATGCAACTATGATGCGGCCATGGATACCGAATTTCGTGCTATTCAGAACTCACAACCGCAGGTTTCCAAAGACAACCTGATTATGATCATGAACGCACTGATACCGAATGGGCCCCAGTACACTTTGCCCATGCATTGGGATGTTTATCCCATTGCCTTGCTCTCCGCACACAAACATAATTGAAGATAGGGGGCGTGAGATATACATGTCTAGAAACGGTGAGGAGAGGAAAAGTCAAAGTCAAGCAGGGGTCTCAACCATGAGTGCGCTCGACGAGCCCATCACAAGCCTTCACCAGCATCGCTGGGGCATTATCCTGGCCGGGGGGGATGGAACTCGTCTGCAGCCCCTGACGCGACTCGCATGTGGCGATAACCGTCCTAAACAGTTTTGTCCGCTGCTGGGTGGCAAAACACTGCTCGCCCGAACTCGGTCTAGAATCGCTCAGAGTATCGATCAGAGCCGGATGCTCTTCGTTCTGACAAGGAAGCACGAACGGTTCTACTCAAAAGAACTGGAAATGGTGCCGGCCCATCAAAAGGTTATACAGCCCATGAATCGTGGGACATTGCCTGCCATTCTCTGGAGCCTTTTGCGCGTGTCCCGGCTCGACGAGCAAGCCGTTGTCACTTTCTTTCCATCCGATCATCATTTTGTAGACGAGAATAAATTCATGGCCGCGGTCGAATGGGCTTTTAGCTATGCAGAGGCAGAGAAAGAATCCGTCCTCCTGCTTGGTGCTTCGCCGGAGAGGGCGGAAACCGAATACGGTTGGATCGAATCCGAATCTCGCACGGGGCATGGGGCCGGAGGTCGAATTGCTCGAGTGAAGCGTTTTTGGGAAAAGCCTGCACGCCCTATTGCACAGAAACTGTTGGCCGACGGTTGCTTGTGGAACACGTTCGTGATGGTAGGTACCGTTGGTGCCTTTCTTGAGATGATTAGGTGTACATCTTCAACGGTCTTTCAGACCCTCGGGTCGGCACTTGTCGAGTGCGGCCTAGATGCGGAAGAGGAGCGGATGCAGTATATCTATGATCGTTTGACTCCAACAGACTTTTCCAAACAGGTGTTGTCCGTCAGTGCCGAAAGACTTGCCGTTGCTAACTGTGGAAAAGTGGGCTGGAGTGATCTAGGGGATCCACGCAGGCTGGTCACTGCATTGACCGAGAGCGGCAATGAAAACCCATGGGCCGGTGCCAGGGTCTGCGGTGTATGCGGTCTTGAACCGGAACAGATAGCCATGTTGCCACCTAGCGATGAGACTCATGAGGCAGCCTTGGAAATTTCTGCTTTGCACTCATTGCCTGTTTAGCGAAATCCCGTCATCCTGCAACGGAAGCCATGATTGTGGCAAGTCCTCGCAGGATAATTGGAGGTGCAATGCCGATGATTTCCGCGTCCAGGAACCAGATCGGTCGGCGATCTCCCAAATCAGTTCGTCCCTCTTCGATTGTTCTTGAGAGCAAGGCTGCTACCAGCATCAAGCAGCCTGCCAAACGGCGAGCCACAGCAAAACAAAGTCCTGCCGTGATTTTCACTGTAGGGCACTCGACGCGACCTATCAAAGAATTTGAAGCGCTGTTGCTTGCTCACGGCGTAAATCAGTTGGTCGACATTCGCACAGTTCCACGCTCGCGGCACAATCCGCAGTTCAATGGCGATTGTCTCCCTGGCTCCCTCAAGAAAGCGGGAATTCGTTACCGTCACATCGCTGGGCTTGGTGGTCTGAGGCACGCGCGCCGCGATTCCATCAATTCGGGTTGGCACAATGCCAGCTTCCGCGGTTTTGCCGATTATATGCAGACTCCAGACTTTGAAAATGCCCTGGTCGAGTTAATTCGTATAGCCCAAACGCGTCGCACCGCGATCATGTGTGCTGAGGCTGTCCCTTGGCGATGCCATCGCTCACTGATCGCTGACGCGCTCCTGGTCCGAGGTATCGGTGTTGTGGAGATCGCTAGCCGGACACAGACTCGCCCTCATACCCTTACTCCCTGGGCTTGCGTGAAGCGGAAACGGCTTACCTATCCCGCACCTCTAAATACTTGAAGCGGCTGAAAGAGAGCGATTGGATAATTGCCGCCAAATACGTCAAGCACTTGCTCCCATAGAACACCCATGAGGTATTTGTTGTATAGAAGCGAGGTGTGTCGCTGATTCGAACAATTGCCTTCACGTAGCGACGATCTGTAACACCCGCGCTCCCAAGACTTTACTGCAAGATCACTGGTATGCAGGTGATGTCCAATGGTACAAGCCAACCATTGCGCGGTCCTCCAATCGATGCGGAAATGGAAACACAGTTGTTGAAATAGGAGGAAGACATGAAGGCCACGGAGATTCTTGAACGGGAACATCGCGTCATTGAGCGAGTAGCTACCGCATGCGGCACGTGCGCCGAAGTTTTAGAAAAAGGGGCAAAGGTTCCGGCAAATATTCTTCAGAGCATTGTTGAATTTTTGTGTGTCTATGGGGATCAGTATCATCGCGCGGAAGAGCAGCGACTCTTCAGTATGTTGCGAGAAAAGGGAGTGCCCTCCGGGAGCTGCCCGATCGCTGCGCTCGATCATGAAGACCAGAAAATCGAGACGTTTGCCGGCCAGCTGTCCTCCGCAGTTGACGTTTACGTCAAAAGCGACGGCATGGTGACCAGCACCTTGATTGACACGCTCCACTCGCTGGCAGAAATTTACCCGGATCACATCTGGAAAGAAGACTACCTGCTGCTTCCCATGGCCGATAAGTTGCTCTCGGAAGCAGACCAGGAAAAGCTGGCAGTCTCCTTACGAGCGATCGATTCGACCACAGGAGAGCGTGCACGGCGTGCAGTGGAAGACTTCTGCACAGCGATCCGGCTTTGTTCTGAAAGCGCATGCCTACAGGAACAAGCAAACTTCGCATGATTCTACGGTCAGTACCGCAGACTGAGGAAACGGAGATGGCTATGCAGAGTCCCGACAGGTTTTTCGAGCACTTTGGCAAGAGCAAAATGAGACGGAATGAGGTTGTGGAGGGACTTCGCCCTCCAATGGCAACGGGTGGACCAATTTTGGAATTTGATTTGCCCGCGGCAGTGATGCAACTGAAGCAGGAATCCAACTGGTCTGGCCATCGCAATGCCAGGACACTGGTAAAACACCGCGATTGCCGAATCGTGCTTATGGATTTGGAACGTGGCGCACATCTGGTCCGACACCAAACACGTGGCACCGTGGTGATTCAGGTTGTGAGCGGACACATTAAGGTCAGTGTGTTCAATGAGGTTTTCGATGTCCCGGTGGGGCACGTCATCTCACTCGATCCTCATTTGTCCCACGACGTAGAGGCTCTTGAGGAGACCGCTTTGCTGCTCACGATTGCCTGGCCGGAAGACCCCGAACCGTGCATCGTGGAAAGGGTTTGTGCACAAGCGAGTGGGCAGAGCTTTCATTCCCTCTGCGCCATTGCGGATCGAGTGGCCAGCGATTCTGCGGTGGAAAGGCAGTCTGCGTGACTCGCATCCTCTCGGGCATTCAGCCTACGGGCGAGATTCACCTCGGCAATTACCTCGGGGCATTACGGCATTGGGTGGCGCGACAGGCCGATGCGGAATGCCTCTTCCTTATTGCCGACCTGCACGCGATCACGACGCCCCAGGCCCCGGAAGCGTTACGGAGGCGAACGTGGGAAACCGCAACCCTCCTGTTGTCCCTGGGAATCGACCCGAAGCGTTCAATCATGTTTCTGCAATCCCAGGTTGGATATCATGCCGAGCTTGCGTGGGTTTTGAACTGCCTTACGCGTGTGGGAGAATTGCGCCGTATGGTGCAGTTCAAAGAAAAGGAATCTCGGCGGGATGAGGTTGGAGCGACTGCAGGGTTGTTTACCTATCCCGTGCTGCAGGCCGCCGAT
>Ga0307377_10001442_pt1 | contig 30035 bp, 23 predicted proteins | sample TR3MG_FD_202535 | JGI IMG/M metagenome (GOLD analysis project Ga0307377, IMG submission 202535) | Soil microbial communities from Risofladan, Vaasa, Finland - TR-3 | ecosystem: Environmental > Terrestrial > Soil > Coastal area > Acid sulfate soil | place: Finland: Risofladan, Vaasa | collected... | reverse complement strand
AGATCCCGGCACTTGGTTTTCTCAGGCAAAAGGCCCGCTCTGTGGAGCGGGCCTTTTGCCGTTTGGGCTTTCTTGGGAACAGCATCGTTGGATCAGTATTGCCGTTTTCAAGAATGCGCGATTTCGGCCTCCAAGTGGGCCTTTTGGGCCAATTTTAGGCAAGAAAACCGCAAAAAAACGTCGAATTTCGACGTGTGGTTTACTACTTAGTAACAGCGGCGTGTCTGTATGTCGCTGTTAATGGGGCGGTTATTTTTTGGCTGCACCATAATCGGTGCAATTGACGGGGAGGGGGGGTGGGGGGTCGGGTGCTTTTGAGGGTCGGATTGGCCCTGATGAGGGCCCGATAGGGATAGTATGCGCCGGTTGGGGGTAATTATCGGCAAAACAGGGGTTCGTGGTCAGGAGACGGGTCAGGAGACGGTGGTACGGCTTGGTGGGTCTTGCGGAATCTCAAAATCAGGCGAAAAGGGGCGATTTGGGTCGTTTTTGGGCAAAAAACAGGGCTAATTGCGCATGGGGTTTGGGGGCCGATTTTTATTCTAAGTTGATTTGTATCTGCTGGTTAGGGTCTGAATGAGTTGTTTTTGATGGCCGAATTATGAGGTTTTGTTGTCAGGTTGTTGGTTGGTAAGTGGTTTGTTTTCAGAGGGTGTCATTTAGGGATGGTGCAACGTTTTGATTATTTGCAAGCATCCGGCGGTACGAACTCACTATCCCCTCGGCGCATCGACCGCAGTTCGGGGATCTGGGAGTCGGAAAACATTAGAGGCCTGCCTGCAATAGAGTTTGCAGGCGGGCCTCTGACTTTTTCTTGAATTGCGGAAGTTCTTCATCAAAGAATGATCTTCCGCAAAGTGCCGTCCGGATCGTCGACCATGCGCGGTTCGTTATCCCAGACCATTGTCTTGTTGGTGTCCGGGTCGGACGGTTCCCAGGTGATGCCTGGCTGGCTCGGATTGCCTGTACGAGCAAAATTAGCCCAGGCGGTGGCCATCTTTTTCGCCAACGCCTGCGCCTGGGGCGTGTTTCCTGTTCCTTGCTCGCAGCGCAGGGTATTGTCAAAACAGAACTGGAGGTCGGAGGTGTGCCACGCGCCGGGCACCCCGTCGAGCATTTTGGTTTGCCATGTGAAGTAGTAGGTGTAGACCGGCGCCGCATGCAAATCGTGCTTCAATTTCGCCATACGGACCACGCCGTTGCGCATGGAGAGCCCATTCAGGAATCCTCCTCCGCCGCACATGTAGGAGAGGGTGCGCGCGCTTTTGTGCGGATACGCCTTCGTCATTCCGTCGGCCAGAGCCTTGCCTTTTTCAGCGCCGTAAGCCTTGATGAGGTTGGCGCGCCATTCTTCTTCAGTGGGGCGCGATGCCATGGAGTTTCCTTCTTCACTCACTGAGCCGACCATCAAGGGAATGTTCTTTGATATATCGGGTGCGGCATCCTGGAAAGACCTGCTTGGAATTACGTGGCCATCCTGAAGTGGCGTCCAGAAGCGCCGCGCAGGTCCACGCATTCTGAATGGCATGTGAGGATCTACCGGCAGCTTTCCCTGCGCGGCATCCGCGGCGGCCATCAAATCCTTCCAGTCCATTTTTTGGAGCGCTCGAATGTCGTTTGGAGCAAGGCCGAGGTCCTTGAGCATTTGCCGCGTGAGTTGCTTCGCCTGTTCGGCTGCACCGAAGAAAGCGCCGCCCGACTGGATGGCCGCACGGTGGAAGAGTCCCTGCGCCGAGGGCATACCCATCAGCGTCGCGACCTTTCCTCCGCCGCCGGACTGGCCGTAAATCATGACCCGATTGGGATCGCCGCCAAAGTTGGCAATGTTTTCCTTGACCCACTTCAATGCAGCCACCAAGTCGGTCATGCCGACGTTGGAGGAGTCCTCATAGCCGGCGCCTCCTACCTCGGAGACATCGAGAAATCCCAATGCGTTGAGGCGATGGTTGACGGAGACCTGAACGACATCGTGGTAGCGAGCCATGTTTGCGCCTTCGTGTGACGGCAACTCATACGAAGATCCAAATTCAAAGCCTCCGCCGTGGATGTAGAACATGACGGGGCGGCTGCCGGTGAGAGATGGCGTCCAGATATTCAGCTTGAGCATGTCCTCGCTCTGCCAGCCATCGTCCCAGTCCTGAAGAAACACCTGCTCCTGACTATGCCAGTCATGCAGGCGCTGCGGACAATTGGCACCGTAGATGAGCGCAGGGTACTCGCCTTCCCAGGGAATCGGCGGCTTGGCGGGCAGCCAGCGGTTTTCCCCTCCGGTGTCCTGGCCGTATGGAACACCCTTGAAAGTGAAGACATCGCCGGACACGAAGCCGCGCACTTTTCCGTATCTCGTGTTTGCAACTGCCGAGTGTGGCGTAGAGCAGGAGGTAGGCTGCTGCTGGTGGACTCCGGTCTTGATACTGTCAGAGGCGTGAGCGGAATTCGTCATTGCAGCGGCAACTCCGGCACCCGCCGAAAGCTTCAATGCTTCGCGTCTACTCAACAGAACGCGATTCTCGGTTTTCGATTTCGACATTGCGATTTCCTTTGCGGTTTTGACAGCAGATTGAGTTGGTTGGGCTCGAGTCGGGGAGAGCACGCCGAAACTTTGACCCAGCCTCGAAGTCCTGCTTGAGGACGCCCAATGTTACCGTGCGTTGTCTGCAATCGACAACTAAATAAATCGCTTTATTCATTGCAGATCATACCCCGGGTAGACCGGACGGAACGCGGCTTGATGTGGCCCACGCTGACCGTCTGCCGAACAGATCCTGCTTCGGAGATGCCTTACCGCCAGCGAGCCAGGGAGGACGCGGGAACGGGGGTACGGGTGAGGGATAGGACGGTGATGTCGTCGTTTTGGCCGAAGAGTTGGGCGGAGTTGGCGACAAACCAGGCATAGCCTAAATACTGGATCCTGGGGCATTTCTGGAGAGCAATTCCCGATTATGCTGGCAATGCAAGCTCGATGAGTGATTTGGCCCACTGGCGTCCATTGCGACCAGATTGCGGTTTGCTCCTCCGCGCAGCGGCACTGATTGCTTCCGCGAGGGCTCGTCCTGCATGAGAGGACGAACCCCCGGAAGCTGCGCTATTGGTGGCTGAGCGCCCAAACATAGGCGGCCACTGCCCTGGCCTGTTCGGGGGTAAGTTGAGAGCCCCCATTCGGCGGCATCGGGCTGCGATATTGTTTGGGCTGCATTACGCCATTGGTAATGGATTTCGTGATGCCGCCCCAACTGCCATCGCTCCAGAGCCACTTCTTCTTCGTCAGGTCTGGACCCAGCGGGGTTCCCGTACCGTTCGGACCATGGCAGGCAGTACAAGTTCCGCTTGCTACCTCGCCATGGAATATCCGGTCTCCCAAACCCACCATCGCATGCGTCGCACCGGGAGGAATCGGAAGCGCCGCTGCGCCTGCGTCAGGATTGGTGCCCTCCGGAGGTCTGGCGTGTGCTTGCATGACCTCACCCGGCGACGCAGTCAGGCTGGGGCATGGTGTGTAGGCCGGTTGCGCGGACGTGGCCATCGCATTGCCTTTGTAGGTGATTTTGTAGATGCGGCCGCGCACGTCGTCAGCGACATACAAAGCGCCGTCCGGGCCCACTGCCACGCCGGAAGGGCGATGCAGGGCCTCGCCTGGCGAAGTGAATCCGCCGGCAAAGCCGTCGGCGAAGATTTCGCACCGGCCTGCGGCGCCAGTGGGAGAAAGCCCCTGGAAGACGATGTTGTAGCCAGCCTGAGCGTAGGGAGCTCTGTCCCACGATCCGTGGAAGGCGATGAACAGGCCCCCGCGATAAGTGGCGGGAAACTGCTTCTGGTTGTAAAAGGTCATGGCGTTTGGGGCCCAGTGAGCCGGGAAGGCTGCGACGGGCCCGATCTTGCTGGCGCAGACACCGACGGCGTGACCACCGTCTCCACCGTACTCTGGCGCCAGAACCAGTTTGCGCTGATATGGATCGTAGTAGCACTCGGGCCAGCCGTAGTCGCCACCCTGCTTGAGCAGCATGACCTCTTCGGAGGGCAACGTCGCTTCCTCTTCAGGCTTGTAGAGTGCGGGCCAATTGGCGTGGAGCTGATCGCGGCCATGCTGGGTGATATAGACGCGCTGATGAACCGGATCGATACCAAAGCCTTCAGCGTTTCGGATTCCCGTGGCATAGCGCTCCGCGGGAGAGAACTTCTGATCTGTCTTCCTGGCATCGAATCGCCAGATGCCGCCCCGGGTGTTCAGCTCAGTGCATGGCTGGATGCCTGGCGATCCTGCAGTGCGATTCTTCGACTGGCAGGAGTTCGTTGCCGTACCCACATCCACATAGAGAAGTCCGTCTGCGCTGATGAAAAAGGGGTGCATGGGATGGTCGCCTCCGAGGGGCAGCCCGGAAACCACCGTCACCGAAGGTCCGGAAGGAACAATCGCACCCGGGGGCAGCGCATACCGGACAATGCGGTCATTGCTCTCCGCGTACAGCGATCCGTTGTAGAGAGCGATGCCTGTACCGCCATGTCCTCCGGTCTGCTCCGTCTCTCCAAAGCGCTCGATCACGTCGGCTTTTCCTGAGCCAGTCTTGTCCTCGAGCGCGACTAGAAAGCCTCCTTTGGGCGACGGTTCGTTTGGGGGGTAGTAGTTGCCCGACCAGGTGTTCACATACACCACGCCGTTTCCGGCTACGACCAGATGACGCGCATGACCAATGCCATCGGCGAAGACGGTGGCGCAAAATCCGGGTGGCAGCTTCAGGCCGCTGTCATCACTGGAACATGCAGAACGAGTGGATGCCGCAGCTAAAACTGAATCGCGTCGATGCGCCACTCCAGAACCGGCCACCGAGAATACGGCGAGCGCAATGGCAATGAAGAAAAGCCCTCTTGAGTCGAGTAATCGCATGGAATTCTCCTTGAAAGTGAGGAAGCAAAAAATCCTTTGAATGGAGCAAGCGGAATCGTATGGCTTGATCGTGCTTCATTATTATTCTCACGCGCAGGATGGTTCGGCAATGCCATCTGTTGCACCACCACCGCCAGCCGCCGCTCGTCGGCTTCACGTTTTGAGACCATCCTGGACCGGACTGTTCTCAATAATCTCATTAATCGCCGAGTCACTCATCGACACCGGATTCGTCCCGATATGTCGGCTTCTCGAACGTAATCCAGGGTCGAAGATCGTCGTGGGTTACTTACCGGCGGCCCGGTAGTTCGTTTGCGGCTGATCCTGCGATTTCGGCGGGAAGTGGCTGACTTGCGGGGTGGGGTGTGCAAGGTGTTCCGGGAGGTGATTGAGGAGGGTGTGAAGCGCGGAAAGTGAGACGGGCGGGACCGTTACTGTTGGGTTGTTGGGGCGGTGGATGATGGGGTGATGGATGTGGGGGATTGGGTTGTTGGCGACGTGGAGGATTTGGGGGGTTGGTTGTGGGGGTGTGGGGGTGGGGGCGGGGGGGGTGTTTTGGGGGGGGGGGGGGGCCCTTGAGGCCGTTGTTGCCGCTGCCGGGGATTGTCTGCATATCGGAGAGCGGATCGTAGACGAATTCCCACTCGTTGTAGTGGTTCTTCTTTTTGTAGATAAGGATAGACTGCCGGGTGCTGCCGGGGGAGAAGCCGATGATGCCAGCGCCGCCGAAGGTTTGGCCGCTGGAACCGGTATCGGAAGTGGAGCCGGATGCGCCGGTGGATGAGGATGCACCGGGTGTGGCTCCGGCGGCGGGGGAAGTGGGAGAAGTAGAACTGGTGGGGCTGAAGGTGGAACTGCTTCCGAAAGACGAGCTGGAACCACCGATGGAGGAGCCGCCGATGGGCGAGGCTCCGTTTAAGCCGTTGCCACCGCTTGGGCCGGTGCCGGCGACGGTGGAGGCGGAGCCGGCGAGGGGCTGGCCGAAGAAGCCCATGGCTGTGGGCGTCTTGTTCTGGCCGAAGAGGATGGGCTTCCAGTCGTCCTTGCCGGTCATGGGATCGGTATATTTTTTGCGCAGGAAGCGGATTTCGCTGGTTTTGACGAGCGCGTCGACGTTGGGCGGGTAGGCGTGGAATTTTCTGTAATAGAGCTGGATGGCGCGGGTGTATTGCTTGCCGCGTTCCATGGTTTCGCGCTCGCGATCAAGCTGGATTTCCTTGGCGACGCGGGGCGCGGCGACGGACATGGCGATGGTGAAGACAACCAGCAGGAAGATGACCCAGATGAGGATATAGCCCTGTTCGGAGTGGCTAGGGCGGGTTCGGGTTGGGCTGGGTCTGGTCATTTTCGATTGGCTCAGAAAGCTGTGAGTGGCAAGGTTTGCGTGCTGTTGTAGGCCATGTCTGTGACCAGGACGCTGCCGGGGCGGATGGTGCCGACCTTGTAGCGGTGATCGACGATCTCGCCGACCTTGGCCATGAAGATGTCGTCGCCGTGGGTGAAGAAGGCTTGCAGGGATTTGTCGGGGGCCTGGGAGTAGCCGAAGTATTTGAGCTCGATGGCGGGCGGACGGGGCGGGCCGGCAACGACGGGAACGGTGACGGTGGGCGCGCCGGCGCGGGCGCTCTTGATGGGCTTTTCAATTGCGATGGGCGCGGAGTCGGCGGAGAAGATGTTTCTGCCGGTGCCGGAGTATTGCACGTCTTCGCTCTGGGCGAGTTTGCCGAAGTGCAGCGTGGGATCGATGCCGGCGTTGGTGAATTTTTCGGCGTCGGGGCCGGACTGCGCCGAAGCAGGCGCGGAGCCGGGATGGCTGGCGGTTCGGACTGGAATGGGACGCGGGGCCGGGGTGGGGGCGACGAAGGCCTTATAGACCTGCAAGCCGCCAAAGCCGAGGATGAAGGTGAACAGGACGATGACCAGGTAGACCTGGCGCTTGTTTTCGGTTCCGAGACGTATGGCCATGGCTACTGTTCCTCCCTTGTGGCGGTGGAGGACTGGGCGTGGTCGTCGGGTTGCGGCGTTGGGGGCAAGCCGCTGGCTTCTGCATCGGCGCGGCGGAGCCAGGTGGAGACGCCGAGGCGGAGATTGACGAGGCCGCCCTGCTGGCCGGTGAGGGCCATGGAGCGGATAACGAAGAAGGTCTGGTCGCGCTCAAGGCTGTTGATGAAGCGCATGATCTGCGGATACTCGCCGCTGATGCCGGCTTCCATGGTGATTTCTGTGAGGTCGGGACCGGGTTTGCCTTGCGAGTACTGGACGCGCGAGAGGCGCACGCCGGAGGCGACTTCGAGTTCGCCGATGCGGGAGGAGATGGAGGAGTAGTTGGCGGGAATGCGCTTGTCGTAGAAGGCGCGCATTTCCTGGCGGGTTTGGTCGACGCGCTTGTCGAGTCCGCGCAGGGGGGCGGTTTGAAGCTCGAGCGCTTTCAACTCAATCTGCTTGCCGGCCAGGGCGTCGGTGGAGTTGCTGCTGATGGCTGCCCAGTCGAGGCCAAGGCGGATGGCGAGGCCGATTACGAATAAGAGCAGAACCGCGAAACCGGCGTAGTGCCAGGTGAGCGGGGAGGTGAGGCGTTCGCGCAGGGTAGTGGCCGGGCGGAGGTTGTTCATCGTGGACCTCCGGAGAGCGGAGTGGGCCTGGACGATGGGCCGGTGTAGGGTGGCCGGACCGGGCGCTGCGTGAATGCGGGAGAGCGGCTTGGTTTTTCCGGAGGAGTTTCGGGGGTTTCAGTGGCCGGCGATTTCTTTGCGTTGTGGGCGGGTATTGTTTCATCGGCCGCGGGCGGGTTGTAATCGGCGAGCAGGTCGAAGGTGAAGCGATTGGTCGCGCTGACGGGCTCGAGGCGCTGGTTGGGGCTGTTGGTGGACTCGGAGCTTTCGCCTACGATGCGGGGCTGGAGAAAGCGGCGGGAGTGCTCGAGGTTGCGGACCAGATTGACGGCGAGATCGCGTGGGCCGACGACGCGCAGGTGGAGGGTGATGTGTCCATCTTTGGCGCGGGCAGGCTCGAGCGTGGAGACCTGAACGCCACCGGGAAGCACCGTCTCAAGATTTTCGATGGCGAGTGTCCAGGAGAAAGCCTTCTCGTCGAAGAGCTTGTTGAGCGCGTCGGTCTGGGTGAGTAACTGGGCGTTGTCGGGCCGCTGCATGAGGGCCTGATCGCTCGAGCGCTCCTGGGTGATGCGGGCGATTGCGCCGTCGAGGGAGTGCTCGCGGGCGCGGGCTTGCTCAGCCTTCTGGTGGAGGGAGCGGAGGCCGATGCCGAAAGCGATGGCGAGCAGAGCGAGAATGCCCATGCCGATGCGCAGGCGCTTGATGGCCGGGCCGATGTCGGCGAAGGGGCGAGTGGCGAGATTGAGCGTGACGCGCATGGGTTAATTTGCCCCCGCGAGCGCGCCGGCTGCTCCGGCAATGTTTGCATTGCCGAGCGCGGTGGTTGCGCCGGTTTCAGGGCGGGGCGCGAGATCGACGACGGTCAGGTCGGGGTTGTCGATCCAGCTTGCGAAGTCTGCGGCCTGATAGCTGCCGGCGTAGTGGACTGCGCGCGCGGGCGCCTGGAGCTTGTCTTCAAAGTAGGCAGCGGCTACGGCGATGCCACGCTGAATTTCGGCGAGCCGCAGCGCGGGGTTCTCAGGCAGGTCGAGCGTTCGATGGAGCAGGAGGTCGCTGCCGTTGGCGATGGATGTGGTGAGGGCGATTGGGCTGAGGTTGGCGGCGAGTACGGCTTCCATGGAGTCGACCGCCTCAAGAGCGGCGAGACTGGAGGGCAGGACTGAGCCGGGCTCGTAGCCGGCGGCGCGGACCGCAGCCTCGTATTCGGCGAGGATGGGGCCGGGGAGAACTGCGGTGAGCACCTTCCACTCGTTCTTGTTCTGGGAGAGGACCTGGTAGCTGATGCCTGCGTGCTCGACGTCGAAGGGGACCATTTTGCGGAGGCGGAAACGCAGGACGGGGATTGCTTCAACAGCGCGGGCGGGCAGGGAATCGAAGTCGAGCATGAAGACGCGGACTGCTGTGTCGGGAAGGATGAGAGTGACGGAGCGGGTGCGCGGCGAGACCAGGTTGAGAGCAGAGCGAATGGCGGCGGAGACGGCTTCTGCGGCGCGGATATTGGGCTCGCCGATGCCGGGGATGAGAGCGCCCGGCGGCAGAGGAACGAAAGCATAAGCGGGCGGTTCGCCTGAGCCCGGTAACGCGGCGGCGAGGACGCCTTCTGGAGAGAGTTCGACGGCGGCCGGGGGACGCCCGCCGGATTTGGCGCCGGGCATCGACTTGCTAAGAGCCTTGTGGAGGATCGATGTCACTATCGGGTTGCCTCGATGAATGTTACCTTGTTGATCTCCTTGAGTGTTGTGAGGCCGCGGCGGACGCGATCGAGCGCCGATTCACGCAGGAAGCTCATGCCTTCTTTTTGCGCCAGCTTGCGGACTTCGCTGGTGGGTTTTTTATCCAGGATCAGCTCGCGGATGGGGTCGGTCAAGTCAAGCAGTTCGTGGATGGCGGTGCGGCCGCGGTAGCCGGTTCCGCCGCACTCCATGCAGCCGGTGCCCTCGCGGAAGCCGAAGCCCTGCCACTGGGCGGGATCAAGGCCGCTGATGTGGAGAGCGTCGTCGTCGTAGTAGACGGTGTGCGCGCAGTGTTCGCAGATGGTGCGCACCAGGCGCTGGGCCAGGATGCAGTTGAGCGCGGAGACGAAGTTGTAGGCTTCGACGCCCATGTTGAGGAAGCGGCCGAGGACGTCGACGACGTTGTTGGCGTGGACGGTGGTGAAAACGAGATGGCCGGTGAGCGCGGAGTTGATGGCAATCTGCGCGGTTTCCTGGTCACGGATTTCGCCGACGAGAATCTTGTCGGGGTCGTGGCGCAGGATGGAGCGGAGGCCGCGGGCGAAGGTGAGGCCCTTCTTTTCGTTCACCGGAATCTGGGTGATGCCGCGAATCTGGTACTCGACGGGGTCCTCGATGGTGATGATCTTGTCTTCGTCGCTCTTGATCTCGTTGAGCGCGGCGTAGAGGGTGGTGGTTTTGCCGGAGCCTGTGGGGCCGGTGACGAGCACCATGCCGTAGGGCTCGCGGATGTAGCGGCGAAAGCGGCGCAGGTCCTCTTCCTCGAAGCCGACCACGTCGAGCGTGAGGTTGCGGAACTTTTCGCTCATCGACTCTTTGTCGAGCACGCGGAGGACGGCGTTTTCTCCATGAACGGTAGGCATGATGGAGACACGGAAGTCGATGAGGCGGGTCTTGTAGCGAACGCGGAAACGTCCATCCTGGGGCACGCGGCGCTCGGCAATGTCGAGCTCGCTCATGATCTTGATGCGGGAGAGGATGGTGTTGTGATGTTCGCGGGCGATGGGCGCCATGGCGGCTTGCAGCACGCCGTCGATGCGGTATTTGACGACGACCGAGTCGTCGTTGGTTTCGATGTGAATGTCGGAGGCGCGTCGTTCGAGCGCGGTGAAGATGGTGGTGTCAACCAGGCGAATGATGGGGCTGATGTCTTCTTCGCTGGTCAGCTTCTCAATGGATATGTTTTCGTCCTGGTTTTCATCGCCGGTGAGCACGTCGAAGGTGAGCCCTTCGCTGGCTTCGTCGAGGACGCGCTGCGACTGCTCGGTCTTTTTGAGCAGATCGGTGATTTGCGAGAGCGTGGCGACGCGGGCGAGGATGCGGTGGCCGAGCAGGCCGGAGATTTCGTCCAGCACCATGAGGCGCGATGGGTCGCTGACAGCGATGATGAGCGTATCCTGCTGCTGCTCGATGGGCACGAAGTTGTAGCGGAACATCAGCTCGACGGGGACGGTGCGCAGCAGGTCGTGCTGAATCTTGAAGTTCTTGAGGTCAACGAATTCTGCGCGATAACGATGGGCCAGTGCTTCAGCCTGGGCGCGTTCGTCCAGACTGACGGGTACGGGAAGCGTAATGATATTCGCATCTGCCATGGCGGATTGCTCCTATCCCCCGCTGACCTGGCCCAGCGAGAAGATGGGCAGGTAAAGCGAGATGAGAATGAAGACGACGACCACACCCATGACGATGAGGATGGCGGGTTCGATGAGCGCGAGGGCCGCGGTGAGCGCGGTGGAGACGTCCTCCTCGAAAAATTCGGCGACGGAGTTGAGCATCTGCGGCAGCGCGCCGGTTTGCTCGCCGACGGTGATCATTTCTGAGGCGAGGTTGGGAAAGACGCCGGTTTTATCGAGCGACTCGGCGAGGCTTTTGCCTTCGCGCACGGTGCCGATGGAGGAGAAGACGGCTTTGGAGACGCGGCGGGAGGAGATGGCGCGGGCTGCGGTTTCAAGCGAGGGCACGAGCGGCAATCCGCCGGTGAGCAGCGTGGAAAGCGTGCGCGAGAAAAGCGCCACCTGGTACTTGAGCCAGATCTTGCCGAAGACAGGCAGGCCAACGCGGACACCGTCGACAAAGTCGCGGCCGCGCTCGGTGATGGAGAAGCGGTAAACGGCGGCGGCGGTAGCCAGAAAAATCAGAAGCAGCCAAAGAATGTTGTGGTGCAGCCACTTTCCGAAGGCGAGCAGGTCGAGGGTCATGGCGGGGAGGTGGGAGCCCATCTGGTCATAGAGGACGGCGAACTGTGGGACCACGTAGGCGAGAAGAAAGATCATGAGGCCCGTGACCATGGTCATGAGCAGAGTGGGATAGATGAGCGCGGTGGTGAGCTTTTTGCGGAAGGTGAGCGTGACTTTCTGGAAGCTGACGTAGCGCTCGAGCACCTCCTGCAGGTTTCCGGAGCGCTCGCCGGCCAGCAGGGTGGTGGTGTACATGATGGGGAAACCGCTCTGCGCTTCGAAGGCAGCCGAAAGCGCTTCGCCGGTTTTGACGCGGTTTGAAACGTCATCCAACTGCGCGGCGAACTGGGCGTTCTTCTGGATCTTGCCCAGCATTTTGAGAGAGCCGAGGATGGGCAGGCCGGCTCGGATGAGGGTGAGGAACTGCTGATTGAAGATAAGGAAGGGCTCGAGCTTGACCTTGCGGCGGGAGACGCCGGCGAAACCGCTTTTGGCGCGGACCGAGAAGACATGGTAGCCGGCATGGATAAAGCGGTTGCGTAGTTCTTCTGCGGTGGCCGCAGTTTGCACCTGCTCCTGCACCCGCCCACGCTCATCGGCCAACTTGATGACGAACTCTGCCATTGCCTACGCTTGCCAGCCTTGTGGGACCGGCCTTTCGAGAGAGTTTTCCCTGAATCTAAGGGTACCAGCTTCTGGTTCTGGTATTCGCAAAGGATAGACGCGAAAGGGGCAAGCATCGCTCGGGGAGGGACGTGGCGGAATGCGGCGGTTTCTTTGATTTGCGCTTTGTCCTGCGGCAAACCTGTATTCTGATTGCATTCGGCTTGATAAGTGGCTGGGAACGGTGCAAACGATGGCTTGGGCGGCGCTGAAAGGCACGCGGCGGATTGGCGATTTGGTTGCTGTTTTGGCGATCGGGGCGATTCTGTTTGCTGGCTTTCGCACGGTGCCAGTGGCGGCGGTGACGGTTCCTTATCCGCACGATGTGGCGCGGGTGAATTTTGCTGTGGCGGGGGATGTGATTCCGCATGAAGCGGTGCGGGAGGCGGCTGCGGCGGAGGGGCCGGGCGAGGCGGGCTGGGCGGCGCTTTTGAGCAGCGTAAGCGACGTGTTCGAGGGCGCGGATTTCGGATTTGTGAATATGGAGACGCCGGTTGCGCCGGAGCACTCGAAGGGGACGAAGCCGTTTATGTTTGACGCGCCGGTGGCGCTGCCGGAGGCGCTGAAGGCGAGCGGTATCAAGATTGTTTCGTTTGCGAATAATCATGTGTTTGACCAGGGGTGGGGCGGGTTTGCCGAGACGCGGGAGCATTTGCGCGACGTGGGGCTGCTTTTTGCGGGGACGGGCGACACGGCGCAGACGAGTTGGCAGCCGGTGATTACGGAGGCGAACGGGATCAAGGTGGGCTGGCTGGGGATGACGCGCTGGCTGAATGGGAACCGGAATCCGGACAAGGACGATCTGCCGCATGTGAATTTTTTCCCCTATCCGGGCGAGGCGGGCGGCGCGCCGGGGATGGACGAGGCGGGCGTGATTGCGGCGGTGAAGGCGGCGCGCGCGCAGTGCGATTTACTGGTGATTTCCGTTCACTGGGGGATTGAGTACGCGCCTGCTCCGCGACCGGAAGATGTGGAAGTGGCGCACAAGATGCTGGACGCGGGCGCATCGGTGATTGTGGGGAGCCATCCGCATGTGTTGCAGCAGGTGGAGACCTACAAGACGGCGGATGGGCGCAATACGGTGATCTTTTATTCGCTGGGGAATTTTTTGTCGAACCAGTCGCGGACATATGTGGACGGGCTGATGCCGGACAAGGATGGCGATCCGCGGGACTCGCTGATTGGGCTGTTCTCTGCGGTGAAGAAGGACTACGGGCCGGGTGGCGTGCGCGTGGAAGTGGGGCACGTGGGGATTTTGCCGGCGTGGGGCGAGAACAACCGCAACGATGTGGCCAGCGGACGGACGAAGACGCCGGTGATTCATCCGGTGCTGATTGATCGGGAGATGCCTCGGCTGCAGGCGCGGCTGGATGCGCTGAACGGGATTGCGGACGCGGGCAAGGCGAACGCTGCTGCGCCGGGGCTGACGGCGGATGAGCAGAAGGAATTCATCGCGGTGACGACGCAGTTGAAGGTGCTGGCCGACCGGCGGCAGCAGATTTTGGCGCGGACGGGCGACGAGTATCTGAGGGAGCCGCCAAAGCTGGTGGCGAAGCCTTAGTTTGCACTGGTTGCGGAGGCGCTAGGCCAAGAGAGGGACGCCGGCGGAACGTGCAGCTGAGGCAAGGACTTTGTCGAGGGTGGCCAGTGGCAGTTGTTCGCGCATGGCAAGAGCCAGGTATGCGGAATCGTAGACGGTGAGCGTATGTTCGCGCGCGAGGCTCAGTGCCCGAGTATCGTCGAGGGGAAAATCGATCTCGATTGAGAGTTGCTGAAGATCGCGGAGAAACTGAGCCGAATCTTCGGGAGCGATTCGACCTCGGCGCTCATTCAACACAAGGATGTTTCTGATTTCGTACCACCAGATGCCGGGAACGATTGCCGAGCCGGATTGAAGCTGGTGGAAAGCAAGATCGGCGAGGGGATGCTCCTCGTCGCGCATGACCCAGGTGATCGTCACGGATGCGTCGAGGACGAAACGCATGGTCACATGCGTCCTTCATCACGCATTTGAAGGATCTCCTCGATTGAGACGGGCTTGGTGCGCTTCCGAATCTCCCGAATGCTCCGCATGGCGCGTTCGACACGCTCGCGATCGATCTCGGCTTCGGGGACGATGCGCGCGATGGGCTTGCCGTGGCGGGTGACGATGATGCTTTCGCCGCGCTCAACTTCGTCGAGGATGCTGAGGAATTTGGTTTTGGCTTCCGATGCCTGGATTGTCTGCATAAAGTGACCAGTCATATTGACTGGTTGAATTATAGCAGAATCGCGCGAATCATTGCTGCCGAAATCAATAGCCGGAAGCTACGAGCCAGGACTCGGTAAGATCGAAGTCGGGCTGCTTGTTGGCCTGAAGCTGGGCGTGGGCCAGCTTTACCAAAACATCCGCTTCCACATTGACGGGCGCGCCGGGGGCGAGCGTGTGGAGATTTGTGCGCCAATAGGTGAGCGGCAGGATGGCGATGGTGACGGTTTCGCCGTCAAAATCTGCGATCGTCAGGCTGATGCCTTCAACGGCGACCGAGCCTTTCGGGACCATCCAGGGGCGAACGTTCTCGGGGACGTGGACTTTGAGGGTCCAGTCGGTGGTCTGCTTGTCGAACTGCGGGCTGGACGCGGGGATGACTGGATCGAGAGCGGTCATGATGCCGCAGCCGTCGACGTGGCCCTGGACGATGTGGCCGCCGAGCGGTGAGCCGGCGGCGGTGGGCAGTTCGAGATTGACGCGTGCGCCGGGGGCGAGCGAGCCGAGGGAGGTTTTGTCTAGGGTTTCCTGGGCGAGGTCGGCGTGGAAGAGCGTTGGGTTTACGTCGAGGGCGGTGAGGCAGACGCCGGAGACGCCGAGTGAGTCGCCTTCGCGGAGACGGGCGGCGAGGCCGGGCGCTTCGACGGTGAGACGGCGGACTCCGCCTGTGTCCTTGAGGCTGACGATGGTGCCGGTCTGCTCGATGATGCCGGTGAACATGGTTCTATTTTAGTGGACAGGATTTAGTTGCTGGCTTCTTCCATGGCGGCATCGAGTTCGGGCGCGGCGCTGGTGAGGGCGCGGTAGGAGAGGTAGAGGCTGAGGCGCCAGCGGAGAATCATGCCGAAGGCGAGGACGAAGAAGAGGCCGCCGGTTTGCTCGAGCGTGAGGTAAGAGTCGAAATAGTCGCGGGCAAAGTAGCGGACGGCGGCGAGAACGATGACGACGGCGAAGAATGCGCCGGAGCGCTTCATCATGATGGCGTCGCCTTCGCGGCGGAGGCTTGAGGTGGCGAGCAGCGGCCAGGCGAGGAGGATTGCGCCGGTGAGAAAGGCGGCGATAGCCCACTCCAGGGGAAAGCGAAAGGCCCGGACAAAGAACATGGAGAAGCCGGTGGCCATGCCCATGGGGGGAATGAGAATCTTGCGGGCGGTGACGGCGGTGCGGCCCTCGCGAACGCGCCAGACGAGGACGCCGCAGAGTCCGATGAGGGAGACGATGGCCGTGAGAACGGTTTTCGACAACATGGAGCAGGCCTTTCCGGTTTGGAGCGACGGGCAGAGGGCGGGATGCGCCCTCTGACTCCTATTTTATTCGATGCTGGGGCGGCGGCTCGCGGTTCACGACTGGGGCGCAGGTGGCCAGGGGTCTTTGAGGAGGGATGAGAGGCCGATGTCATTGCCGTAGCGTTCGAATTCGACCTGGGCCATGTGGATGGCGTTGGGTACGCTGTTGAAGGCGGAGACGGCGTCTGAGCCCATGATCTGGGGGGAGACGAAGAAGTGGACACGGTCAACGAGATTGCCGGCGAGCAGGGCGGTGTTGAGGCGCGCGCCGGTTTCGGTGAGCAGGGTGAGGATGCCTTCGCGGCCCAGGAAGTCGAGGAGTTTGTCGAGGGGGACGCGGCCATTGACTGCCGGGAGGATTTCGACGCGGATGCCGCGGGAGCGGAGATCGGCGATGTGTGCGCGGTTGCTGGAGACGGTGAAGATGATGACGTCGTCCTGGACGGTGTTGATGAGTTTGCAATCGAGGGGCATGCGGAGGGCTGAGTCGAGGATGAGGCGCTGCAAGGGGCGGCGGCGGCGGAGACCGCTGCGGTCAGTGAGATGGGGGTCGTCCGCGATGACAGTGTCGACGCCGACCAGGACGGCGTCTGCCTGCCAGCGGAGCGGCTGGACGGCAGCGCGGGCCTCTTCACTGGTGATCCAGTAGGGCTGGCGGGGTTGATGAAGGGCAATGGGCGGGGCGATGCGTCCGTCGAGGGTCATGGCGACCTTCATGAGGACGAAGGGAAGCTTGTGCTGGCTCCAGCGGGCGAAGGGTTCGTTGAGGCGGCGTGCTTGCTGCTCGCAGAGGCCGACGGTGGTTTGGATGCCGGCGGCTTTGAGGGTCTGCATGCCGTGGCCGGCGACGGCAGGGTTGGGGTCGACTGTGGCGGCGACAACGCGGCTGAGGCCGGCGGCGATGAGTGCCTGGGTGCAGGGTGGGGTGCGGCCGGTGTGGTTGCAGGGCTCGAGAGTGACGTAGGCGGTGCCGCCCTGGACGGAGATGCCGGCCTGCTGCGCGGCTTTGAGGGCGGCGACTTCGGCGTGGTCGAGCAGGTCGTACTCGTGCCAGCCTTCGCCGGCGAGCTGGCCGGAGCGGTCGAGCAGGACGCAGCCGACGGTGGGGTTGGGTGCGGTGAGGGCGATGCCGCGGTGGGCGAGGTCGAGGGCACGGTGCATCCAGTGGAGGTCTTGTTCGTGGGTGGTCATTTAGTCTCGGATTTCAGTTATAGCAGTTTTGGGGGCGTTGATTTGTTGATTGCTGTGGGGTGCCAGCAGTCGAGTGTTGATCTCTCCCACCCTTTCGGCAGAAAAGAGCGGAAAGGATGGGGCACGGGGCTTCCTGCGACCCTGCCTCTGGCGCAAAAGCAAAGACGCGTTGCCCAGAGGGCAGCCGCAGATGTGGCACCCGGCGAACGCTTGTTCCAACGCGAACTCCTGATCGGAAGGATTCTTCACCTAATGAATGGTACGAGTCAATACTTAATATTGAGATATTGGCTGAAGTCTGAGGAGAGATATGACGGAGCAATCAATTCCTGGCGGCACATTTACGTTTCTGAGCAGTTCACTCACTGTGAACCGCATGGGATATGGCGCAATGCAACTGACGGGACGAGATGGCGACAAACGCATCTGGGGTCCGCCGCGGGATGTTCCGGGGGCGCTTGCCGTGCTGCGCGAGGCCATTGCTGCGGGCGTGAACCATATTGACACGAGCGATTATTACGGGCCGTATGTAACCAATCAACTGATCAAGGAGGCGCTGCATCCTTACCCGGAGGGTTTGGTGATTGTGACCAAGGTGGGCGCGCGGCGGGGCAGCGACGGATCGTGGCCGCATGCGCGCTCGCGGCAGGAGATACTCTCCGCGGTGCACGACAACTTGCGCAATCTTGGCCTGGATGCGATGGATGTAGTGAACCTGCGTCTGGGCGGGTTTATGGGGCCGGAGGACGCGCCGTTTGAGGAACCGCTGACGGCGCTTGCCGAGTTGAAACAGCAGGGGCTGATTCGGCATATCGGGCTGAGCACGGTGTCTGCCGCGCAGCTGGCAGAGGCGCAAAAGATCACGGAGATCGTTTGCATTCAGAATTTCTATAACGTGGCCCAGCGCGGCGACGATGGATTGATTGATGCGCTGGCCGCGCAGGGGATTGCGTACGTGCCGTACTTTCCGCTGGGAGGGTTTTCGCCGCTGCAATCGTCGAAGCTGGACGAAGTGGCGGCGCTGGTTGGGGCCACGGCGATGCAGGTGGCTCTGGCTTGGCTGCTGCGGCGCTCGCCGAATGTGCTGCTGATTCCGGGCACGTCGTCGGTAGGGCATTTGCGCGAGAATCTTGCGGCGGCGACGCTGGAGTTGACGGAGGAAATTGTGGCCGAGCTGGATGGTATTGGTGCGGGGGCTTAGAGCGGTGGGGCCGGCCGTGCGCAAGGTTACGCGGCTCTGGCGTTGGTGGAAATGCGACGACGACGGCGGCGGAGGGGAATGGGGTCTATTGATCCGCAGCCAAAAGACAAAACGGGAAATCTGGTGAAATTGAATTAATTCTTGACTCGACTTAATTCAACCCGATAGAATTCCTCGCAATGACCGCTTCAAGTGGATTGCTGTTTTGTCGCACACGACGGGAAATCCTCAAAAGCATTTCAGGAACTTTGCTTCTGGGCCCACCTTTACTAAGCGCTGCCTTGGCAGAGACCTCTGCGAACCCCTCTATAGAATTTCCCCGGAAGCCGCTGGACAGACTCGCGGTGACGTCTTATCCGTTTCGAACGCTGATTAAGAGTCCGACGAATCGCGCTTGGAAACCCGGCATGGCGGGAATGGATTTGAAAGAGTTCCCGGCTTATGTGGCGGATAAGTTTGGTGTCCACAACATCAATCCGCTGCTCGATCACTTCAGCTCTGTTGATCCAACTTATATTGACGCATTTCGGGCAGCGCTCGAGAAGGCCCATTCGCATATTGTCGATCTGGCGCTTTCTGGCAGGCGCTTTTACGCGGCGGACGCGGCGATTCGTCAGGAAGCGGTGGAGTACGGCAAGAAATGCATCGATATTGCTGCCGCAGTTGGATCGCCAAGCGTTCGGCAGCACGTTGCGGGGCACGAGGGCGAAAAACCGGATGTTGCGCTGGCGGCAAACAGCCTGGGCGAAATGGCCGAGTATGGAGAGCGCAAGGGTGTTGTGGTCAATCTCGAAAACGACAACGCCGTGTCTGAAGATCCGTTCTTCCTGGTTGCCGTGATTGAGAAGGTGAAGAGCCGCTATCTGCGTGCGCTGCCGGACTTTGGTAATTCATTGGCTGGGCACGACCATAAATTCAACCATGAAGCCGTAGAAGCCATGCTGCGGCACGTTTGGAACATGTGCCATGTGAAAGATGCGGTTCAGGACCGCGACGGCAAAATTGATACGGTCGATCTGCGGTCGATGTTCGAGCTTGCGAAGCAGACGTCCTATCGCGGCTACTTTTCGATGGAGTACGACACAGCGAACGGCGATCCGGTTGCAGGGACGAAGCGGCTGGTGGAAGAAACTCTGAAACATCTGAGCTAAGAAGTATTTTTCTGGAAGGATGACATGACCAACAATTTGAATAGGCGGGATTTTTTGAGCGGCGGAGCCGCGAGCGGTGTTGCCCTGATGGCAAGCGGCAAGGTGCTGGGGGCGAACAACCGTGTGCGCGTTGCCATTTGCGGGCTGCATGGCCGTGGCGGCGATCATCTGAAGAACTTCTCCAAGATTCCGAACGTGGAGATTGCGGCGCTGTGCGACGTGGATGACAACGTACTGAGGCAGCGAACGGCACAAATGGAGCAGATGGGTCTTGCGAAGCCGGCGACTTACACTGACGTTCGCAAACTGCTCGAAGACCACTCGATTGACGCAATCTCAATTGCAACGCCGAATCACTGGCACTCTTTGATAGCGATCTGGGCGTGCCAGGCCGGTAAGGATGTTTATGTTGAAAAACCATGTTCGCACAATCTTTGGGAAGGCCAGCAACTGGTGAAAGCCGCGCAGCGCTACAAGCGCATTGTGCAGCATGGCACGCAGATTCGTTCGGCTTCGGCGGCTCGCGAGATGGTTCAAAAGATGAGGGACAACTACCTGGGCGATGTGTATATGGCTCGGGGACTTTGTTTCAAATGGCGTGACACGATTGGCCATGCGCCGGTGCAACCAGTGCCTGCGGGCGTGGATTACGACTTATGGATGGGACCCGCTCCGGTGCACCCGTTTACCAGGAATCGGTTTCACTATAACTGGCATTTTAATTGGACGTATGGAAACGGCGATTTAGGAAATCAGGGAGTTCATCAAATCGACGTTGCGCGATGGGGAATGGGGGTGAAATTCCCGAATAAAGTGAGCGCGATGGGCGGGCATTTCATGTTCGACGACGATCAACAAACGCCGAACGATCTCAATTGCAGTTTCGAGTTTGATTTGCCGGAGGGAAAGCGCAAGGCAATCAACTTCGAAGTGAGACATTGGATAACGAATCATGAAGCCGAGATTGGAACAGTTGCGCTGGGAACTCCGGCGCCGAAGAACGCGAACGGACAACCGAAGCTGGGGCCTATGTCCGGCAGCCACAATACGGTCGGAAACATTTTCTACGGATCAAAGGGATATTTGTCGACCGGCGACGAGGATGCAACAACGTTCGTCAGTTGGCTAGGGCGAGATCAGGAACAGCAGCCTGCGGTGAAGGGCGGCGTTGAGCTCGATCACTTCAAGAACTTTATTGAGTGCGTGACGAGCCGGAATGCGGCGGCGTTGAATGCGCCGATTGAAGAGGGCCATATCTCGTGCGCCATGATTCACCTTGCGAACGCTTCCTACCGGCTGGGAAGAACTCTCAATTTCGAGCCAGAGACGCAGCAGGTGATTGGAGATGACGAGGCGAATCGTCTGCTGAAAGACGGCGACCGCGGCTATCGATTGCCATTCACTGTTCCCGAAATTGTGTAGTGCCTGATTCAGCTCGTTTCAATGGCTCGGGAAGGGTCGGAATTGGTTGGGTGCGGTGAGAGGCTCGGTTGCCTTGCGCGGTGCTGGAGTGCTCCTTGCGTTGTACTAAGGAACAAAAGTGAACCGGAGAACTTTCAATCAACTGGGCGCGAGCGCACTCATCGGTTCTGCGGTTCGCGCCTTTGCGGACAGGGTTGATTACCAATGGAAGCTGGGAATCATCACTGACCAGGTTGATTTTGATCTTCAGGTGGTGTTGAAGCGATTCTTTCCTCGATATCACCTGCGCTGGGCAGAAATTCGTTATCTAAATTCGGATGGACAGAAGCGCTACGTTTATGCGGAGTCAACTCAAGACGAGCTGAAACAGATGAAGCGGCAACTGGATGACGCAGGGGTGCGGCTCTCCGTTCTGGACACGGCGATTTTCAAGATCACCTTGCCGGGTACAACTCCGGTCGGGGAAGCTCCGGCATACGTCGATCCAAGGTTGAACGATTTTGGAAGGCAACTGGAAGACTTGAAACGTGCGGCGGATGCGGTGCATTTGTTAGGCGCAGACAGGCTGCGGATCTTTACTTTCAGGCGGGTTGCGCAGCCTGCGGCCGTCTTTGACCGTGTGGTGGAACAACTGCAGAAGGCCCTTGCGGTTGCCAAAGAGCAAGACGTGACGCTGCTGGTGGAGAACGAATACGATTGCAACGTGGGCACGGGCGAAGAAACAGCGCGTCTGTTCAAGGCCATTCCAGACAGACGATTGATGCACAACTGGGACCCCTGCAACGCGTATGAAATGGGAGAGCAGCCGTATCCGAGAACGTGGAATCTGCTCGACAACAGCCGCATCAGCCACATTCACTTGAAAGACGCCGACGGCAAGGGCTGGAAACCGATTGGGGCGGGGAGGGTTGACTTCACCGGCCAGCTTGAGGCACTGAAGCGCATAAATTATTCGGGAACGTTGTCTGTTGAGACGCGCTACCGGAATTCGCGCCAGGATCAATTCTCTTCGAGCGTGGAATCGATGGACGGACTCCAGCGTGTGCTTCAAACAATCTGATTTGACAACCGAAAAGGAAAGGAACATCCCGATGCAGAGGCGTACATTTCTGAAGAATGCGGCTCTTTTTTGTTGCGCGATGAATAGCTGGGGAGCAACGACGCAACAAGCTTTGTCGCGGTTCAAACTGGGGGCCATCAGCGATGGGTTCTCGCAGGATTTCGAAGAGGCTCTCAAGATCATGCGCGGCTACGGACTGCATTGGGTGGAGATCCGCGCGGTCTACGGCGTGTACAACACCGAGGCGAGTCCGCAGCAGGTTCAACAGATCAAGCAGTTGCTGGACAAGTATCAATTCCGCGTCTCGGTGATTGACTCGGCGTTGTACAAGTGCCTGTTGCCCGGCACGACGCCCATGAATGCCACAGGAAAGGACAAGTACCCCTACGGGCAGCAGATGGATCTGTTGAAACGTGCCTGCGAGCGCGCGCATACGCTGGGCGCGGACAAGATTCGCGGGTTTACGTTCTGGCGGGTTGCGCAGCCGGAATCGATTACAGGAAGAATCGCGGAAGAGCTTGAGAAGGCCGACGAAGTGGCGCGCAGCGCCGGTGTGCGGCTGGTGATCGAAAACGAAGAATCGTGCAACGCGGCCACGGGGCATGAACTTGCCGCGATACTGAACAAAGCGGCATCGGCGCACAACGTGGGCGCGAATTGGGATGTTGGCAACGGCTATTCGCGCGGTGAAGTTTCTTACCCGAACGGCTACGACGCGCTGGATAAGAAAAGAATCTGGCATATGCATTTAAAAGGCATGATCTGCCAGGACAACCTTACGCATTGCAAGGAATGTTTTCCGGATGAAGGGCAGATTGACCTGGCCGGGCAGTTTCGTGCGCTCATGCGCAACGGTTATCAAGGAACGATGTCGCTGGAATGCGAGTTCCAAGCGCCCGGGCTCAGCCATCAGGAGACGACAAAACGTTCGATGGAAGGGCTGTTGAAGGTGATGAACAGGGCCGTTTCCAGTGCGGGATGAAATTTTCGGGTCTTAGCGAGATCTAAATTTCCTTAGAGCGAAAGATCCAAATCCCAGGTCTCAGAGGCGAGACCTGGGATTCGGCAATCCTCCACACACTTGAGAACTCGAAGGCTACGGCGTGGATCGATTGGCCTTCGGCGTCATCTAATGGTGCATGAGTTTACCTGTCTCGGTACTGGATTTAGTAGGGATGCGGCCGGATGAGGCCGCGGGAAGCGCGATCGCGCGCACAGTCGATCTGGCGCGGCATGTAGAGGAGTGGGGTTACCGGCGATTCTGGCTCGCGGAGCATCACTCGATCGCAGGGCTCGCCTGTTCGGCGACGCCGGTGCTGATTGGGCATGTGGCCGGCGCAACGCAACGGATCCGCGTGGGCAGCGGCGGGGTAATGCTGCCGAATCACGCTCCGCTGGTTGTGGCTGAACAATTCGGAACGCTGGAGGCGCTGTATCCGGGGCGGATCGATCTGGGCCTGGGTCGTGCGCCGGGCGGCGACTTTCAGACCATGCGCGCGCTGCGGCGCGATTCAGGGCAGGGCGGCGACGATTTTCCAGCGTTGCTGGAGGAGCTGAGAACTTATCTTGGGCCGGAGAAGCCGGGGCAGGCGGTGAAGGCGTTTCCGGGACAGGGAAGCCGCGTGCCGATCACGCTGCTGGGCTCGAGCGACTTCAGCGCGCAACTGGCGGCGATGTTGGGGCTGCCCTTCGCCTTTGCGGCACACTTTGCGCCGGAGTTGCTGGAGCCGGCGGCACGGCTTTATCGGACGCAGTTCAGGCCGAGCGAGGTTCTGCAGCAACCATGGCTGATGGTGGGCGTGGCGGTGATTGCCGCAGAGACGGACGCTGAGGCGCAACGGCTTTTCACGACGCCTCAGCAGCGGTTTCTGCGGCTGATTCGTAATCAGCCGGTGGAGTTGCTTCCGCCGGTGGATTCGATGGAGGGGCTCTGGACGGCCGGAGAGCGGATCGCGGTGGAGAGCAGGCTGCGCGCGGCGATTGTGGGGTCGGAGACGACGGTTGAGGCAGGGTTGCGGAGCCTGCAGGAGGCGACCGGGGCCGATGAGATTATCGCGGTGACGGACACGTGGGATCACGCGGCGCGGCTGGAGTCGTACCGGCGGTTGGGGAAGGTGGCGGAGGGGATGGAGGTTGGGGCTCAGGGTCAGGCGCGAGGCTGACGAATTCGCCGCTTGCTGTCGATTCCAAAGAAAAAAAGGAACGAATGGGACACTGGGCTATTGTTCGATGTCACTCCCAGGTCCCCAAATGCGAGGGACCTGGGGCACCCGGCACCGGAGACCCTGCACCGGCGATAATATCTGCGAGTCGACTGTCAGAGGGTTACACCACGGCTGAGGTGTACCATGGTTGTCGTTGGAGGTCAGCGCGCCATGGGAAAGAACGACGAGATAGCCCTTCAAAGTAACTTCGACAATTGGAGAAAGAATCGGTTTCCGAATCCGCCGAAGGACCTCAATGTGTGGGAGTATTATTGCGTTGAACAGTTTGCAAGGTCGTTCGACCTGAGCGACAGCGAACTGAAATCGGGAATCGTTGGTGCTGGCCAAGACGGAGGAGTTGACGCATTTTATATCCTAGCGAATGGCGAACTCGTTGACACTGAGACGGAAATAAAACCGAAAGAAAGGCCGGAATTCAAGCTTGTTGTTATGCAAGTCAAGAGCAATGAGGGATTTTCCCCAGTTGCCGTAGACAAGCTCTATTGGTTTGTTGACGATCTCCTAGATTTGTCGAAAAGCAAATCCGATTACCATTCGACCTATCATTCCGATTTGATCGCGTTGATGCGATTGTTTAAGGATAAGTTCGGCATAGTCGTCGGGGAAACACCGCCGCTCTCCGTCGAATTCATCTATATCATTAAGAAAGATGTTCCGCCAGACGCCGATTGTGAGAAGGCCAGAGTGCGTGTATTAGAGCGGTGCAAATATTACTTTTCTCACGCAGAACCGAAATTCACTTTTGCCAATGCGACTGCTTTGTACACACAGGTGCAGACTCGACCTCCAAACAAAAAGGTACTAAAGTGGGCCTCGCAGCCGATGTCCACAGAGGAGGGGGAGATTGGCCTTGTGAGGCTGCCGGATTATTACTCCTTCATCAGCGATGCTGATGGTAAGGTAGCTGAGCGATTCTTCGATTCCAATGTGCGAGGATACTGGCCTCACAGCCATATAAACAAGGGCATTGCGGACACCCTCAAGAGTGTAGGGGGACCTGAATTCTGGCTTTTGAACAATGGCATTACGATCTTGGCGGAGAAATCCACCACGACCTCCGGGTTCCTCGAGTTGGAAATCCATGATCCGCAAATCGTCAATGGGTTGCAGACTTCGCGACAGATATTTGCCCACTTTTCTGCGGGCAACGGGCCGAAGGAAGATGCTCGCCGCCTGATGGTTCGCGTTATCAAGATTTCTGACAAATCTACGAGAGACGCCATTATTAAATGTACAAATAGCCAAAACGAAATGCCAGCCGAGGCGTTGAGGACCACTGACGCGATTCACCGCCAGCTAGAAGGAGCATTTCACAGCAAAGGCCTGTACTATGACCGTCGTAAGGGCTATTACAGGGAAAAAGGTAAACCAGTAGAGAGCATTGTGAGCGTTATTGAAGTGGCTCAGGCAATGATTGCCGTCGTCTTGCAGCGACCTGACGATGCTCGTGCCCGACCAAAGGGATACCTCGTCGATGACGAGAAATACGATTCCATATTCGGGAAGAGAAGTTCTGGAGAGGATCGCTATTCGCTGACTTTGTACATCAAAGTGGTGGAGGTCACTAGAAAGATTGAAGCCTTCCTTGAAACGGTGGAATCGGAGGCGATCCACCGCCGCAACTTACTGTTCTACCTTTCGATGTATGCAGTCTGTGAGACGGCGACTTGCGCGCATATAAGTTCTTCAAAAATAGAAACCCTTGATCTCGCTCTGCTAACAGAGCATTCATTACGAAAACCTTGGGAGCGGGTTCGGAAGAAATACGAAAATCTAGCCGCCAAGCAGTTGAAGAAGGGCGGCGAGAAGGACTACGACAAGGTGGCAAAGGGACCAGACTTATTGAAGTCCATTACGAGAGACTTGCGCGTCCGATTCGTCCCGAAGGGCAAGAAATGATTGCGTTTGCATTGGAAGTTGAAACACTTCCAAGAGTTCCAAGCGCTTGCAATGCGTGTGTTTCCGGGGACGACAGTAATCGAAAGGTTCCGCCCGGCTGGCTTCAGCCGAGTTCGTCTGCGCTATCCCAGCAATGAATCGATGAAGGCTTCGGGGGAGAATTCCAGGAGGTCGGACATTTTTTCGCCTACGCCTACGAAGCGGACGGGGAGGTTCATCTCTTTGGCGATGGCGACGGCGATGCCGCCTTTTGCGGTGCCGTCGAGTTTGGTGAGGACGATGCCGGTGACGCCGGCGGACTGGGTGAAGAGGCGGGCTTGCTGGAGTCCGTTCTGGCCAGTTGTGGCGTCCATGACTAGGAGCACTTCGTGGGGTGCGCCGGGGATGAGGCGGGCGGCGGTGCGGCGCATTTTGTCGAGCTCGTCCATGAGGCCGGATTTGGTGTGGAGGCGGCCGGCGGTGTCGACGTAGAGGTCCTGGATGTTGCGGGCTTTGGCGGCGGAGACGGCGTCGTAGAGGACGGCGGCGGGGTCGCCTCCGGGTTTGGTTTTGATGATTTCAACTCCGGAGCGGGTGGCCCAGACTTCAAGCTGCTCGATGGCGGCGGCGCGGAAGGTGTCTGCGGCGCAGAGGAGGACGGAGTGGTTTTGCGCGCGGCTGAAGGCGGCTAGCTTGCCGCTGGTGGTGGTTTTGCCGGTTCCGTTGACGCCGACGAGGAATGTGACTTTGGGGGGCTCGGCGGGGGTGGGGATTTCGCGCTGCGGGGCAGTAAGGATTGCGACCATTTGCTGCTTCAAGAGGTCGCGGAGTTCCTGACCGCCCTGGATGGCCTGGCGGCGGGCGCGGTCGCGCAAGGCGTCGAGGATGGCGGTGGTGGTTTGTACGCCGAGGTCGCTCTGGAGCAGGGCGGACTCGAGGTCTTCGAGGTCCTGCTCGTCGACGGTGCGGGTGAGGGCGGCGACGGATTCGATTTTGGAGGAGAGCGACTCGCGGGTGCGCGAGACGGCCTGCTTCATGCGGGCGAAGAGGCCCTGGCCCCCAGTGGGGGCTTCAGTGGCTGCGTCGGGATCGGGGGCGGGCGGATCGTTCTTGCTGCCGAAAAACTTCATCATGGGAGTCCAGATTCCAGTCTAGAGCATCGGATAAAGACGCGCGGCTGGGGTGGCTGTGGGGACCGTCCAGTGCCGGTTCGGGTCCGTTGGGCGGGAAATGCTCGGGGAGGTGCGCTGGCTCCGATATGCTTGATAGCAGGCCGCTTTCCTTTTTGACCGAGATTGAGTTTTCAGCGGGCGCGGCCGGTGAGGCCGGGAGCAAATTTGACGGGTATCGACAAACATCCTCTTAAGAAGATTTTGGAGAACCGCATTGCCATTATTGATGGGGCGATGGGGACGACGATCCGCACCTACGGGATGACGGAGGCGGATATCCGCGGGGAGCGGTTCAAGAACTCAGGCAAGGGGCTGCTGAATAACGGCGATCTGTTCTCTCTGACGCAGCCGAAGATGATTATGGACATTCACCGGCGTTTTCTGGAGGCCGGCGCGGACATTATCGAGACGAATACGTTTGGCGCGACGAACATTGCGCAGAGCGAGTTTTTTGTCGAGGACCCGCGGGAGCACGGCGGGCGGAAGGATCCGGAGTTTTACCAGAAGATTGTCGATGACAAGTTTCTGAACGATCTGGCGTGGGAGATCAACGAGCAGTCTGCGCGGCAGTGCCGGGAGTGGGCCGATCGGGTGGGCAATGCGACGGGGCGGCAGCGGTTTGTGGCCGGTGCGCTGGGGCCGTTGACGGTGTCGCTGTCGAATTCTCCGGACGCGGACGATGCGGGCTTCCGGGTGGTGACGTTCGACCAGGTGAAGGATGCGTATGCCAGGCAGGCGCGGGCGCTGATTGCGGGCGGGTCGGATTTGCTGCTGGTTGAGACGATTTTTGACTCGCTGAATGCGAAGGCGGCGCTGGTGGCGCTGCGCGAGGTGTTTGACGCCGAGGGCAAGGAGCTGCCGGTGATGATTTCGGCGGCGGTTGGGCGCGGCGGCGAGACGATGATTTCCGCGCAGACGATTGAGGCCTTCTGGAATGCGGTGGAGCATGTGAAGCCGCTTTCGGTGGGGCTGAACTGCTCGCTGGGACCGGACATGATGTATCCGTTTCTGGAGGAGCTGGCGGAGAAGTCGACGGCGGCGATTTCGTGCTATCCGAATGCGGGGCTGCCGAATCCGCTGTCGGAGACGGGGTTTGATTTGGGGCCCCAGGATATGGCGCGGTACCTGGGCGAGTTTGCGCAGGGTGGGCTGATCAATATTGCCGGAGGGTGCTGCGGGAATACGCCGGAGCATATCGCGGCGATTGCGAAGGCGCTGGAGGGACGGCATCCGCGGGAGTGGGCCGGCGGGGGTTCGGAAGGTGTGGTTCGTACCTTCCCACCCATCGCCCAGCCACCCCAAGGACGAAGACCTGTCCTTGGGGGCCCCGGTCCCGCGATGGATGGGGCACGCGGAGTTGGTGCGGAGGATACGACGCCGGCTGCGAGCGTGGAGACGCGGCCGCTGCGATTGTCGGGGTCGCAGCCGTTTACGCAGCAACCGGGCGTGTACATCATGATTGGCGAGCGGACGAATGTGGCGGGGTCGCCGAAGTTCGCGAAATTGGTGAAGGAAGGGAAGTTTGAGGAAGCGGTGAGCGTTGCCCGGCAGCAGGTGGAGAACGGGGCGAACGTGATCGACATCTGTATGGACGAGGGGATGATTGATGGGGTGGCGGCGATGACGCGCTATCTCCATTTGTTAGGAAGCGAGCCGGAGGTGGCGAAGGTTCCGTTCATGGTGGATTCGTCGAAGTGGGAGGTGATTGAGGCGGGGTTGAAGTGCCTGCAGGGCAAGGGCATTGTGAATTCGATTTCGCTGAAGGAGGGCGAGGAGACATTTCGCGAGCGCGCGGCGGCGGTGCTGAAGTATGGCGCGGCTGTGGTGGTGATGGCGTTTGACGAGCAGGGCCAGGCGGCGACGTTTGAGGACCGGATCAGGATTTGCGAGCGGGCGTACAGGATTCTTGTGGATGAAGTCGGTTTTCCGGCGGAAGACATTATCTTCGATCCGAATATTTTGACCGTTGCGACGGGCATGGAGGAGCACAACAACTACGCGGTCGACTTTATCCGGGCGACGCGGTGGATCAAGGAAAACCTGCCACATGCGAAGGTGAGCGGCGGCGTGTCAAACATTTCGTTCAGCTTCAGAGGCAACAACAAAGTGCGCGAGGCGATGCACTCGGCGTTTTTGTATCACGCGATTGCGGCTGGCATGGACATGGGCATTGTGAACGCGGGGATGCTTGAGGTGTACGAGGAGATTGAGCCGGAGCTGAAGGTGCTGGTGGAGGACGTGCTGCTGAATCGGCGCGCTGATGCGACGGAGCGGCTGGTGGAGCACGGCGAGAAGCTGAAGGCTGCCGGCGGCGGCGCGGCGGCGGAAGAAAAGAAGACCGAGGAGTGGCGCAGCGGCACGGTGGAGGAGCGGATATCTCACGCGCTGGTGAAGGGGATTGACGCCTACATTGAGCTGGACGCGGAAGAAGCGCGCGTGAAGCTGGGGCGGCCGCTGGCGGTGATTGAAGGGCCGCTGATGGACGGCATGGGCGTGGTGGGTGACCTGTTTGGCGCGGGCAAGATGTTTTTGCCACAAGTGGTGAAGTCGGCGCGGGTGATGAAGAAGGCGGTGGCGCACCTGACGCCGTTTATGGAGGCGGAGAAGGCGGCGACGGTTGCGGCCGGCGGGACGGTGAGCGCACAGGGAAAGATTGTGCTCGCGACCGTGAAGGGCGACGTGCACGACATTGGCAAGAACATTGTGGGCGTGGTGCTGGCCTGCAATAACTACGAAGTGATCGACATGGGCGTGATGGTGCCGTGCGAGAAGATTCTGGAGCGCGCGAAGGCAGAGAAGGCGGACCTGATCGGGCTGAGCGGGTTGATTACGCCGTCTTTGGACGAGATGGTGCATGTGGCGCGGGAGATGGAGCGGCAGGGGTTCAAGCTGCCGCTGCTGATTGGCGGAGCGACGACCAGCCGCGCGCATACGGCGGTGAAGATTGCGCCGCACTACAGCGAGCCGGTGGTGCATGTGCTGGATGCGAGCAGGGCGGTGCCGGTGACGACGAGTTTGCTGAGCGAGGATGGCAAGGCGGCGTTTGTGGCCGAGCATCGCGCGGAGTATGAGAAGCTGCGCAAGACGCATGCCGCGCCGCGGCAGCAGGTTGTGGCGCTGGAGACGGCGCG
>Ga0307377_10001441_pt1 | contig 30049 bp, 35 predicted proteins | sample TR3MG_FD_202535 | JGI IMG/M metagenome (GOLD analysis project Ga0307377, IMG submission 202535) | Soil microbial communities from Risofladan, Vaasa, Finland - TR-3 | ecosystem: Environmental > Terrestrial > Soil > Coastal area > Acid sulfate soil | place: Finland: Risofladan, Vaasa | collected... | reverse complement strand
ATCCTCGGTATGTATTTGGGTAGTCACGTCCTGGTACCAATGCCAACTCTACAACTCCCCCATTATGCTAGTAGTTTTTCCTTGTATCATAGCACAGGTGGAGCTAAGCCACTACCCCCCTTAATTAAATATTGATGGCAAGAAAATCAGCTTATCAATATTAGTAAATTGAATAGAATATCCACCTCTTAAGGCGATTATTTTCTTTTTCTGTTCATCTACCTCAATAGGTAATAGGGCATTCTTAGAAAACTCCGACAATGTGCATATATCATAAAGCCTATTTTTTTCTGAAGCTGCTGCTTCTAATTTAGGAGAAATATCTTTCCATGTCTTTTCAAATGTCGATGCCCAAAAGTATATAAGCACTTCGTTTATTAAATCTCTAAATTTATCAGGATTATTAATGAGAATATCCATTGTAATACTAATAGAAGCATCTTTATTATATGGATATAACCCAATATATGCTAACCATTCATGTTTTTCCTTTGGTATTTTTTTTATTGCAGTTTCCATATCAATTTCTTTGTTTATAACACACTCTGCAATATTTGAATAGTGTAAGACGCCCATCAAAATATTTTTTTGAAATTGTATAATTGGAATTTCTCTTACAGCTTTTATTAAGTCATCAAAGCTATAAGTGAGTGCTGAACTCTTTAGCATATCAGCTAAGACGGTCCAGATTGCTCCCTCAAGTCCAAATTGATTTAATTTTTCAAAAAAAGAAATCGAAAGTTCATTAATAGTTTTTTTCTTCCATTCACTATGAACTCTTGAATAATCATCTGTTATTAGTTGAATTGCATAAAATATCTCATACCTTAAACTTGTATAAAATTCATAATTAAATTCCATAGTATCCTCCTGCACAAACACAGTTATCTAAAGTTTCGTCGCAGCCGAAACTTTAGATAACTGTGTTTCTTACATGTTAATATAAAAAAGTCTGTCCAATTGTATGATTAAATTATCTTACTTTCATAGCATGAATAACCATTTTAGGACTATTTGCTGCAAAAGCTTCTTTTTTATGTCCACCTTCTATTTTTATTACTTTAAAGCCTGCTTGCTTTAACATTAATTCAGCTTCAAATCTAAAAACAGGACGCCAATGCATCGAATAATATTTTCTTTTTACATTACCTTCAGAATCAACTTCATCATACCAACCATGCAGCCTTTGTTTTTGATTTTCATCAAAGGCATCACACATAGCAAATCTTGTGTATTGATTACCCGTTTCAGGATTTATTCTTGTAAAGAATGGCTTTGCATTTTGATCTCCGTTAATACTTAACATTAAAGGATTTACAATATCTAAAATTAGTAGACCGTTCTTTTTAAGATGTTTTGAAGCACTTTCTAAGGCCTTACACTGTAAATCAAAATCCGGAATACATAGAAAGCTATTAAAGGCACAAATAGCTATATCAAAGTCCTTTTTTTCAAGGTTTAAAGTTGTGATATCCTGCTCGCATATTTTTACTTTAGTTTTAACTTCTTCAGTTTCTTTCATTAGTTTTGCCTCAAAACGACTTAGCATATCACTTGAAATGTCAATGCCTGTTACGTTATATCCAAATCTAGCTAAGGGAATAGCAACTCTCCCAGTTCCACAGCATAATTCAAAAATGTTATTACCATTTTCACTAGCAATTTCAGCAAATCTTTCGATATCAGCTTCCAATCCTTGATATTTTACAGTTGCATCAAAGTTCTCTGGGTATAAGCTGTTCCATTTTGAAGGATAATCACTATCATAATAGTTTATTGAAATATGATTTTTTTCTATTCCTGCATTCATTATTTACACCTCGTTAATTTATTTAATTAAGTGTTAGATATTTTTCTAACTTGTAATAAATTTATCATACACTATTTATCGTGTCAATGCTCCCGCTGGTACAGAGTACCTGCTCCACGCAAGCTAACCAATACATAAAAGTGTGACACGGTTCACAGCTTCCCAGCCAAGATTGCATTATAATCAGGTAAAGGAAATTGAGCTGGGAGTGATTCGTGTTGCAGGAAGAACTAAAATTGGAGGAGTCAGGCCCGGAAAATGCAAAAGCATTGATCCGGCCGGAACATGGTTGGACGATTAGGTACATAACTAAAATGAAAGGCTACAAAAGGACAACGCCCTTAGTGTCCCCTCCACCATTAGACGTGATTATTACCTGGTTGGGCGCTTTTTTAGGGATAGCAGCTATAGCTTTATTTGCCCACAAGTATGACCTTTCGGTTGTGGCCTCCTTTGGCGCATCTGCGGTGTTAATTTACGGTGTTCCTGATGCCCCTCTGTCCCAACCCCGTAATGTTATTTTTGGCCATACTCTTTCGGCTGTGGCGGGCGTCGCAATCTTCATGATGTTTGGGTTAACTTGGTGGTCCCCTGCCTTAGGTACTGCCCTAGCTTTGGTCGTTATGCTTCTTACCAAGACGACACATCCACCGGGGGGAGCAACCGCACTATTTGCTGTTTTGAGTAAAGCCCATCCTAGCTATGTTTTGACACCGATTTTGACGGGAGCAGTAATTTTAGTAATAATAGGACTTTTGGTAAATAACCTATCCCCTAATAGACACTACCCAAGGTATTGGTATTGAGAAATTAGACGTTATGATTCATGACTAAGGAGGGAAGAACAATGTTTAAGACTATTTTGGTTCCTACCGACGCTTCAGAACCAGCACAGCGTGCTCTGATGATCGCCTTAGAAATGGCGAAGGAGTTCGGTTCGCGAATTGTCCTCCTGCACGTGGTTTTTACACCTGAGGCTATGGGTTATACCCTTTCTAGCGGGATTTCCGTACCTCAGGAAGAAATCAGCATATACGGAAAAGAAGCTTTGATTGCAGCTACAACCGGGATTGACACAAGGAATGTACCCATTGAGAAGAAACAAAAACTAGGGCATCCGGGTTTAGCCATTCTTGAGGAGATTGAAAGTGGGAATATAGACCTCGTTGTTATGGGGAACCGGGGATATGGGCCTATTGCTGGAGCTTTGCTGGGTAGTGTTAGCCAACAAATCTTAAGCAAAGCAGAATGTCCAGTCATGATTGTTAAGTAATAAGTTTAAACTGAGGCCTGATATTACTTTTTCCATTTACTAACGTGCCTAAATACACGCAGAGATGTGTTTTGTGTCACACTCAGTAATTGGCGGCAGTGTTACACTAATAAACATTAAGGGAGGTTATTCAAAAATGGAAGAAGTAAAAAAAGCGGTTCCTGAACTGGAGTGTACTCATTGTGGAACAACCAGTGAACTAACCCCAGTATTGACATATGTCCACCAAGGTGAGGAGAAGCATGTATGTATGCATTGTTTACCAATGCTCATACATGGTTAGGAGATGAATATGCGTTTTACACTAGATATGAAATTAAAAGATATTATGGAAGCCAATCCAAAAACCGCTGAAGCTATGCAGGAACTCGGCTTACATTGCCTTGGATGTGCGTTTTCAGTCAATGAAACTTTAGCCAATGCAGCGCAGATGCATAATCTTAATCCAAATGTGTTGTTAGAAAAAGTGAATTCCGCCGAACAAGGGGAACTTTCTGCGGAGGCTGCAGCAAAGGCTCAACCGGCTGGGGGCATCTTGCAAATGGACAAGAAGACCTATTCTATCGCTCCACATATTCCGGCAGGTGTCGTGACTGCGGAAATTTTACGTAAGATTGCAGATGTCTCTGAAAAATACCATGCTCAAGCCCTCAAAGTGACCTCTGCCCAGCGTATTGCTATTGTCGGCTTACTTCCTGAAGATGTCCCAAAGGCTTGGAAAGACTTAGGCATGGATCCTGGGCACGCGATCGGGTTATGTGTGCGGAGTGTGAAAGTTTGTCCAGGCAATACGTTTTGTAAGCGAGGGCTGCAAGAAACGTTGGCTTTGGGCATGGAAATTGACAAGCTATATCACGGAATGAAGTTACCCTCAAAATTTAAAATGGGGGTGTCTGGTTGTCCAAATAAATGTGCAGACTCTGCCTCTGTGGACTTAGGGCTGATGGGTACAAGCAAAGGTTATCATCTTTATGTAGGAGGAAATGGTGGAGTCAAACCAAGACAGGGGAATATTCTTTTAGAAAATCTCCAGAAGGAACAAGTGTTGCCAGTGGTGGACGCAGTTATTTCTTACTATAAGCAAAATTCAAAACCCCATGAACGGCTTGGGCGTCTCATAGATCGCATTGGTATAGAAGGGCTTCATGAATTTGCAGAAAAAGCAATGCATTAAAGGTAAGTAAACAAAAAAATGCTTGAAGGCAGTAAAAAGCGGATGTCAATCAACCGCTTTTTACTGCCTTCTTATTGGAATTAGAGGATAATTTGGTGTTGGGTTTTAGTTTTAAAGCTTATTTAATTTGCAGTAGAGATAATCCTTGAAATTTATTCTAAGGCAAAGGACTGTGATTCAAGCCACACTCTAAGAGTAGGATTTTTGCTAAAATAGCACCAGATGGTGAAAGAAGTGAATAACAAACCTCTGGGGGTATATGTGTGAAACATACAGGATTTCAGCTTGAACATTGTCGCTCAAATTGTCCAAAATCAGCTCGGAATTGGCACACCCTTTATGAAGCGCTGACCACAAATCTAACGTCGCTGAACTTATATCAAACGATTGAAGATAAGTTTAGCCCTGTTCTCCATCATCATATTCCAAAAATTTGTCTTGCGGGATGCCCCAATGGTTGTTCTCATCCTAATATCAAAGATTTTGGAATTTCAGGATATGTCATCCCACGAATTACTGATGCTCCGTGTATAGGCTGCAACGAATGTATCCGTTCTTGCTTAGAAATGGCCATAACTTGGACCCTGAGCGGGATCGCCATCGACCATTCCCGCTGTCTTTCCTGTGGAGATTGTCAACGTGTCTGTCCTTCGGGGACGCTGGCAGCTGGAGAAAGTGGATGGACATTGCGTTTGGGTGGCCGAGTAGGGCGGCACCCTCAACTTGCGAAATCCGCTGGGCAAGTTCAAACAGATGAGGAAGTGTTGACATGGGTTTTAGATACAATACTTCGCTATATTGAGAATGGACAACCACAAGAAAGATTAACCCACTTTCTTGAACGCTAGAAAACGTTAGTCTAGGGATGCACGCGAATCTGCTGCACGCTCCTGAATCCAGCTACGCATGAAATCCTCTTACATTTATGATTATAACGATTTTCCGATCGCCCTAAATCTTACAACAGCCAAACCTGCAGCCACAACTCCAATAGCAACTGTGATCAACTGCGATAATACAGGATCGATATCAGTGGGTAGTCTAAAGGCGAGACCTGAAAAAGACTGCATGATATAAGTGGCTGGAAGTAGACGTCCCAGCGCTCTAAGAGTTTTAGGGAGCAAGGATGCAGGGAACATGATCCCGCTAAGCATCACTGTCGGTAGAAATATCATCTGCGCTAGCATCGTCGCCATGGCTTGGCTCCGCGCCGCCACACCGATCAACAACCCAAGCATAATACTGGCAAATAGTAAAATAAAGAGAGATAAAAAGTAGGCAGGAAAACTTTGCGGATAACTGGCACCAAAAAACAAAGGTGCGGTAACCAATATAACAATTGAAACGACCAGAAGATGCAAGAATGCGCTAACCGATTGAATAAAGAGCACTGCCCATCCTGGTATGCCGTAAACGCGGTAGGCACGCAGAACGCCAGATTCACGCATTTTCACAATCGGTACAGGTATGCCGAGTACAGCTCCCATTGTTACAGCAAATATAACCATAGTCGCCGCCAAAGTCTGCCTGGCCAAGGGATTTATGGAAGAAAACACAGCACCCATAACAAAGTAGAAAACAAGGGGCACAAGGTAATATGTCATAAGAGTGCCGCGTTCACGGATGTCCATTTTAAATTGGACCCAAAGATGTTTAAAAAAAGCACTCATTGTTGCACACCCCTTTCGATAAGTTCTAGAAATCTCTCTTCTAAAGAAGGTCGCTCCACTCTCAAGTCTTCCACGGAATCGCCCGATTGTTGTACTTCTTTCAAAAGCGCCATAACAGCTGCAGCTGTATCACTGCACAACCATATACCGTAATCATCCGCTTGCTTTAGGAAACGGGCACAGCCTATATCTCTACCCGGCAACAGGCAGTTTCTTTTCGTTCGCAGTGTGATTCGCGTTTCTGAATGTCCTGCAGATGTAATCTGCGCTGGAGTTCCAGTTGCAGCGATACGTCCGCGTATAATGATTGCAATACGGTCGCACAGAGATTCTGCCTCTGCCATGTCATGTGTAGCCAGTAGGATCGTGACCCCGGTGGCTTTCAACTCTCGAATGGCATCATGAAGTTGGGCCCTGCCCTGTACGTCTAAACCGGCAGTCGGCTCATCGAGTACGACAACAGTCGGGTCACTAGCCAGAGCCAGCGCAAGATGTAAGCGTCTTTTTTGTCCAGCTGACATTTCACGGTACTGTTTCTTATTTTGAGAATCAAGCCCGAAGCGGCTTAATAAGTCATAGCGCGGTGCTAGACCGTGCCAGGCGCAGAACAATGCCATAGCTTCCCGGGGGCGTATTCCTTCGGGTAGTGACGAGGACTGCAGCTGTACACCAAGTATTTGGCGCAGTTGCCGCCCATCCGACTGTGGATTGCAACCATCGACATTCAATGTGCCTCCATCCGACTGGCGCATGCCTTCTAAACATTCGAGAGTGGTAGTTTTACCGGCTCCGTTTGGCCCTAACAATCCGAAGACCTCACCTTTCTTCACCTCGAAGCTAATGTCATCTACTGCTGCAATACTGCCGTAACGTTTGATTAGTCCTTGAACAAATACTACGGGTTCATCCATCTTATCTTCCCTCCATAAAAGGTAGTTTTATATTGTTGTTTATTAAATAAGTGCTGATTGCCGGCCCTAAAAAAGACTTAGTGGCTTCTTTGAGATCCTGAGCATCTGATGTCCAGTTGTCCTCATTAGCGCCAATTTCGAACATGTTTTGAATTAACACAGGATCTCCTTTCGTCATTAACATTACTAAATCCCACCATCTCGCTGCCAGTCTTTGCCCTTCACTGCCCTCTGGGTCTTCATTTCGTCGGTAGAGTTCGATGAGTTCGGCAAAAAGCGCTTGTGTGTTTTTGTTTAATTCATCTGCATCATTTTCATTTTCAAAACAATTAAAGAAATTATTTATCTGATCGTTGCTAAAGTGTCGAATCATAAAAGAATAAGGGTTACCCCGCCGAGTTGCCTCCATAATGACGAAGAGTCTACCGATACCAAGTTCGCCGCCTAATTTGATTTCATCTATAACCTGATCCATTAGGTTTACAGCTTCTTGAATGCACGATATCTGGCCAACAAGCACTTCTTTCTGTTGTTTGAACATTTGTTCCAGTTGCGAAGTTGATTCAGTGGGCAGCAATCTATCGCGAATTTCCTCTAACGAAAACCCGAATGATTTTAAAAAGAGGATCTGATGCAAGCGTATGATATCGCTCTTACCGTACATTCGACGCCCGCCCTCGCTGTATTCGCTTGGGTTCAAGAGCCCATTCGTATCATAATATTGCAAAGCACGCACCGTTACGCCTCCCTTGCGGGCAAGTTCACCTACTGTAAGTAGTTTGCTTCCTTCTTTGTCCATACTTCCGCCTCCTCTGGTTTGATCATACTATGTTACGTTGCGTCATGAACAAGGGATTTTGTAAATTAATCCTCATATTTTCAATAATGCTGGTCAAAATAATTTACCTTTATTAAATTTAGGTCCGATAAGGGGCGCTATGACAAGTTGGTTCGGATGGCTAAATCTGGTAACCACTCGCGAATATCATAATTTGGCCCACGGTCCATTTCAGCTTTTAATTCATCTGTCCAGCCTTTCGGTGATTCTGATAGGCAAGTCCGTCAATTATCTACTCCCAATCCTCCGCTCTCTTCCGCCGTATAGATACCTCTTTGCACTCACTGCCTGATAAGCCGTACATCATCTCACATTCATAGAAGGCCCCCACCATTTCTGGTGAGAGCCTAATGCGTAGGACGAGGGTTTTATCGAGAGATATGATGCCCCTGATTAGCTCACCTTACTCATCATTCTAAATTTATCGGCAAGAAGTGCAATAAATTCGGAGTTCGTGGGTTTTTGGCGCTCAATATTCATAGAATATCCAAAAATCCGCTTTAGCGTATCTGTATGACCACGCTCCCACGCAAGCTCTATCGCATGTCGAATTCCACGTTCTACCCTACTGGATGCTGTATTATACTTTTTTGCAATGCCAGGATAAAGTTCCTTGGTTACCGCCCCTAACAATGAGACATCCTCCACCACCATCAAAATTGCATCTCGAATATATTGGTACCCTTTAACATGGGCAGGAATCCCAATTTGGTGCATCATCGTGGTAACTTCACCGACTATATTGAGCTCCCGTCCCACAGTCGTCAATATTGGAGAAACTGAAGAAAATTGAGTAGGAGTGGAAGACGACATATCCTGGGTTAAAGAGCGGATACGTTTGTCGAGAATATCAAGATCGAATGGTTTTAAAATAAAGTAGTCCACACCGAGCATCATCGCTTGATGCGTTAAAGATTCCTTTCCAAAAGCCGTTAGCATGATAATTTTGGGGCGTGTCATCGTTGTCCGTTCATTAATTCGTTCCAATACGCTTAACCCATCCAAATTTGGCATCACTAAGTCAAGAATGATCAAATCTGGTTCCTGGGTTTGAATAAGTTCCCAGGCTTCTAAACCGTTATAAGCCATACCAACTATGCTTAGATCTTCTTGACCTTGAAGATAATTCTGTAACAATTGACAAAAATTACGGTTATCATCCGCGATAATAATTTTAATTTCCTTACCCATTCGCCATCATCCCGCCTTAACAGTATTCCGGTTCACATTTTTTCCTTTTGAGCGATTGCCTTGCCGGTATCGTAATTATACGTTACGGGCCATGTCGAAATCGTAATAAATAAGGCTGCTTCGAAAAGTAGTTGATGTTGTGAGAAAGCCTTTCCACAAAGGTTTTTTGGATATTTATGGTAATAATTTCTATCGCAAATTCTACACATATTTTTTAACGTAGTAGAAAGGCAAAGAATTTAAGTGAATTGACGCGTACTGTATCAGGTTTGGAGATTTATCCACCAGCGAAATTTATGCGTATTGATTTAGGCGCCATGCAAACTTTTTAGGTAATGATTCTTGACACCCGGCTGCGACATCGCTATACTTTAGAGAATTTAAGAGTATTTAATTAATGATTAGCCAAATGACGAATCAAAAAAGACTGGGGGGATGTTTTCTGCTCTGCGACTGGTTACAGAAGCATGTGGTCATCGAATACTCACCGTTTTTAGAGGTGGTGTCCAGCCTCCACGTTTTGCTGGAACCCAAACATCATCTGGAGCGGCTCACCTGGGCTGGGGAAACCGAGGCTTTACTTTCACCTACCCTGAAACAGCACATTGTCGATCTTGGACAGACCTCGAACGACTGGCTAAACCTCTTCGACCTTCACGATATCTGTGATTTTCGAGAATCCTCAGTGGAGGAAGGAATCGAAAAACTCTTGGCGGTAGACGAGCGGCAGTTTGTACATTGCTTATTGGGGCAGGTTATGTCGATAGAACACATTGACCTGTGGCTACAGGGTAACGAAGTAGAGAAGGGTCAATGGACGAAGCCCCAGCAGGATCTGCTACGCAGGCCGGCAACTCTGCGAAGGCAATTCGCAGAAGTGTTATATGAGTATTATCAGGAGTATTTCTCCAAAGAATTGCGCCGGATAGAACCGTGGCTGATTTCTTCAGTACACACCTTTAAGGAGAAGTTGCGAAAAACGCCTATTGAGGCAATGGAATCCATCCATTCACGATTTATTCTTCGGGATCAGGAACTTCTTTTTTACAAAGCTCATACCTGGCGCTTTCCCTACACAGAACTTTCTAGAATTATTGTGCATCCTTCCACATTCATTGCGCCGCATCTTTTAATGGGTCCGTTTGACTCAACGGTCAGCGTGGGTTATGCGGTAACCATTCCTGGGGCAGACCGAGCGGATGCTGTCCCCAAAGATTTGTTGGGCATCATGAACGCGATGTCGGATGAGAGCCGCATGAAAATTCTAAGACAGGTATTTTATCACCCCTACTGTACACAACAGTTGGCGGAAATGTACAGCCTTTCGGAAGCAACCGTGTCCAAACATTTGAAGATTCTATACCAAGCTGGGCTAGTGCGCAGTGAACGCAAGGGAAATTATGTTTTCTATTCTGGAGATCGCCACCGGATTCAGCAGGTGCCGGTCGATTTAAATCAGTTTTTTGACCAGCCGTTACTGGACAAATCCCACATAGGGGAGGAGAAGTAGGCATGTGGCGAACTTTAAAATCCACTTTCTGGCGGAATTATATCACGATGCGACGCGCGTATCCGTGGTCGTTTTTTATCGGGCACATTTTGAGCGGAATCTATACGGTTTTGTTTGCTTATTTAACGTACAATTTTGTTTTTGTTGGTCAAACGGACAGTCGATTCGCGGGTTTTGCAGGAACTAGCGATTATATTTCGTACGTCGTTCTTGGCGGAACAGTGTATTCTGTAGCTGTGTCGATGCTCATGATTGTCAGCCGCTCCCTGATCACAGAACTCCGGGAAGGAAGCCTGGAGGCGCTGCTTTTGACACCGTCCTCCCGTAAAGGATATTTTATGGGAACGGGGTTACAGGGGCTAATGCGTGTCGGGATCGAATTTAGCGTGATTATCCTGATCGGATTGATTTTCGGACTTAATTTAACGCACGTAGATTGGGTGTCCGCGTTACTTGTCCTTACGCTAACGATAAGTTCATTTTTCACTCAGGCCTTGGTGTTAGGTTCAGTGATGCTCTATTTTCGTGATACATACATCACCCAAAACACTCTGTTCGTAGTGATGTCCCTTGTCTCCGGAGTGACGTTTCCGGTGCAATATTTGCCTGGATGGCTGTACCCGCTCAGCCAGATCATGCCGCTTAACTTTGGCTTACAGGCTTTTCGTCGAAGCGTGATCGAAGGAGGCGGATTGTGGGCGAGCAGAAACGATCTCGCTGCTTTAATCGTGCTGAGTTTGATTTATCTAGTGATCGGAGCTTGGGCCATTCAAGTAACAGAAAAAAATGTGGTAGAAAAAATCTTTGATTAAGGATAAGGGGAGGACGGGTCATGTTATCAGCGTTGAACTTGCGTAAAGTTTATGTGACAAAGGAAAAACAGGGAGCCTTCAGAACTCGAAAAAAAGAAGTGGTCGCGGTAAAAAGTTTAGATCTGGAAATTCAGCCGGGTGAGATCGTTGGTTTGCTGGGAATCAATGGAGCCGGAAAGACGACAACCATCAAAATGCTTTCTACTTTGCTAATGCCTACGGCCGGTAGCATTGTGATCGATGGAATAGACGCACTTAAAGAGCCGATGAAAGTGAAAAAGATAGTTAATATGATCGCTGGAGGGGAGCGAATGCTCTACTGGCGTTTGACCGCGCGAGAAAATTTATCCTATTTCGGTAGTTTGTATGGTATAAGTGGGAAAGCATTGAAAGAGCGGATCAGTGTTTTGCTGAAAGAGGTAGATTTAGAAGAGGCAGCGGATACTCCAGTAGAGCGGTATTCCAAAGGAATGAAACAACGTTTGCAAATTGCCCGCGGCTTAATCAATGACCCGAGCTATCTTTTTCTCGATGAACCCACACTAGGGTTAGACGCGCCGATTGCCAAGCATTTACGGGAACATATTCGCGATTTGGCCGTACAGGAGGGAAAAGGGATTCTTCTCACCAGTCATTACTTAAGCGAAGTGGAGGCGCTTTGCGAACGGGTATACATCATTGACCAGGGAGAATTAGTGCTTCACGATACGCCGAAAAAGATCATTCACGACGTGGCGGCTGGCGATCTTCTTTCTGTATGGGTTTCCGAGCTGCCGGATAAAACCCTGGAAAGCCTGACGGAAATGCTCTTGCCATTTGAAGCTTCCCTAACCGTCGTGGATCAAAGAGATGGAGTGGAACTGCGAGTACAATCCAAGATGGAAGTCACTGCCCGAGTCCTGCAGCTTTTATTTGAACACGGTGTTCACCTTCAACGCTTGGAGGTGGAAAAGCCGAAGCTGGAGGATGCGATATTAAAGTTGGCCGGAAGGGACGTTGTAGGGAGGGAAACGGCATGAAAGGACTTTGGTGTGTTCTCTGGTCGGAGATAAAAAAAAGCCATCGCCTGAACTTTCACAGCACACTCATTTACTTTTCCTTGCTCGTTTGGCCAGCCATCACCTACGTTTCTGCCTATTATTCGTTTAAACCGTTTAATCTGGGTGCCCAAAGCCCGTTAAATCGTTTCTTCAGTTCCGACAAAATCGGGGTGTTTCTGTTAACCGGGTACTTGGGATATATTTTTTTCTGGTCTCTGGTACAATCGGCCTGGCAGATGTCTTTTGAACGGTATTCAGGAACCATTGAACTCATCTTTCTTTCCCCGGTATCCCGACTGGGAGTGATTTACGGCCGGGCCGCGGCGGATCTTTTAGAAGGGGTGTGGCTCTTTTGTACCTTTGCACTTTTGGCCGCGGCTTTAGTCAGCGGCATTCATGTGGCTGGCTGGTGGAGCATTCCACTGGGGCTTCTGGTTCTGGTCGTTTCTGCGGTGATTTGGGGCGGATTTTTGAACGTGATCTTTTTGTTTTCTCGAGATTCCGGTTTTCTTTATACTGTTCTGGATGAGCCTATGTTGATTTTTTCGGGGGTACGTATTCCAGTCGCAGCAATGCCCTTTTGGGGAAAGGCTGTGGCCTTGGTTTTTCCGCTGACGTATGTGTTGCAAATTCTCAGGGAACTGGTGATTGAAGGAATGGGATTTATCCGAATTCTCCCGTCATTGGGTGTCTTGCTTGCAGTCCTTACGTTGCTTTTTCTTTTGAGCGGACGCTTGGCTATCCTTGCTGAACGACATGCCCAAAAAACAGGAAACCTTACCCTGTTTTAGCCGGTAAGATGTTAGTTCTCTTGGTATTGCTACCAATGCCTAGGCTTTTATCGTCCTAGAAACGTGTCGCACCCCCATAAATCTCTAAAGATTATGTTAAGCCCCCTCGTCCGGCGAGGCTGTTGAACCAGCTGTCTTAGCGTGAGTCGTATCATCCAGAATAAAAGCGGACTTGTCAGCGACTTCGTTCGTAGGATTCACCAATCGTTGAAACTGTTTGCTTAGGGCGATCAGCAAACCTTATTATACCAAAAACCGTTTTTGCTCTTCTACTCCACTTTTGTTCATTTGCAATGTTGTGCTCATTATTATTTTTCATCATATTAGTTTGCTAATTCAAATGCTCCTTTTTGGTCATTGTAAATAAGAACTTCTCCCGTTTCAATTATGTAATACATGCCCATAATATCGAGTTCCTTTTTGTTATACTTTTCTTCAATAAAAGGATAAGTTAACAAATGTCTTAACTGTTCGACTATGTTCGCATGCTCTGTTAGCCATTCTCTCATTTCCAAGTCGTTAACTTTATTGTTTTCTTTCAGCCCTTCTGTTACTCTTTTCTTAACATTCTCGGCTTGCTCTAACCATTTCTTTGTAACTGGTATTTCGTCGAGAACTGCATCCGGTAAATAAAGCGCCGAACAACCCCCGCAGTTAGAGTGGCCGCACACGATTATATTTTTTACTTTTAAAATCTTTACTGCATATTCAATTGCTGCAGTAGTCGCTAAAGTAGGTGCACCCTCGTACGATCCCTTAAATACTGGAACGATGTTAGCGATATTTCTAACAACGAACAATTCCCCTGGTAAAGATTTCGTTATCAGTTCTGGCACTACTCGTGAATCAGAACATCCGATGAATAAAGTATGAGGTTCTTGGCGTCTTTTTAACTTACAAAATAAATTTTTATGTTCTTCAAAGTCTTGTGTTCTAAATTTAATCAGTCCTGCCACTAAATTGTGCATAAGGTAACCCCCTCAATTTTTTCCAATACTATAATACCTGTGAAAAACAAGCTTTTCTATTTATATGCTTGGCCTAAATTTGTTTCATGAGTTATGCCCCCTCGGCGAGGGGGTGGAATGGATTATTAGCATGAAGAGGAGGTCTCGTAAAATGGATGAGATTAAATACCCTATAGGTCAATTTGATTATACTAAAAAAGATCAGTGATATCCATATTCCAGGTTTAGTTGCACAAATTGAGGCTCTGCCTGATTTACTTTTAAAATCAATTGAAGGTTTGTCCGAAGAACAGCTGGACTGTTCATATAGACCAGGGGGATGGACACTTAAACAAGTGGTCCATCATATCGCTGATAGCCAATTAAACGGGTATATGAGGTTCAGATTAGCACTTACGGATATCAAAGCTATCTATATTTATCCCCTCAACAAAAACTTTCGAGATATTTTAACCCGACCGGATTGATTCCGGTCTTTTTTATTTGGCGTTTTGACTTGTTGATGGAGGGTTTACTGAACACTTACGAATATTATCAAGTTTTGGAGAGAATAATATTTTTAGGATTACTTTTGAGGTGGGATAACTATGGTAAAAGTCAAAGATAAAGTAGCATTAGGCACTATAGCTGGTATCTTATCCAATGTTATTGTTACAATTATTGATATTGTTTTTTACAAGCTAGATGTTATTAAATTTCTTCATTTTCATATTGCTGCATCTGTTTATTTCCCTATATCTGAGGTTCATACTTTACCTGCATTAATTGTTGGTGCAATAGCCGACTTTACTCTAGCCGCTTATCTAGGAGTAATTATAGTATATACTCTATTTTACACAGGCACTGATTACTCTTACGTTAAAGGACTAGGTATTGTTTTTGCATTTTGGCTATTTATTTATGGGATAATTGAACGATTAAATATCGCTAGAATTGACCCAACTGATCCTGGTACAAACTTAGTCCACTTAGCTATACATATAATATTAGGGCTTCTTACATCGTGGATTATTGTTAAACACGGCATACCTCTTAACAAAAATAAACTCATTGATCAAGAAAATAATGTTTAAACTTCTGACCCCCATTTCTTGAGTCCATCTAAATCCTTTCAATACAATCGATAAGCTCTTCTGCCACATATTCCGCATCATTGACGGACAGCTTCGAATAAAGCGGTAATGAAATTTCATTTGCATACTGAGCATGCGCATTCGGATAATCTTCAAGTCTATAACCGAGGTTCCTATAAAGCGTAAACATTGGCAGCGGCATGAAGTGCACATTTGTGGCAATATCTTTTTCGCCCATCATTTGTATCACCCGATCCCTCTGTTCTTCACTAAAATCCTTCAGTCTTAATGTATATAAGTGATAGCACGTTTCTACTTCATCATTTTTGTCAAAGGGAAGGATAGCCCATTCTTTCGTACCAAGTATATTACTATAAACTTCATGGAGTTCCATTCTTTTTCTTAACATTCCTTCATTCCGTCGAAGTTGAACACGTCCTATTGCTGCCATAATATCGGTCATATTACATTTGAATCCATCTGTTAAAATATCATATTTCCAAGCTCCCGCTTGCATTTTTGAGAAGGCGTCCTTATTTTGGCCATGTAATGAAGTATATTTAAATTCCTTATATAGGTCTTCTTTTCCATGAAAACTGTTGTCATTATAAGTAATTGCTCCGCCTTCTGCCGTCGTCAGATTCTTTATTGCATGAAACGAGAAAACATGGAAATCCATCTGCCCTCCAACCTTCTGTCCCTTATACGTCGCTCCAAAAGAGTGCGCGGAGTCAGAAATCAGAGTAATATCTTCACGATTTTTTGCCTTCAAGACTTCCCTTATCGAATCGTAGTTAACGGGCACTCCCGCAATATCAACCGTGATAATCGCTTTAGTTTTCGGAGTGATTGCCTCATAAACTTTTTGCTCATCAATTAAAAAACTATCTTTCTTAACATCTACAAAAGTGGGCATTATTCCTCTATGAACAAGTACATTTGAGGTTGCTGCATAGGTGTAAGGCGTCGTTATCACCTCATCATTCCTACCTATACTCAAGACCTTTAAAATGAGTTCTAAACCTGCCGTTGCACTATTTAAGGTAACCGCATGAAGAGTACCACAATAATTTGCTAATTCTTGCTCAAATCGAGCAGAATTTGGACCCGTTGTAATCCATCCGGACCTTAATACTTCTGAAACAGCATCAATTTCTTCCTCAGTAATATCAGGTGGTGAAAAGGATATTTTTCTAATAGCCATCATTCAAGTTCCTTTCCTTTTGCAAAAACCAAATGCCCTGACTTGATTTTAGTTTTTATAGAATGATTTAATCTTTCCACATATAAACTCAACTTCATCCATCGTCATTTCGGGATAGATAGGAAGCGCAATTATCTTATTCGATACCCTCTCCGCAATAGGAAAATCTCCTTTTTTATACCCCAGATCCCGAAAACACGCCTGTAAATGAAGTGGGCGAGGATAATAAATACTATACCCTATTTCATTTTTAGCTAAGTACTCAGCCAATTTATCCCTGTTTTCTGTCATTATGTTTAACACATAGTAAACTTGCTTCTGCTCTCCTTTAACTTTAGGGAACCTTATATTTTTACAATCACTTAATGTTTCAATATATTGATTCGCAATCTCTTCTCTCTTCCTTATTGCATCATCAATATATTTCAATTTGACCAATAATATCGTCGCTTGGAGGGTGTCTAGTCGCGAATTATAACCGACATAATCATAATGGTATTTCTTTGAAGCACCATGTACCCTATAATATTTTACTTGTTGAGCAAGTTCTTCGTCATTAGTAATAATCATTCCACCGTCACCATAGCCCCCAAGGGTTTTGGTCGGGAAAAAAGAAAACACCCCAAAGTCGCCGATCGTTCCAGAATGTTTATATTGTCTGCCATTTCCCTTCCATCTCATACCAAAGGCTTCAGCAGCGTCTTCAAGCACCCTTAGTTGATGGTTACCTGCGATATCCATTATCCTATCCATATCTGCCATCTGATCAAACAAGTGTATCGGAAGGATTCCTATCGTATTTTGATTTACCTTTTCTTCAATCTTGTTTACATCAATTGCAAAAGTCTCTTCATCGATATCCACAAAAACCGGACGACCTCTATGCTTTGTGATACATGATGTCGAGGCTAGGAATGTAAATGGAGAAGTTATAACCTCCTTCCCGTCCTTAAAACCAAGAATATCTGATGCTATGATGAGCGCATCCGTTCCAGAGGCTACTCCAATAGCATATTTCGCATGAGTATATTTTTGGATTTCGTTCTCAAGTTGAGCGACTTGTTCGCCAAGTATAAAATTTCCCTGTTCGAGGACAGACTGAATCGCACGATTAAATTCGTCTTTTTTCTCATTAAACTCCCTTCGCGACGTATAAAAATTTACTCTCATATTTGATCTAGCCTTCTTTTCACTTAATTTTCTTTTGCCATCAGGACTTTGACACCCATCTGTCGAATTTTCTCAATTTCTTCATCTGGTGCTTCCCAATCCGTTATGAGAACATCCAAATCATTTAAATCAATGGTTCTTGCAAAGAATTCTGTGCCCACCTTGTCAAAATTCGCTAGACATATTTTGTGCCGAGAGACTTCCGCAACGGCCCTTTGAAAAATAGCTCCTTCTGGAGTTGAGCTACTCAGTCCATGTTTCGCAGAAATTCCTCCTCCAGTCAAAAAAGCCGTGTCTATTCGTAACGTTCTTATAAATTCAGTCGCCAAAGGATCCACGATCCCCTCTTCACTTTTAACTTTTCCACATACAATATACGTTTCAATATTACTGTGATTTTTAAGTTTTTCAGCAATAATCAGTGAATTTGTAATTACGGTATAATCCCGATCAACGGGTAGGTATTTCAATAAAATATAGTGAATGCTTGCCCCACCAATAAATAAAGTATCACCCTGCTCGATGTAAGATGCAGCAAGCTTAGCAACAGCGTTCTGATGCTCTGTACCCTCACTATATCTAATCCGGTCATCCATCGGAAATCTTCTAACCTTTGATAAAGGGACAGCCCCTCCGTGCGTTCTTTTTAGAAGACCGTCCTCTTCCATCGTTGTTAGGTCTCGACGAATGGTATCAATGGAAACCTGAAATTTTTCTGCAAGTTCTTTTACAAATACCCTTCCCAAGGATTTTACTTTGGAAAGGATTTGCTCGCGACGTTCCTCTGCAAACATAGTTCATAATCCCCTTTTGTAGTATCTATCTTCATGATATCACCTTTATGCAGTTTTGTTAAGTATATATTACTGTTTTTTGCTGCTTATTGCTTTTTTAGTCTTAATATTGAGAGAATACTGTAATGACTCTCAAATATTAAAGCCAACAAATCTGCTTAAGATCTGCTGGCTGGTGACACGGATGCTTCCACTACCCCAACATGGCTTATTGTATTCCCATTGTGGGTCACCATTTCCGTGTGCAATTGTTTTTAAATCTGGATTTCCGAACTTAGACTGAATGCTTTCGAGTGTTTGCCCAATTGCAAGGTTCCCAATCTTCATGTCACCATATATAAGTGTATCAACTGAATCCGTTGTTGTCTGGGACAATACTGCATTGTTCCTTTGATTAATATTGTCCATTTGCGTATTTGCTGGTATATTTTTTCCTTGTTCTATCCTCGTCGTTCCTGCCAATTAACTACATACATTAACACAAAGCAGGTAGGGTAAAAAAACACGCCAAAATCCCGAAGTATGCCCACTAACGGTTCTTCTGTAGGTAGGGGGCCTTAACCTTACATAGTGTTAGTAGAAAAGGTATTATAATACTTGGAATGATATTGTAGAAAAGGTATTATAATACTTGAAGGTTATTAAGCATAGCTGAAAAATGGCGCAAAGAGCTTGCTATCCATGGACGGATAAGAAAGAACCGGGATTAGCTCAGTCTGGGGTATCTCTGAAAACTTGGAATGGTTCGATCTTTATATGTACTCCAGGAGAAGACAAAGGTTGAAGTACTCAACTATTTTAAAGGAGGAAAGAATGAGAAAGCAATTTATAATATTAGTCCTTATTTCATCGCTCTTATATTTATCAGGCTGCAATACAAATCACACTTCAAACCTTTTAACATCAACACCACAAACTCAAATAAAAAGCAGTTTGTCATATATCAATATGTCTGACCAAAATAATGGGTGGGCACTAAGTGATGCGTCCGTATTAAAATCGACAGACGGAGGAACAGACTGGGTAAAAGTGACTCCTTCGGGTTTTCCGACAACCGTCAACGAATTTCATGGCTTCTTTTTGAATGAAAAGATTGGATGGGTAGGAGTAAGTTCGCCAGACTCCATCGATGTATACCGCACAACAAACGGCGGTACCAATTGGGATAAATACACAATGAAAATGGGTGCTTCAAATATTAATCTTTTCTTTAGTGACGATCGGCATGGCTGGTTATTAGATTTTTTGGGTGCTGCCGCAGGGTATGATCCTGTGAGTATATTTAAAACAGATGATGGCGGAACAACGTGGAAATCTGCCTCCGATATAAACACCAATGGACCCAAAAATGGAATCTATTTTAAAGATAGCATGAATGGCTGGATAACGGGGCAACAGCCTAGCGGAAAAAACATCTATTATATCACTAAAGATGGTGGCCTATCTTGGAATATAAGTGGGTTTAGACCAGACCAAGCTGGTAATAACTTTTTTAGTACGACTTATCCTCCTATTTTTTCTGATTTTAATCAAGGTTTCCTTCCAGTAACCTACAGCGTAAATCAAACTAATTCAACTATCCTTTATAGAACACTTGATGGCGGGAAAACATGGGTAGGAACTACCCCTGTGAATATTAATGCTTTTTATTTCTCTATTATTTCTGATATTTGTTGGGTTTCAGATGGAAATACTCTATACAAGAGCGATGATGCAGGGAAAACATGGTTGATGTTAAATAATAAAATTGCTTCGGAGGATATTACTCAGTTGGATTTTATAAACAACAAAATAGGATGGGCAATCGGCCTAAATAGCCTATATAAGACGATTGATGGTGGCGAGCATTGGTCAGAGATAGGGATCAAAGTTAAATGAATGCTTATATTTAGGTGAGACCTATTTCATCTGTCTCACTGTTCTTTTATTTATAGTATTTATCCGTTCGAAGGATTAGTATCCAAGGGAACAATGTCCTCGCAATCTCGGTGGGCAATCGGGAACTGGAACGCTGTGAGAAGGCAATTCGTGAGTATGGACTCATCCATCCGTTGGTTGTACGCCTAAAATCACCTCCTTTGAAAAATACAAAAGACCAATGGGAAGTATGACCAGAATTTCTGACTGAAGATGTGGGTACTCATTTCGAACTTAAAATGTAACCAAGCTCTCAAAAGTATTGTTCAGAATTTGAGCATCGCTAAAATACTAGCTACTCTGTACTGTACACAACTTACATTTCATGTTATAGTTGAATATAATCAAATATCTATTCGGATGAGTGATTCTTTCCTGAGGGGAAAGAATTGAAAAGGGAAGTCAGTTAAAGCTGACGCGGTACCCGCCACTGTAAAAGGGAGTTAACTCACATAGTGTCACTGGGATATATCCGGGAAGACGTGAGTTATCGATGATCTTGAGCCAGGAGACCTGCTTATTTCGAAGTTGAAACTACCTACGGGATGTTAGGAGGTGTATTAGATGTGTCTTCACGACTACTACTATTGTTGTCAGATACTAGTTAAACCTTTTACCCTTATGTGGTAAAGGGTTTTTATTTGTTTAAATTGCTTTTAGTTGTCCCTTTTTCATTTAGTGCTAAATAATGGAGGTTTTATGAGTGCATATTGAAGATGGTATCTTGTCACCCTTGGCTTGTGCCGCATGGTACGCAGCTGCTACTACATTTGTCATTCCAGGTGTGATGGAAATCAAGCGAAAGGTCCAAGAAAACTTAGCTTACAAACCTTTCCTGTCTATGGTAGGAGTAGGCGTTCTCGTTATTTCGTGTATGCATTTACCTGTGCCCGTGACAGGTTCATGCTCTCATCCCTGTGGTACGCCGTTAGCGGCAATTATAGTCGGCCCTTTTGCAACCGCAGTCATCTCTGCCATCGTTCTCTTCTTTCAGGCTATATTCTTGGGTCATGGAGGGGTTACAACCATTGGGGCCAATACTTTTTCAATGGGGATTGTCGGAGGTATTTCCGGCTACCTAAGTTGGAAACTACTGCGTTCACTGGGTAGTCCCATATGGTTGGCGGCTGGAATTGCTGGTTTTGTTGGCGATATCTTAACCTATCTAGCTTCCGCTTTTGAGCTGGCCCTGAGCTTACACGGAAATATTCCCCTACTTAAACAATGGATGATTTTTTTCATGGGTTATGGACCGACCCAATTACCTCTGGCTGTAGCTGAGGCTGTTTTTACTGCAGCTGTTCTTCAAGTCATGGTCAATCGTCGGCCTGATTTGCTGCCTTGGATTAAACTTCCTCAAAAATCAGTTAAGGAGGTAAAGGCAAATGTCATCAACCGTTAAAATGAAGACTTCCACAGAACAATTTCAATGGTTTGATTCCTATACTAGAGTTCTTTTGTCGGTCATGTTTGTCATGTTGCTTTTCATCTTTGGTGCTGGTAAATACATGGCCAGTCACCAGATGGAGGCGGGCGGTACCGATGATGCAGTGAACAATCTCGCGACAGTAGTCACGAAAGGAGAACACCATCCGTTCGCGGAGTTACCCGGGGATGCTCAAGTTGGAGCCTTTTCGGTTGCTAATTTTTTTGCCGGATTAATTGTTGGACATCACTGGGAAAAAATCTTCGGGAAAAAGGTCGAAGAGGAAGATGACTCGATAAAGGTGGGATAATCCATGGATATCTCAGTAATAGATAAAATGGCCAGAGCGGATAGCCCTCTACACAGCTGGGATGGGCGCCTAAAAACAGTACTGTTTTTAGGCGCCATCATCCTTTCAACAGCTTTTAAACACTGGTATCTTGTCGCTATGTTGTGGATCGCTAGTATTCTATTATTTCGTACTCTTCACTTTCCATGGCGTAATCTCTGGATTCGTTTGTGGATGCCTTTCGGTATAGCCTGGTTGGTATTCCTTAGTTTACTATTTACTAACGGAAGCCACACGTTAATCGTTTTACATTTAGGTAAGTTTGCCTTTCCAGTTTACCACGAGGGTATGCAACTCGGCTTTTTAATGTTGTTGAGAATCATGACGGCCGTTACACTGGGGAGTTTGCTTTCTTTTTCAACACCGATGATTGAAATTTTGGAGACGCTCCGCCTATGTAAAGTTCCCGAAATAATGATTGATCTTGCCGCAATGATGTACCGCTATGTTTTTATTGTTGAAGAAACTGCACGCAGTATGCGCCGTGCTCAGCTTAGTCGGATGGGTGACCAGATGACGTGGATACACCAGGCCCGCGATGTTGGAAAGGTTGCCGGGCATGTGTTAATTAAATCCCTAGGCCGCAGTATTAGAATCTATAAAGCAATGTTATCTAGGGGGTACAGTGAAACCAGTACCGGAGCTAAATTCTTTACGAGCTCAATATCATCAGCGGATTGGAAAAAAGGTCTACTCTCTGCGTCTTTGCTTATTCTATTATTAATATTTGATATTTTGACCTAAAGGAAGGACGAATAATGGAACTTATCGACATCTCTAAGATGAGCTATACCTATAGTGACGGACATACGGCCCTGAAAAACATAAACCTATCCATAAAAAAAGGGGAAAGGATTGCTATACTCGGACCCAACGGGGCCGGTAAATCGACTCTTTTCCAGCTTTTTAATGGTCTCTTACAAGCCACCTCAGGTTCTGTTACTGTGAAAGGATTACCAGTTTGCAAAGAACATTTGCCGGAAATTCGAAGCAAGATCGGAATGGTTTTTCAGGACCCCGATGATCAACTCTTTAATTCAACGGTTCGCCAAGAGATTGCTTATGGTCTAATGAATATGCGCATTTCAGGTAAGGCTTTGGATGAGGCTATTGCTTGGGCCCTTCGGGTCGTGGACATGCAGGACTATAGTGCCAAAAGCCCCCATAATTTGAGCGGTGGCGAGAAGAAAAGGGTAGCATTGGCAAGCGTATTAGCGATGCGACCAGAAGTATTAGTCTTAGACGAGCCAACCGCTGCCCTTGATCCTCGTGGAGTAAGCAAATTAATTGGGCTGCTCAATTCAATCCACCGCGATCAGGGTATTACACTAATTTTTGCCACCCATGACGTAGACCTTGTCCCCTTGCTCGCCGACAAGGTTTATCTATTGAGTAAAGGGGAAATCGTTTTGGGAGGTACTACAGCAGAAGTTTTCAAACATAAAGAGGTAATTCGTAAGATCGATTTGCGCTTACCTCGGGTAGCTCATTTAGCAGAACTGCTCGCGCGTGATGGTTTCTTAAATATGGACAACCTGCCCTTAACTATTGGCCAAGCCAAAAGTCTTTTTGAAACAGAATAATTTACAAGGAATTACTGAATTGGGTTAAAAATAACCCTCCTCACAAGAGGTAATAAAAATGAAATATAGAAATATTGCATCAACGCTAAAAGCCCTAATTGCTGGTGCTTTATTTGGGGCCAGTACTCCAATTTCAAAACTGCTTTTGGGTAAAATATGTAATCTGAGATTTCATTAAGGGGTAGGGACAACATTTTAACCTTTTTATGCGTTAAGCCAGAATAAGGAAATTTCGTCCTGGCTAAGCCCGCTAAACTGCATTATGTAAAGTAAGTCGTCGAATGGCTGGCCTAAATCAACCTTTTTGTGCCATTGGTTTAAACTCATTTTCTAGAACGGACATAACCGATAATGAAAGGTATTGTCCATCTAAGAAAACACTTTCCCGCAATATTCCTTCGACTATAAATCCCTCTGTTTCATATACATGTTTAGCTCTAGGATTATTGCTTCGAACGTCCAACCATAATCTATGTGCTCCTAGTTGCCCAAAGGTAAGTGATTTAATTAAACGCAAAATTTCTTTACCGTATCCTCTTCCCTTATTTGTAACTACTAGCCGTTTAAGTTCAATTCTATGATTAAGATTTTGTAGTCCTGTTAAGATTGCAAATCCAATTGGGCTATTGTCCAGTTTGTTAAGTGCTAACAAATGAAGTAGATCAGATTTATCCAAGGCAATTTGATGTTCTTCATTTGTCCACTGTCCAACAAAAGGGCTATTTTCCGGATCTCTTTCGGCATCCATAACATATTCCAAGTTTTGAGGGAGTGTACGTTGCAAGATAACCGAATCATTCTGCTCAAGGATAACACTCATGATTACCACTCCTAAATTATTAATCATCTTACTAAGCAACTCCGACATTGCTGTATCGTAGTCACTGTAGATACCCGTTACCTGGCACCCCCCCCGTTCATCTGGGCTTTGTGTCCTATAAGTAACACTATGGAAAGTAGCTAAAATACTATTTCGCCATATTCAGCCAAATACGCACCTGTGCGAAGATTTGGCTGTTTTCATTTTCTAATTTTAGTATCCATAAAGTGTGTTTCCAGTTCGATCATCGAAATCCGTTTTTCTCGCATTTACGTCGTTTTATTGGGGTGTCCGTTTTAGGGTTTTCTCGTTTATGTACTTGGGTTTTGGACAGAGTTCACCGCTTCTCTTGTATGAGGCAAACCCATTTTCCTACTTATCCACAGGGGGTCAAATTTTGACCCCCTTCGCCATAACTTAAACAGGATCTTCCGAACCTTCTTCATGTGATCCATATACACTGGATCCTCTTCTTTAATATACTTCCATTTCTCATGATTTTTTTTAAGTATAGGAGCTAGCTTTTCGCTTAGCTTCTTATTAGGTAATTGAAACATGGGCAAGATGGTCCCCCCTCATTTGACTGCACGGTTATCGACACCTCATTTGCTACCAAGGTATTTCTCCTTAAAAAGTTCTTCAATGGGTATTTTTGCCCAACGCCGCGAAAGGGTAAAATAAGCACTATGACATACTAAAGAGCCTGTCAGCTAGTGATGGGATATTTCGTCTGTAATAGCCTCACGGCATTCGCTAAGGCAGTTGGGACATGGGTCTCCCTGAACCAAACTTATCAAATTCCTCCTTTTAGTAGGAGGAATTTGCTTTTTCGTTGAATTAAACTGGAAATTCACGATTGTTAAATATTTTCTTAATGTGCCGAAAAATGGTTAATTACACTTGGCTTTCTCAAAACACACTAATGGAGTAGTTGGAGCAACAGTGTCACCAGGGGCAAAAAAGTAGAAGTTAACTGATAGTTCGTAATGGGAAGTCTATATATGACATAATTCCTTAATGTGGGTTATATCGGTTTGCTTGGCGATACCTCACTAAGTACGCGGGAGCTATTGATTGGCAGAATATTTCCCATATTTTTCATTATCTTAATATCTTATCCATAAAAAGGCCATGGAACGGTAACAAGTTCATACTATTATAAAAGAAGAGGTTAGCTAATTTTACGATACGCCACAGATGATGATATCTGTCAATTAAAGAGGATAATTTTCTTAATAACATTTCTCTATTCTGGAAAGCCCCATACTGGTTGAGCGAATCATAAATTCGTTTGAACAACGGGGCTTTTTCATCTATGCGATTTTTTTACTATTTTAGAGTGCTTTTTGTAATTTTACGTCGAATGCATTTCTTTTAGGACGACATGTGTTCTAATAAACCAGAACTAGTATTCTTAGAGAAATAAATACAATAGGTAAACGGATTATCTTCCATAGATGTTAACTCTGTCTCCAGAGAGGCTGTTCAAAGGTGTAAAAATATCACCTAAATGTCTCCTTAACTGGTAAGGAGGTGGAATTTATGACGGAGCAAACAATATTTTCATTAGCAACACTACATACCGTTAGTGGTGCAAGTATGGCAATTTTACTCGTTGTCCAATTAATTAAAGGATTACCCGTAATCAAATTAATACCTACAAAGTGTTTGGCTATGGTTATAGGGATATTTTTATTTCTTATTACATCACCACTTCCATCCTCGATCGGAGATTTAACCGTTATCGTTTTAAATGGCTTTCTTTGTGCATCCACGGCAATTGGCGGCTGGCATATGATTAGTGATTTATCAACAAAGGAGGAACAAAAATGATTGCTCAGGATGTTCAATGGTGCGTAACAGTAATTCATAATGCCTCGATTCGAGCAAGACAAAAGAAACGGCGGTTTGATCGTGATATTTTAATCAGAACTTTACCGGAATCTTTACCTCGATCTGAGATTACTTCCTCTTATGATGATATTGAATTAATTGAGCTACTAAATTCTTTGCCCGAAAACGATTCAAAAATTTTGTACTATACCTTCATTCTTGATTTAACTCAACAAGAGGTTGCCCAGCGACTTAATATTAGCCAACAACAAGTAAGCAGAATTAAAAGACGTGCTCTAAACTTACTGCGAATAGAGGTGGCTTAAGGGTTGGACTATACGAAATTAGACATTGAAACTCTATGGGAACTTGTAAATGAAAAAGATCAGCAGGCTTTATCAGAGCTAGTAGTTCGTTTCGATCCCTTAATTAAGTCAGAGTCTAAGTTTTATGGCCAAATTGATGAAGATATTGCTCAAGATATTCGTGAGACCTTTGTCAAAGCTCTTAAAAGAAAAAATTATAAATAGGATAAAGAAATGCAAAGGATATAGTTTATGGCTTGTTTAGGCTTCAATATTACTTATTTTCCAGGTGATAGTGAAATGCGAACATGGGTTCAAACTCCACTCCGCTTCTGCTGTTTATATATAAGCAGTTATGAGTCAAACCCATCATTTTGTTGGTAGCATTCCTAATCTAATCATATTCCATGTCTCATAATGTGTTAAAAAATTTCTTATGAAAGTAAAGAATTTAGGAGTAAATAAATATTTGAATGTCTCTATATAGATTGGATGAACAAATTCTTGATAGAGGGAGGAATAAGTTATGATTTGAATTTAATTTTAGCTAAAAGTTTCAAAAGAATCCAGTAGTAAAAGAAAACAATTTAAAAATTTGAGGAGGAATTTTTATGTCTTGGAATGAGGTTTGTGTAGGTTCTAATTATAATCAAAATTATTGGGGTGGTCAGTTTGCAACAAAAGGCCTTGGTGCAGATTTCAACGCTGCCACCGAAAATGTCTTTAACCCTGCCACAATTGCCACAATTGCCTCTATAGAAACTCTAAACGAATATTCTGCAACAACCGCAGAGTCATCTAATTGTAGTCCATGCGATCAATCTGGCGTGGGTATTTGCCAAGTTGGAGAATTAATGTTCGATGCGTGGAATAATTACATGGGCGGTGGCTATACCTGGTGCACCAGCATATGTGGTACCAACTATAAAAATAACATCCAGATCTGTGCGGACTTCTTAGTGACAGCTTTCTACAAACTACAAGAACTTGGTTATACGAATTCAGTTCAGATGATGGCCATGGCTGCCACTTCATGGAATGGTAAGGGCGACTGCCCACCTAGTAGTGGTGGAACATTCTATCCGTGGGGCTCAAGTTTTCCATGTGGTCTCCCAGCTTCCAATTGTATAACTGCATATGGTGCTACAGCTGGAAATTTATTTTTAAACTCTGGTTATTTTGGCTCAGGTGTTTTCGATAGTAGCATAACTCTCTAACATTGTTAAAACTGCCACTGCTGATGAATTTAATTAGCAGTGGCCCCTGACTCATTTTTCTTGTCCTATATGTAGGATAAAAAGCCTTCTAAAATATATTGTTCAATATTACTTTCAGAATAGATACCTTTATAAACTAGTCTTAATATCCACAGGATTTGGTAATTTCGAAACTCTGGACATGGGTCCATAAGAAGATTTTTCTGTCACCATGAATTAATGCTCTCAAGCCCCTAGTTTACTGAAGTTGTGCGAATAATTAATGGTGATAAATTTTTGTCTAAACAAGTCTATGTCCAGAGTTCTGAAGTAATTATTAATGTACACCTTTAAGTTCCATACTCCGCAGAATTTTTATGGCATCAATAGGGTCACGCCAATCTAGCTGATAGCAGATAGAATCGTTCACATTCCAGAAGATTTCTGTAAAAGGCCGATCATTAGACTGATAGAAAATAAACTTTCCTGGGAAAGCATTAAGAACTTGTCCGTTACTTCCAATTGTGTTAATGATCTGAGAAGCGTATTTGATAATTTTGTCTTCATTTCCCGGTTGTGACTCAATAAAATAACTCCACTGACCAATTTTCCATGAGAGTGTATATTCTAGAAGAGTAGGGTAAACCTGTTCCTTACCCTCAATTCCATTGGGAAGGCTTATGGTTTTTACTTCCTTGCTTTCACTTTCACTGTTAAGCCGATGATCGTACAAAGGGTGCGAGTTCCCAATATTACCGCAAAGAGTGCCATACTCGGTACCATTTCCATTTGTATGACCTGGAATCCAGTTGTAAATTTCTATAGAAAATTGATTATTGTCTATTTTAGGAACAAGATGCCACTCGTAAGTTTGGCCCATATTAGGAAAATAAGATGGTAAATAAATCGGAAAATTCATAGTACTTAATAAGTTGTTAGCAATGGAACCAACTTGTATGGCTAACTTGGAAGGCTGCGATGGGTTATTTTTGTTCTGTTGAGAGTTGTTTGCTTTTAGATTTTTTGAACAACCAGTTGTACTAATTACTATTAAAGCTGCACAGATAATTAACGAAATAACACGCTTCCATTTATCTAATTTGCCCATAGTGATAGGAAAACCTCTTTCCATTAATATAGTTTTCTAGACCCTTAACTAGGGAAATTGTATTTGCTTTCTCAGTCTCATTTAATTTAATATTCGCCCACAGTGCATATAGCTAATTCTTACCTGGCCGTTTAAAATTATGCCAATTTAATCCCAGGCATTCCTTTGTTAGTAAATTTTAATATCGATAAAAAGTTCAAAACTGTAAGAAAACGAATCAAGTCTCTATATAGTATGAGAACAAAATCGGCCGATAAGTTCTCGCAATAATGGTAACCAGGATGAGTTTACCATTACTTCCTTCCTTCGTTGAACCTAATATTTATAAAGGAGAGTGGCAAGAATGCAGACAGTTTATTTAACCGGACAGTTAACAGGATGTGATACTGCTACTGCAATCACTTCATCAGCGGAAGTTACATGTCTTTGGAACGGCACCCCTAATTATTTTATCGGAAGATATATTATGATGTCCCCTTTGTCAAGACAAAGACTTTCAGTTTCTTAGTGAACCAGATATTCCCAATTAAGATGTGCTGATAACAGCACATTGTGGATCCAGCTGTTATTTGCTGGGTAGTGAATATTTCGGTGTGGCAGAGCCACCAAGACGCTCGGTACTGAGCTTCAGTCTCGCTCAGAACGAGCCGCCCCTTCGGTGGCTTGAGCCACTAATAACTTTAAAAGCAATAAGAACCGTTCCTTAGTAGTAGGGATTGTGGAGAGTGTGGAGAGTGTGGACAAGCTCTTTTAAGACAGACCCCAGAGGGCTTGCCCAAGCGTTGTGGTCAACCCGTAGCGAACTGAGCGGAGGGTTGTCCACAATGCGTCACTATCCACAATTCAGCGGTAGATTCTGTACCTTCACACTCAGTGGCTCACCTTGCGTGAAGGTGGCCCAATTACAGCGAGACAGTGATCGCTGGCTCGCTCAGGGAGTATTATTGAGGTAGTTCGTCTAAGCGGCTTTTCTTCCTAAGTAGACCTCCACTGGCGTAAGGTAGTCATGTGTTTGATGCGGTCGTTCGGTATTGTATTCTTCAATGTATCCCCGGATTCCGGTCCTCAATGCTCTTGGAGTTAGATATTCATAAGGGTAGATTTGCTCAGTTTTTAGACTCCTGAACCATCGCTCTATGATAACATTGTCAACCCAACGGGCCTTTCCATCCATGCTCTGTCTGATGTTTTCAGCTTTAAGATATATAGTGTAATTGTCACTGGTAAACTGGCTACCCTGGTCGGAATTGATGATGCCTGGCTTGCCGTATCGGTTGATAGCC